>JACCDH010528169.1_pt1 | contig 22227 bp, 19 predicted proteins | sample 7442481 | NCBI WGS metagenome assembly JACCDH01 (sample SAMN15323433, study PRJNA562643) | freshwater metagenome | isolation source: river surface water | place: USA:Blue River Watershed | collected 2017-08-15
AGTGTAATTAAGCTAGCAGGATTAAAACCAAGAAACATTCCTGTTTCTACAATATTGAATCAGCGTAAAAGTGAATTGGTAAAATTGTTGCCGAATTTTACTAACGCAAAACAATCGAGCATATTTGCAGAAAACTTTTTTGACGACTACTATACCGATTCTTTGGTAAAGCAGGCGAATACAGCTTTTGAAAGCATTGGAAGGGTTACAACCATTGATGAATTGATTCCAGAGAATCAACTACGTGGTTCATTCATCATCAATGGAGAAAAAGGGAAACTAAAAATCTTCTTTACACTAACACCGGAGAATCCTGCATTGATTCAGGAGTATCGGTTGAGTTTGGTGAAGTGATTTAAGTTTTAATAATCTCCAACGCCTTCCCATCCCATTTAGGAAAGAGTATCCCATTGTTGTTAATGCTCAAATGCTTGTTGGCCACTCCGCTAAAGACCGATCTAAAATCAGTTGTAACAGGAAGATCTCGTTGGTCTTCTAATTGGTCTTTGGCTAATGAACCTATTTGTTGATACACTTTTCCGCCTTGTACATTATTGCCTAAAATAAATGAGCAACTGGCTCTTCCATGATCGGTGCCACCTGTTCCGTTTTGTGCAACGGTTCTTCCAAATTCGGTCATGGTCATCACCGTTACATCGTCTTGATAAGCGCCCATATCATTCCAGAATGCGGCAATGCTATCACTAAAGTCTCGCACGTTGCGAGCGAATACACCGTTGAGGGTGCCTTGGTTAAAATGCGTGTCCCATCCCCCGCTCTCTGCAAATGCCACTTCCAATCCTATATTCATTTTAATGAGTACGGCAATTTGTTTTAATGAATTACCTAGTGGACTATTAGGATATACCACACCTGCAACAGGTTGATAATTTTTGATATCATTTACGTTGAGCATTTTTAATGCTTCAAAACTTTCTTTACCTGCACGATTGAGCAATCGATTACTGGTTTGTTCATACAATTCTTCAAAGGAACCAGCAGTCAAATTAGCCGCCATTGGGTTTCCCTTGGTTTGAAGGGCAAAGTCTGCTAGGTTACTAATGGCCAATGCTTCTTGGCTTCCATATAAACTTCTTGGCAATGCACCAGTGATGCTTACTGCCCTAAAAGGACTGGCATCATGCCCCATTAAACCTACGGCTCTATTTAACCATCCACTCGAAGTACTCTTACTAAATGGTGTGCCCGATTCCATATAATCTTGTGCATCAAAATGGCTTCGGGTATTATTCGGACTGCCCACCCCATGTGCAATGGCTAATCTTTTGTCTGCAAAGAATGTTTGCAATGATGCAAAACTGGGATGTAATCCAAACTGCCCATCCAAATCAAATAATTTTCCTGCTCCATTAGTTGGATCCATGAATAAATTGGGTCGAGCCTTCTTCAATTCCATATCAGTAAAAGGAGTAACAGCCATCAATCCATCCATTGCGCCTCTCTGAAATATGCATACCAATACTTTATTTTTTTTGTAAGGCGCAGGAGGCATGCCTGCTGCGGCAGCTCGGGTAATAAATGCGGGTATTCCACCTGCTATGCCGGTTGCAAATAGTGCCATAGCACCTGATCGCATAAATGCTCTTCTACTACTCATATTATTTTCTTTGAAATTCTGGTGAACCAATGATGATACCGACTACCTGAGACAACCTATTTTTTGTTCCCTTATCAAAAGTCATTTGTTCTGCTGCTTTATCTACTGTTGCTGCTTTACTAATTTTTTCATCCACTCCTTCATCGTTCACCAACGGAATCAATCTTTTAATATTCGCTGAATGATCACGTTGTGGCAATAAGATGTTGCTATACACCGTTAACGCATCAATTGCACTCTCTGGTTCATGGTAATTGTTTAAGGCGGCTAGATCCATTCTTACGCCAGGAATCTTTTGTGAAGCAAAAGCCAATCCAAAGTTCATTCTGTTAAGCAAAGCACCCGTATTAATCCAATTCGAAGCTCTATCAGGAAATCCAGTAGGTGCTTGGTAATAATAAAACCGTTGCCCCATTTTGGTACACCAATTAAACAATTGAAAAGGTTGTATAATCTGTGCATTGGTTGCCCTTACCGCACTGATCACCATTTCAAAAGGCGATTTTACTTTTTCATGCGATATCGATTTTTTCCAGAATGCGGGATCATACACCATGGTGCGCAAAACCGCTTTGATATTTCCATCGGTTGATTGAAATGTTTTCACCATGTTTTTGATTAATGCTGCAGAGGGTGTATCACTCACAAATCTGGTAGCCAATTTGGTACAAATAAATTGAGCGGTTGAAGGATGTTCTGCCAACATAGTTAATACATCAACCCCTTCTTGGTATCCGCCATTGGCTGCAAAATTTTTATTCAAAATTGTTTTAGGCTCATTATCGTGTTGGTCTGCTCTGAATAAGAAATCGCCCTTCATTACAAACCCTCTTCTTTCCAATTGTGTTGGATTCAATCGCTCCAGAATATTTCTTGCAGGTCCATCTTTTGCCAAAGGCATTACCGTCCATCCCGTTAAAGCCCTTGCTACTGCTGTAACATCTGCTTGCGTATATCCTCCATCTACACCCAGCGTATGCAATTCCATTACTTCGCGTGCATAATTTTCATTCAAGCCTCTTGCATTTCTAGGGGCTGCCATATTTGCCCTTGGATTATTTTTGATGCTTACACTGCTCGCATTGTCTAAATATTCCAACATAGCTGGATGCTGTGCCGTGGCCAACAACAAATCTTTGAATCGTCCCAATACATTTGGTCGGATGGCATCTCGCTCATAAGTATACACAAATTGTTGGCATTGGTTCTTGGTTACAGAAACATTAAAATGATTGAACCAAAAATCGGTGAGTACTTCTTGTAATTGATTATTACTATACGCTGCGCTTAATACTTTTTGGTTGACTAATTCGCGGTGCAATTCTTGTATGGGCTTGTACCCCTCTTGTTCCATGATTACTCGAACCTGTTCTCTGTATTCTTTTTGATCGCCCTTAATGGAATCTCTATTGATAAGGCCTTTTCTAGTTGCCAAACGAATAACCTGACCTGTATTTAAATAGGTATTTACAATGGTATCATTGGTTAATGATAAGGTCTTAAATGCTGCTAATCTTTTGTTTAGTGCTTCATTGGGTTGATTGGCTGCTAATTGTTGCGCTAACCAATTTTCTAATCCCATATTCACCACCGCTTCTACCTGACCTGGTTTTGCTCCAAAACTAAATCGATCCAATAATCTCGCAGCTGCTTGTTGGGGTGTATAGCCAAACTTTTTATACGGAATAGGATCTTCAACCAATGCGCTGAATCCGAAGGTTGCGGTAATCGCTAAGCAAAATAAAATGCCTTTTGCAAATTTCATGTACTGAATTTGCAGTAAGATAGCTAAACGAAACAAAGGTTTAATTGGCGAAATGTTATTTTTTGATGGCTACCCTATAAAGGATACCAGCCATCAAAGCAAAGAATAAGGATCCCAATAAAAAATAACCATTCTCCGATAGCAGATGCACCAATCCTTCTTCTTGGCTTACTGCAGCTAAAAATTTCTCTCCAGATTCAGAGCCAGATACAAATGCAATGATTACACCAGCAACTGCACCACCTGCAACTAATCCTGTTGCAAATAAATTGCCCTTGCCCAATTCCTCTTCTTCGGCACTCAATTGTTGATTGGCTTTTTTCTGTTTGCTTTCAACAATTCCTCTGATTGCACCGCCTAAAAAGATAGGCAAAGTGGTGGCCAACGGCAGGTATGCTCCCACCGCAAAACTTAATGACTTAATGCCGCATAACTCCATCGTAATGGCAAGGAACACCCCAGCAAAAACATATTGCCAATCTAGATTTTGTGAAAGAATCCCTTTGATCAACGTGGCCATTAATGTGGCTTGTGGTGCAGGATATTTTTCTGTACCTATAGCATGATTAATACCTTGGCTCAACATTTCCGAACTGGGTTTATCTAAAAACTTTACGGTTAAACCTATCACCAAAGATGATACAATAGCCCCTACAAATAAGGCGATTTGTTGATTGCGTGGGGTTGCTCCCACGATGTATCCGCTTTTCAAATCTTGTGAAGTAGCGCCTGCGTTGGCTGCAGCTATACAAATCATTCCACCTACTACCAATACCAATGGCTCATAACTTTGACCAGTCCATCCCATGCTTAAAAAAATCAAACTGGTGCCCATTACTGTTGCAATGGTCATTCCACTAATGGGGTTATTAGAAGACCCAATTAATCCTACAATTCTAGAAGAAACGGTTACAAATAAAGCGCCAAATAGGATGACTAAAATTCCTATTAATAATTTCTGTAACACACTGTCCCCAGGCACTTGTGGCAATAAAGTAATCAAAAGAATAAGGCCTAATGTTCCTAAGCCAACTACTTTTAAACTCAAGTCTTTTTCTGTTCTTAAAACAGCGCTGGCATTGTCTCCCGATTCTGCTTTTAATGATGCTACTGAACCCTTTACTGATTTTACAATGGTTGGTACTGTTTTAATCAACGTGATGATTCCTCCTGCTGCTACTGTACCTGCACCAATCTGTCTGATATAAGCATAATACACTGCAGAAGAAAAATCTTTGAAACTATGTGCTACGGGATCCCAACCGCCTTTTCCTCCTGCCACTGCTATATCGGCTAAGTACCCCAGTTTCACTAATTGTGCGGCAATCACATCGGGCGGTACCAAGGAAGAAAACAATGGAATAAATACCAACCAACTCAACACTCCACCTGCAACCAATACGCCACCAATCTTTGGGCCAATAATATAACCAACACCTAAATACTCTGGCGTAATTTCTCCACTCACTTTGGCGGATGGAAAAAATTTATTGATTTGCTGTGTGGCGTAATAAGGTGTTTCTGCAATAACATGCAATACTTTTTGAAAGATGGCATAAACGAATGCCACACCCAATCCCCAAAATGCCGTCTTCGCAAAATCTCCTCCCTTCTCTCCTGCTTTTAATACATCTCCGCAAGCAGTTCCTTCTGGATAAGGCAGGTTATCGTGTTCGTTAACAATGAGTGCTTTTCGTAATGGCACCATTAATAAAGTACCCAATAAACCACCTACAATCGCTAATATCAATATGGTTAAATAATTAAAATATTCTGCACTATCAGGTGAGGATAAAAATAAAAATCCAGGTAAAGTAAATGCTACGCCTGCTGCAATACTTTCTCCTGCAGATCCAGTGGTTTGAATAATATTATTCTCTAGAATGGTCGTCTTTAAAAACTTACGTCCCAAGGTAATCGCAATCACCGCGATAGGTATGGATGCTGAAACCGTTAAACCTGCTTTTAATGCAAGATATACTGTAGCTGCTCCAAATATGACCCCAAATAAACTTCCTACTAATATAGACTTGACCGTTAATTCAGCCATATTAGATTCAGGGGCCACAAAGGGTTTGAATTGCTTAGTTGGTTGAGACATAAAAGATTTTTTAAAAAATTAATCCATCATTTTTTTCAGCTTACTCGCTAATATAAATAAGATAATCGATGCTGTTCCTGCCATTACCACAAACATCATAAAGTAATCATTCAAATTATTAATGGCAAATCCCATTACAAAAGTTGTTTTCCCATCAGGATACAATGCACTTAATACGCCTGCTAATTTATTAGCGAATGCATTGGCGGTAAACCATACCGCCATTAATAAAGAAGCAAATTTTACTGGGGCTAATTTATTCACCAAGGATAAACCAATTGGCGATAAACACAATTCTCCACTGGTATGCATAAAGTACATACCGGTTAACCAAATCATACTTACTTTAACCCCTGGCTGTACGTCTTTTACACCAAAAGCAATCCATAAATAACCGAGTGCTAATAAAAATAATCCCATGGCCATTTTAGTGGGAGAAGATGGTTCGCGCTTACCCATTTTTAACCATAAGAACGCAAAGATTGGTGCAAGGATTACTACAAATGTGGAGTTCAAAGATTGAAAGAAACTGGCTGGTACCACATAGAACCCAAGGTCTCTGTTGGTTTGCTCTTCTGCAAAAAAAGTAAGAGACGCACCCGCTTGTTCAAATGCACTCCAAAAGAATATCACAAAAAAGGATACAGTAAAAATCACCGCCACTTTTTTCTTTTCTAAACTACTCAATGTTTTATCTGAAAAAACAATGAAAGCAATGAGGAGAATACTCGCAATCAACAAGTAAAATAAATAACTAAAGATTTTTACATCGGCATAAATTAATCCAATGGTTAAAATAGAAAATGCCAATAATGATCCCACCATAAACAGCGGTTTCAAAAATTTAGTGGGTGCATTGTCTGGAGTCAATCCCAGGGTTTTTCCTGCTGGGTCTAACACATATTTGTTGTGCAATAATTTTAGGGTGGCTACTCCCAAGAGCATTCCAATCCCCCCGGCCAAAAATGCCCATTTAAAATCGGCTGGATTGCCTGTATCGCCTACTAAGCCACATACAAATGGCCCCAAAGCCCCGCCCACATTGATCCCCATGTAAAATATGGTATACGCAGAATCGGTTCTGGTATCACCCTTTGCATACAATTGTCCGACTAATGAGGAAATATTGGGTTTGAAAAAGCCATTTCCCGCAATCATGAATCCTAAACCAGAAAAGAACAACCAAGAAGAAGCGTCTGGATTAGACTCATATAACAGGCCGCAAAAAAACAAGATGAATTCACCAATGGCCATTAATATACCTCCTGCCAAAATGGATCGTTTGTTGCCCCAATAACGGTCGGCCACATATCCTCCCACCAATGGGGTCAAATAAATTAAGCCTGTATAACTTCCATATAAATTAGATGCAAATACTTTGTCGAACATCAATGCCTTGGTCATAAACAAGACCAAGATGGCTCTCATACCATAATAGTTAAAGCGCTCCCACATTTCGGTTGCGAACAATACATACAGTCCTTTTGGATGCGCAATCGATTTTGTTTTATCTGTCATAGCAAACATTTTCGTTAATGCCCCAAAATAGTGATAAAAGTGAAACTGATGGGTTATTTTCGCAACCAATTTAGCTTTCATGAATATTCTATTATTAGGTAGCGGCGGCCGTGAACACGCTTTAGCTTGGAAAATGACGCAGAGTCATCATTGTGATCAATTATATATAGCCCCTGGAAACGCTGGTACGGCTGAGTTTGGAACCAACCTATCTATTTCCGTTACCGATTTTGATGCAATCAAAGAAGCTTGCATCAATTATAAAATCAATATGCTGGTGGTTGGACCTGAAGAGCCTCTAGTGAAAGGGATCTATGATTTTTTTCAGGCAGACCTTTCTTTACAAGATATTATTGTGGTTGGTCCTTCTAAAGCTGCCGCTCAATTAGAGGGCAGCAAAGCATTTAGTAAGAAATTCATGCAAAGACATGGTATTCCTACCGCAGCTTATGCTGAGTTTACGGCTGATTCTATTGAGGAAGGTAGAGCATATATTCAGCAACATTCTTTGCCAATCGTGTTAAAAGCCGATGGTTTAGCTGCTGGTAAAGGCGTGGTGATTGCTGCTACTACTGCCGAGGCATTGGCTTGTTTTGATGAAATGATTTTGGGCAAACAATTTGGGGCTGCCAGTGAAAAAGTGGTGATTGAAGCTTTTTTACAGGGAATTGAAGTAAGTGTTTTTGCCCTAACCAATGGATCGGCTTATCATATTATTGGCCATGCCAAAGACTATAAACGTATTGGCGAAGGCGATACGGGCTTGAATACGGGTGGCATGGGCTGTGTTAGCCCTGTACCCTTTATGGACGCGGCTTTCATGCAAAAAACAGAAGAAAAAATCATTCGCCCAACCGTTGAAGGATTGGCTAAAGAAGGGCTTGAATACCATGGATTCATCTTTTTTGGCTTAATGAATATGGGCGGAGAGCCTTATGTGATAGAATACAATTGCCGCTTGGGCGATCCAGAAACCGAAGTTGTTTTACCCCGTTTACAAACCGACCTCGTAGCCTTATTTGCAGCGATGGACAACGGCACTTTAGAAGATGCCAATATCAGTTTTGATCTACGCAGTGCTGCCACCATTATGGCAGTGAGTGGGGGTTATCCTGGAAGTTATGAAAAGGGCAAGTCCATTGAATTACCTGCTAAAGAAGGGCTTTCAAAGGACACCATTATTTTTCATGCGGGAACTATTTCTTCCGGAGAGCAGGTTTTAACAAATGGTGGCAGGGTTTTGGCAGTAACTTCATATGGGGCAAATATTGCAGAAGCCGTTGAACGTTCCAAAATGACCCTGCAACAAATTTCCTTTGAGGGCATGTATTTTAGAAAGGATATTGGGTTTGAATTCCCTTGTTAATTCCACTAATTTCAAGCACCTTTGTAACTATTGCTTTAACATACACAAGAACTTAACCATACAATGGGATTATTTAATTTTTTCACTCAGGAAATAGCCATGGATTTGGGTACTGCCAATACCCTTATTATACACAATGACGATGTAGTAGTAAATGAACCTTCAATTGTTGCATTAAATCGCAATAATATGAAAGAGGTTTTGGCCGTAGGTAAGAAGGCTTTGATGATGCACGAAAAAACACACGAAAGCATCAGAACCATTCGACCTTTAAAAGACGGAGTAATTGCAGACTTTAACGCCGCTGAATTAATGATTCGCGAGTTAATGAAAATGATCTATCCAAAGAAACCTTTATTTCCTCCAAGTTGGAGAATGGTGATTTGTATTCCTTCTTCCATCACTGAAGTAGAAAAGCGTGCGGTAAGAGATAGCGCAGAACAAGCAGGTGCTAAAGAAGTGTACATGATTCATGAACCCATGGCTGCTGCATTAGGTATTGGAATTGATGTAGAAGAGCCAGTTGGTAATATGATCATTGATATTGGTGGTGGTACTACCGGTATTACCGTGATTGCATTAGCAGGAATTGTATGCGACCAAAGTATTCGTATTGCAGGAGATGAATTTACTGCAGACATTATGGAAGCATTAAGAAGATACCATAGTTTATTAATTGGAGAGCGCACTGCAGAACAAATTAAAATTAATGTAGGTGCTGCAATGAAAGACTTAGATAATCCTCCAGAAGACATGCCAGTAAATGGTCGTGACTTGGTTACTGGTATTCCTAAACAAATCATGGTGAGCTACCAAGAAATTGCGGAAGCCCTAGATAAAAGTATTTTCAAAATTGAAGAAGCCATTTTGAAAGCATTAGAAACAACTCCTCCGGAATTGGCTGCAGATATTTATAGAAGGGGATTATACCTAACTGGTGGTGGAGCGCTCCTACGCGGTTTAGACAAGCGCTTAAGCGCAAAAATTAAATTACCTGTTCATGTTGCAGACGATCCATTGAAAAGTGTGGTACGCGGCACTGGGCTTGCGTTAAAGAACTATCAGCGTTTTCCATTTATCATGAGATAGAACAGCTAATCGGCTTTGAAAAATATTTTTCTGTTCATACGGCAATACTTTAATTTCCTCAGCTTTTTGCTGTTGCAAATTCTATGTATTGTAATGCTGAGTAATGTTAGCAAAACACATGAAACCTATTTTGCAGGTACTGTGTTTGAAGTGACGGGTTATTTTAACAGTCGCTATGCCAACTTACAACAGTACTTTAATTTAAAAGAAGAAAACCAAAAACTAGCAGAAGAAAATACTCGCTTAAGAAATGCATTGGGTAGTAATTTTATTTCACCCGATACCAGTGTATTGAGTTTTACCGATTCTAGTTTTGTAGACACATTAGGAAGAAAAAGAAAATTCATATACCTCCCTGCAAAAGTCATTGGCAATTCCTACACTTTACAAAACAATTACTTAATGCTCGAAAGAGGTTCCGATCAAGGAGTCAAAAAAGGCATGGCAGTTGTAGGACCTAGTGGAATTGTTGGAGTAGTAGTAGATGTGTCTGCCAATATCAGCAAAGTCATGAGCTTGTTACACAGAAACAGCAAAGTGTCTGCTATGCTTAAAAAAGACAATACCACCGGTAGTATAGAATGGGATGGAGCAGATCCTTCCTTGCTTATCTTAAGAAATATTTCTAAGAGTGCAAAAGTGGTGAAGGGAGACACTGTGCTTACGAGCGCTTATTCTGCCAACTTCCCCTCCCATTTAATGATTGGCCGAGTGGCTTCCATCAACGCTGATCCTGCTACCAATTATTATACGTTGAAAATCAAAACTGCTACCAATTTCTTTACCATTCAATCGGTGGATATTATTTATAATACTCGTTACAACGAACAAGTTGAACTGGAAAACCGAAACCAACAGCAATGAGCAGTTTATTAACCAATATATTCCGATTTGCATTTTTTATTCTACTACAAGAATTTGTGTTGAATAAAATACCGGCTTTGCACCAGTTTATTGTGCCCTATATCTACTTTTTATATATCCTTTGGTTGCCATTTAAAATGGGACGTTGGTCTGTGTTGTTTTTATCTTTTGTTTTTGGATTAACCATGGATTTTTTCACCGGTACCATGGGATTACACGCTGCAGCTTGTACCTTAATCGGATACATTAGACCCTTTTTACTCAGCTTACTTATTCCGCAGGAAACGACTGAACAAAGTTATGTAGAGCCAAGTATCAAGAGTATGGGCTGGGCTCCCTTTAGTTTATACATTGGCTTACTCACTTTTATTCACCACTTCTATTTGGTATTGTTAGAGTGGCTTCAATTTGGAAGCTTTACTTATTTTTTAGGAAAAGTAAGTGGAACAACCGGCATAAGTTTATTACTCATTTTCTTGGCTGAAATGTTGTTTAACAGAAAAGCAAAATATAGAACGAATAGTTAGTGTAGTAGTTCTAGTTTATGCTTAATTTCACAGGGTCAAATCAATTGACTTCTCCTGATATATGTCCGTATTTAATCAAAGCCGTGGTAGGATTATCCAAATCATTATTGGTGTTGTATTTATTGTAATTACAGCACAATTAATTAACCTGCAAATCTTTTCGTCTCAATATAAATTGGCTGCAGAAAACAATGCCATTTACCGAAAAATCATCTACCCAGATAGAGGAATTATTTTTGATCGGAAAAAAAGAGCATTACTCGAGAACACCATTAGTTTTGATTTAGTTGTTACACCCGCTGAATCTAAGGGTACAGACACTGCTGCTCTTTGCGCCATATTGGGTATTGATACTGCAGAGTATAAAAAGAGAATGCTTGATTTGATTTTCAAAAATACCCGTGTTCGTCCAAGCGTCTTTGAGCCCTTGCTAAGTGCTGAACTATATGCAAAGCTTACCGAGAATATGTATAAGTTCCCTGGATTTGTTTTAAGTGAACGTTCCGTTAGAACTTATCCTTTTAATACCGCGGCACAATTACTCGGATATATTGCAGAAGTAGATACCAGCTACCTAAGAAAAAACAAACACTTGGGCTATGAAATGGGCGACTATGCTGGCATGAGTGGTTTAGAAAAAACCTATGAATCTGTTTTAATGGGGCAAAGAGGTATTAAGCGTTTTATCAGAGACAACAAGAGCCGAATTCAAGGTCCATACGAGAACGGCATATTCGATACCATTCCAGTGGCAGGTAGAAATTTATTTACCAGTATTGATGTAGAAGTTCAACAATTGGCTGAACAATTATTGCAAAATAAAATTGGTAGTGCAGTTGCCATCAATCCTAGAACAGGTGGAATTATTACCATGGTATCTAGCCCTACGTATAATCCCAATGTATTAACAGGAAATGCTCGTAGAAAAAACTGGGGTAGAATGGTCATGGATACTGCCAAACCCATGTACAATAGAGCCATTAAAGGTCAATACCCTCCAGGATCAACCTTCAAACCTTTGGGGGCATTGGTTGCTTTAGATCAGGGATTGATTGATGCTGACTACGGAGTAGGTTGCGGCGGAGGATATGGGGCTTGCGGTAGTGTATTTGTAAGATGCGAACACAGCAATGCTGGGCACGCAGCCAACTTAAGATTGGCATTGGCCAATTCTTGTAACTCCTATTTCTCCGATGTATTTAGAAAAGCCTTAGATAATCGAAAATGGGGGAATCCTAATCAGGGTTATTTAAAATGGAAGGAATACATGAATGCCTTTGGCTTAGGTAGAAGATTAGAAGTAGACTTACCCAGCGAAGACAAAGCCAATATTCCCGACACCAGTGTGTACAATAAGTTTTTTGGAGGTGCAAGAAGATGGAATAGCTGTAGTGTGCTAACCTTAGGGATAGGACAAGATAAAATGACCGCCACACCATTACAAATGGCCAACCTCATGTGCATTATTGCCAATAGAGGGTATTATTTCCCACCTCATTTTGTAGACAGTATTGAAAACGAACAAATTGAAGACACGGTATTGATGAATAAGTATCGTAAGAAACATGTAGTAACCAATATTGCAGATAAAGATTACCAAGCCGTTAATGATGGCATGCATGATGTAACGGTATATGGTACTGCTTCACATATTAAAATCCCCGGTGTTGAATATTGTGCTAAAACCGGAACTGCTCAAAACCCGCATGGAAAAAACCATTCCCTTTTTGTTGCATTTGCTCCTAAAGACAATCCAACCATTGCAGTGGCGGTAGTAGTTGAAAATGGCGGATACGGTTCTGTTGCTGCGGGTCCAATTGCAGGATTGATCATGGAAAAATTCTTGAATGACACACTTAGTGCCGCTGGAAAAGCAACTGCTGAAAGAGTGACCAATATGAATTTAATTCCGCAAGCAATTAAAAACTGGTATACCCGTAAAGATGCTGAGAGAGCGGCTCGTTTAGCCAAATTGGCTTTAGAAGAAGCAGCAGAAAAGGAAGAAGCTGAGAGTATTAAAGAAAATAATAAAAGTAATACAGAAGCGATACTAGAACAAGGAAGTAAACCAGTAGGAAGCAAAAAAGACAGTACCGATAAATTTAAAATAAAAGCAGCCTTATTACTCAGTGAAGACAAAAAGAAAAAAATGGGAGGGCGTGCACAATGATGAAGAATAAAAATATTTCACAAGGGGTAGATTACCCCATGATTTGGCTCTACTCCATTTTAGTAGCTATTGGCATTTTGTGCATTTTCATGGTAGAATACAGGGATGGAGGTAATTGGTTTACGTCTTTTATTGGAGGGAAAACCAATTACAGCAAACAATTGTTCTTTGCAGGTTTCTGTACAATAGTGGCTACATTTATTTTATTAACCGACAGCAAACTCTTTACCGCTTTCGCCAATTTAATGTATGCTTTTGGGATCTTGTTAATGGTGGCCACTTTTTTCATTGGGAAAAATATCAATGGATCAAAAAGCTGGATTCCAATGGGAGGAGGTTTTAATTTACAACCTGCTGAACTTTGTAAAATATTTACCGCATTGGCATTGGCCAAATTTTTATCTAGACAAGAAACGGATTTCAGCAAGTTAAAATTTCAAATGATTGGAGGAGCCATTGCTATAGCACCAGCCATACTTTCCATTTTACAACACGAATTAGGATTGGCCTTAGTATACAGTTCTTTTTTAATAGCCATGTATAGAGAGGGCTTGCCTGCACAAATTCTAATTATAGGCTCTTCCTTTGGCGTATTAGTGATTGCTTCCTTAATCATTGAACCCAATACTTTATTAATCATCCTCAGTGTCATAGCAGTTGTACTTATTTATTTTGCCCGACGACAAGCAAGAAGGAATAAGGGATTGGTAACTGCCATCATTGTTATTTGGATGATTAGCGCAGGAACCCAACGCTTTGTAATACCCTATATTTTCAATAATGTGTTAGAGTGTTATCAGAGCACCCGTATTTACAGCATGGTTGGAAGAGATTATAATTGCTCTGACAATGTAAAATCTTTAAAGAAACAACAAGCGGGCAATGAAAAAGCCCCTAGAAAGCCCGACGATTACAATGTGCGTCAAAGTAAAATAGCGATTGGATCGGGGGGATTTGCAGGCAAAGGATTTTTAAAAGGAACACAAACAAGAGGAAAATATGTTCCAGAACAACATACCGATTTCATATTCACTTCTTTGGGTGAAGCGTTTGGATTCCTTGGTTGTTTTGTATTTCTCAGTATTTACTTAGCACTCTTATATCGAATTGTTCGGATTGCAGAAAGACAAAGAAGTACATTCAGCAGGGTATATGCATATAGCGTTGTAAGTATATTGTTTTTCCATTTCGCAGTGAATGTAAGCATGACCATTGGATTGTTTCCAATAGTGGGTATTCCATTACCATTGGTAAGTTATGGTGGCTCATCATTACTCACATTTACCATTTTGATTTTTATTTTGTTAAGACTAGATGCAGACCGACAAATGGTATTGCGTTAATTCATTACTATGACCATTATTCCATTATCCGAGGGAAGTTTTACCATTGATAAAACCAAGGTATTTGTTCCTTTTAATACAGCAACTGAAGAATTGAATAGTAGACCCATTGGAAGTTTACTCGTAGAAATTCAACCCTTTCTTGTAGTTACCCAAAAAGATATTATTTTAATTGATACCGGTTTAGGATACAATATGTCGAATGGCGTTCCGCAGATTTATTATAATCTAGAAAGAGCGGGCTATAATGCTTCTCAGGTTACTAAAGTGTTGATGAGTCATTTACATAAGGACCATGCAGGTGGCATTACCACTCGAAATTATACCACAGGAGAACAGTTTATTGCATTTCCCTATGCCACTTATTATGTGCAGAGAAGGGAATTTGAATATGCCATGGGTATTGGATCTGCTTCTTATGTTCAGGCTGATATTCAAATTTTAGAAGAGTTCAGTAAAGTGGTATGGCTAGAAGAAGACCATGGATTTATTGACAATTATATCGAATACCAACTAACAGGTGCACATAGTAAGTTTCATCAAGTGTTTTTTATTCATGAAGAAAATGAGATTCTTTTCTTTGGAGGAGACGATGCACCTCAATTGCAACAAATGAAAAGCAGGTTCGTTGCGAAATACGATTTTGATGGAAAAAAATGCATGGAATTAAGAAGGGACTGGTGGGAAGCAGGACAAAAAAAAGGCTGGAAATACCTGTTTTACCATGATATCTCCAGCCCCATATTTCATCATTCAAATCTTCCTTAGTTCTTCTTTATAGTAGAATCCGCTCTATTTCTTTGCATTAAGCGCTTTCTTAACTCAGGTCTATCTGGTCTTCCATCAGGACCTTTTGGCTTCATTCCGCGCTTCATCATTTCTTGGCGCATCATATCGTTGAAATTGCGGTCTAATTTAAAGACCGTATTCACACGATCATCCCCATTTAAGATTTTCTTGAAATCATTGTTGTATTTTTTACGAATAGACAATGCTTGTTCTTCAAAAGCTAATTCCGCTTCTCTATTTGCGTCTCTAGCTTTTTTTAGTTCAGCCATATACGCATTGTGCACAGGCCAAAATTTTTGTGCTTCTTCTGCACTAAGGTTTAATTGTTTGGTGATATAAGCCACTTTAATAGCTTCAATATTGGGCCTTTCACCTGGAGGTGGTGGGGGCGGTGCGCCTTGCATTCTACCCATTCTTGGTGGTGGGGGTTCTTGTGCTTGTGCAATTGCTGCAACACCCATTAAAATGATTAATAGTAAACGTTTCATGTTGTTGATTTTTTTAAATGTTAATTCAATTATTCACTCAGATAAAGCTGCAGTTCTTCATCTGAAATCTCCGCCACAGTTGTTTCAGAAATTGCATCCACGGTATATTGATGCAAACTATTTTCAGGCCCCGCTAATGCGTTGGCAGTTTTTAAATATTCGTCAATGGCATCGTTCGACAAAGCTTGTACTGATTGGTCAATGTCCATTTTGGCAATCTGTTCCATATTAATAGACAGCTCGGGTGCGGTTGCAACAGTTGGCTGGTTAACCAAATTAAACCCTCCAATTACCAAAATTCCTACTACTACGGCTGCGGCAGCCATCGCAAACCATTTACGGCCTTGGTTCATTTTTACAACCTTCGCTTCCTCCAAAGGGATAGCAACTTGAAAATCATCAAAATAACGGGTTGGTACTGTTTGAACCGGTTTTTTTCCGATGTTATTCAGCAAAGGGGCTACTTGTTCTAATTCTTGTATGATTTCCTTGTTTTCCATTTTCTTCCATTTTAAGACTCCATTAACATCGCTAGGTTTAATGGGATTTAATAAATTCTTCAACTTTTTTTGCAGCATGATGATAGCTGGCTTTTAAAGCACCCTCACTGGTATCAAGTATTTTACTAATTTGTTCGTAGGTCATTTCATCAAAATATCGAAGGTTAAAAACCAGTTTCTGCTTTTCTGGAAGTTGTTGAATAGCCAACTGCAATTTCCACTCCAATTGATTTGCATTAAAATTACTATCGGCTTTTACTGAATTTCCATATACTTCTGCCACATCATCAAATGAACTGGTTTGCTTTCGCTTTTTTTGTTCCAAAAAACTCAAACTTTCATTGGTTGCAATTCTATATAACCAAGTATACAATTGACTGTCTTCTCTAAAATGATCTAGGGCATTCCAAACTTTAATAAAGCTGTTTTGCAATACATCATTGGCATCTTCATGTTCAACAACCATCCTACGAATATGCCAATACAATTTTTCTTGGTATTGCTTCACCAATTGAGTAAATGCTGCATTTTTCTGTGAAGGAATTTTAAACTGCTTCACCAATTGAGAATCCTGATTCAATATATTTCGATTGTCTTTTAAGTTAGATAAAAATGGAGATGAAAGGTTTAATCAGGCAAAAAAATTTGTATATTCATTGGTATCAGCTATGTATTTAAATAAACCCATACTCGCTTTTAGGCAAAATGTAACGGATAAATATACCATTTACAATAGCTTATTTGCTGCCCTTCCTTTCTCAGGAATAGCCAATGTAGGTGCTTTACTACCCATTTTATTACAATCCTGTATTGATGGTTATCAAACTGGTAAAACGCCAAAGGAAATTATTGAAGACTTTTTTAATAGACAGGCCCAAGTCAATAATGAAGCAGAACAAATAGACCGCTTATTCAAATTTGTACAATACATAGAAAGACAGGTTGTACTTTTTGACGCCATTGAAGATGCAGCATTTGATTCGGTTCATCATTTAAATGGAACAGGTAGTTTAAAAGCATTGTACAATGAAGCCTACTTTAAAGGCAAACTTCCTTTATTAAGGGAAAAGCTGCGTCATTTTAAAGTAAGGGTCGTTTTAACTGCCCATCCAACTCAATTTTACCCAGGAAGTGTTTTGGGCATTATACATGATTTGGGGGAAGCCATTGCAAAAAACGACTTTGAAACCATTAACCTTTATATTCAACAATTGGGTATCACCCCATTTTTTAATAAGAAGCAACCTACCCCACTCGATGAGGCAGTCAACTTAATGTGGTACCTAGAAAATATATTGTATCAGTCTATAGGAAATATTTACAATTTTATTAGTAATGAAATATTAGAAGAGGAAAATCATAACCCATTCATTGAACTCGGATTTTGGCCTGGAGGAGATAGAGACGGAAACCCATTTGTTAAAGCAGCAACAACACTCAAAATTGCAGAATCATTAAGAAGCGCCATCGTAGTATGCTACTATCGTGATATTAGAAAATTAAAGAGAAGACTTACTTTTTCAGGGGTAGACATATTGGTTTCAAAATTGGAAGAACAGCTCTATGAAAATGTTTTTAGACCTGAGGAAAGTAGAAGAATTCATCAAAAAGAACTATTAGAAAAATTGCAGGAAATAAAGGATTTGATGATAGCCAATCATCATTCATTATATATTAATCGCGTTAATAGTTTAATTAATAAAGTAAAAGTTTTTGGGACTTGGTTTGCTTCAATTGATATAAGACAAGACAGTCGTATTCATACTGCAGTTATTAAAAATATAGACGATACACTTAAGCAAAATAATCAACCTGGAATTTTACCCGAAGGCTATGAAACATTCAGTCAAGAAGAAAAAATAAAATGCTTATTGAATATTGAACGAGTGATTGATATCAACGATGCTTCAACTGAAATTGCCAAAGACACTATAGAAAGTATTTTTGCCATAAATAGCATTCAACAAATAAATGGGGATCAGGGTTGCCATCGCTATATTATCAGCAACTGTCAGTCTGCTTTGAATATGATGGAAGTGTTCACACTTTTTAAATTATGTGGCTGGAATACACAGCAGCTTTCGGTAGACATTGTTCCACTTTTTGAAACCATTGACGATTTAAAAGAAGCTGAACAAATTATGCAATGGCTATATCAATTGCCCATTTATAAAAAACATTTACAGGCAAGAGCCCATTCACAAACCATTATGTTGGGCTTCAGTGATGGAACGAAAGACGGTGGGTATTTACAAGCGAATTGGAGTATTTATACAGCTAAAGAAAAACTAACCGCCATCTCTAGACAACATGGAATTAAAGTAAAGTTTTTTGATGGACGAGGTGGCCCACCTTCAAGAGGTGGAGGTAAAACGAATAAATTTTATGCTTCGTTGGGTAATAATATTGAAAACGAAGAAATACAGTTGACCATTCAAGGACAAACCATTACTTCCAATTTTGGCACTCTTAAATCTGCACAATACAATCTAGAACAATTATTGAGTGCGGGTATTAGTAATACGGTTTTTGCAGAAAATAGAATTGAATTAAGCGCAACGCATAGAAACCTTTTAGAAGAGCTTGGAGGCATTAGCCACCAAGTTTATCAATCTTTTAAAAAACATCCACAGTTTCTTCCCTATATGCAGCAGTTTAGTCCATTGAATTATTACAATAAAAGTAATATTGGAAGTAGACCTGGCAAAAGGGGTAATTCAGATAAACTGGTTTTTGAAGACCTCAGAGCAATACCATTTGTTGGTAGCTGGAGTCAATTAAAACAAAATGTTCCTGGCTATTTTGGGGTAGGCTCTGCCTTACTAGCATTAAAAAATGCGGGCAGATGGGAAGAAGTAAAATCATTGTTTAGCGAAGTGGCGTTTTTTAGAACATTGATAGACAATAGTATGATGAGCATGCTCAAATCCTTCTTTCCTTTAACTGCATATATTCAAGACGACCCTGTATTTGGACCTGTATGGAATTTGATTAAGGCTGAATACGATTTAACCCATTCACTAGTACTAGAATTATCTGGAAATAAAGTTTTAATGGAAGAAGATCAACCAGGAAGAGCATCAATTTTAATGAGAGATAAAATTGTTCTACCCCTACTTACGATTCAACAATATGCTTTGCATCAATTAAAAAATGATCAAATTGCAGAAGACCTTAAGATGGATTATGAGAAATTAATTACTCGTTCTATGTTTGGGATTATTAATGCAGCTCGAAATTCTGCTTAATCAACTGTCTTTCCAATTCCATAAATGCAAACAAGCATAAGTGCGATAAGGTGCCCATTTTTGCGATTTTTTTAACATGGCTTCCTGCATAGTTTTTTTATGCGTTGAATCTATTTTATACAACTTACACATGGCTTGTTGAATACCTAAATCGTCTACGGCAAAAACATCTTCTCTACCTAAACTAAACATGAGCAGCATTTCAACGGTCCATTGTCCTACCCCCTTTATTTGCACCAATAATTGAATAATCATTTCATTGCTCATAACAGAAAGTGTTCGATCTGTAATTTGATGTTCCATACAGAATTGAGCAACATTTTTTACATAACCTACTTTAGCATTGCTTAGCCCAATTGACCTTAATACTTCGTTGGGTGTTGCCAATACTTCTTCTACTTTAGGTTCTTTCCCATTGTATAAATCCAAAAATCGTTTAAAAATAACTGCAGCAACTTTAGTACTCAATTGTTGACTCATAATGCTGGCCATTAAACGGATAGGAATATTCTTTCTTCGCTTTAATACAAACGGCTCTTGTGTTAAGATAGAAGCTAATTTTTTATCCTTCTGCAAATGACTGATATAATCCATTCAAGAAAGTTAACTAATTTTAATACATACCATTAGCAATCACCATGAAAAAGCAATTCCTTTTTATCCTTTTATTTATTTCAGTTGGAATCGGCAATAGCTTTGGACAAGCTGGACCTGAAAAACAAATCAGAAAAATTTTGCAAGAACAGACCGCCGCTTGGAACAGAGGTGATATAGATGAATTCATGAAAGGGTATTGGAAAAATGACAGCCTACTTTTTGTTGGAAAAAACGGACCTACTTATGGTTTTACCAATACGCTTAATAACTACAAAAAGAACTATCCCAATAAAGACTATATGGGTCAATTACAGTTTACTTTACTTGAAGTGAAGCCATTGTCGAAGCAATTATGGATGGTTTTAGGGAAATGGGAGTTAACCAGAAATGCTGGCAATATTAGTGGGCATTATACTTTATTATTCAAAAAGATAAACGGTGCTTGGGTGATCATTGTAGATCATAGTAGTTAAGATGGTATGGTTAAAAGAGCTTACCTTGTATTTATTATAAATTATCCTATATGATTTTAATTATTCTTGGCATCATTTTGTTTGCTGCTGCAGGTTTCATGAATAAAGAAAGAGAAGAGTTTATTAAACTGGCTAAAGGGGTAAGAATAGCAGGGATTGCAATTGCTTTAGTTGGTGTTCTAACTTCTTGCATTAAACAGATTGATGCTGGCCAAATTGGTGTTCAAAGCTTATTTGGTAAAATCTCTAATAATATTTTATACAGCGGTTTAAATTTTGTTAACCCATTAATGGAAGTAAAAGAAGTAGATATCAAAACACAGAACTATACCATGAGTGGAGTGAATGATGAAGGGGAAAAACTAGGCGATGATGCAATCAGGGTATTAACTGCTGATGGATTAGAAGTCGTAATAGATTTGACGGTACTCTATAGAGTTACAGCCAGCGAAGCTCCTAGACTTTTTAGAGAAACAGGGCTTGATTTTCGTGATAAAATTGTTCGCCCACTAACCAGGACTAAAATAAGGGATAATGCCGTATACTACACTGCTATTGACTTATACTCGCTAAAAAGAGATTTATTCCAAAATAGAATCTATAAATCAATTGATGAAGACTTTAAGAAAAGAGGGTTGATATTAGAGCAATTATTGGTTAGAAATATCACTTTACCTGCAAATGTAAAAACCTCCATTGAAGAAAAAATTAAAGCCGAGCAAGACGCACAAAAAATGGAATTTGTTTTACAAAAAGAAAAACAAGAAGCCGAGAGAAAAAGAGTAGAAGCTAGAGGTATTGCCGATTATCAACAAATTATTAGTGCTGGCCTTGGAGACAAACAATTACAATACGAGCAAATTCAAGTAATGAAGGCATTGGTTACTTCGCCCAATTCTAAAGTAATCGTGTTAGGAAAAGGCAATACACCAGTGATACTAGATACCAAGGAAAAGTAAGCTATTGTTCAAAATCAATAGGCTTGCTCCATAGCTTTATCAACCATCTCAAGAACAAGACGAGGCTAACTAAAAACCAGCTATAGAAAATAATATTACCGGTAGTAATGCTTCCGTGAAAAAAAGCATGGTCGTACATAATGCCAGCCGTAGAATTGATGGCCAGCCAACATAATCCTACAGAAAGGGTATTTACAATTCGTAAAAGGTATTCTCGTACACCTGGTTCCACAATTCGATTTTTACTTATTACAAGTAATTGGCTTTTTTGTTGTAGGATTAATCAAAGCTTTGATTACTTGCAGCAGCTAACTTAAGAATACGGTCAAACTGAGCAGGGGTTAAGTCGTTATAGAAGAAATATATAGGATCTAATTGAGTGCCATTCTTGTGCACTTCATAATGTAAATGGGGGCCAGTACTTTTTCCGGTACTACCTACGTAACCAATGACTTCCCCGCGTTTTACTTTGGTTCCAACCCTTGCTTTAATCCGAACCATATGGGCATATAAGGTTTCGTAACCAAAGCCATGGTTCACTACTACCCTATTCCCATAACCACCCGTATTAAAACCTGCATCTTTTACTACCCCATCTGCGGCTGCATAAATGGGAGTGCCAATCGGAGCCGTAAAATCTAATCCTGGATGTAATCTTCTGTCTTTATACACAGGGTCAATCCGATAACCAAAACCAGAGGAAACCCTATTCAATTGTCTATTGCTAATGGGTTGTATGGATGGGATAGCGGCTATTAACTTCTCTTTATTTTTTACCATGTTCTCTATGGCAACAAATGATTTTTTTTGAT
>JACCDH010600532.1_pt1 | contig 22223 bp, 17 predicted proteins | sample 7442481 | NCBI WGS metagenome assembly JACCDH01 (sample SAMN15323433, study PRJNA562643) | freshwater metagenome | isolation source: river surface water | place: USA:Blue River Watershed | collected 2017-08-15
GCCAAATCTCCGATGTTCTTTGATTCGGAGCAAGAAATGGTTGATTTTATAAAGAGAACACCAGGAGCCATAGGGGTTTTTACGGCGGATAAAAAGAGTATCATTCCCAATGGGCAGATGATAACGATAACGAATTGATGAAATTCAAATCCAGCATATTTACCCAAATTTGGTTGCCCTATACGGTCATCGTTTTGGTGCTAATTGGTGTTTTGGCGATGTACTATCCCTCGCGGCAAAGGGCCTTGCTGGGCGAGTATAAAATGGCAGAGTTGAGGCAACAAGCATCTACTTTAGCATTGAGTGTTGAACTGAGCCTTGAGCGGGATGATTATCTGGGCTTAACCAAAACAATGAATCATTTGCAAGCAGATGCAGAGTTGAAGGCCGTTTCTATTGCTACCATCGAATCCAATATGTCGGTATCCTATGTGACCATCCCGGATACTGTCGATCATGAGAAGATGGAATTGGATACTGTAAGGTATCTAACCATCGAATACCCATTCTCACATCCAAGTATGAAAGGCTATGTAGCCTTGACAATAAGCAAAGAGGATTTGAAAAAGGACGTGAGCGCAATGAATCGACCCATATTTCTTTTCCTCACGCTGATCGCTGCAGTTATATTGGTAATCGTTTATTTCTTGGCCAATCTTATAACGGACCCCATCAAATTGGTAAAAGAAAACGCCATAGCGTTGCAGCAAGGTAGTTTTGAATTGAAGATGGTAAGGAATAATTATCAGGCTAAAGAATTGAATTCACTGCAAGATTCGTTGCTTTCTCTTTCTCAAACTTTGAAAGCGCAGAAAGCAACCAATGATCAATTGACGGCTGGATTGGAAGAAGAGGTGAAGCTAAGGACCAACAATTTATTCAAGGCCTTAGAGGATTTGAATGTAGCCCAAACCATTTCCAAGTTGGGAAGCTTTGAATACAATTTGGAGAATGATACTTGGCAGGGTAGTGATAACCTCAAATCAGTTTTGGGTATACACGATGGATTCATCAATGACTATGATCATTTCATGGCCATCGTTTTTCCAGAAGATGCAGAGGAGGTAGAGCAGGCCTTTCAAGCGGGATTTCAATCCAAAGGACGATTTGAATTGAATTTCCGATTGCGTAGGCCCATTGATCAGGTGGTGATTTGGGTAAAGTGCATTGGGGAATTTGTTCAAGACAACAAAACCAATGATTATAAATTGGCTGGTGTATTACAGGATATAACTGAGCAAATCAACGCCCAGGAGGAATTGAATATTCTTTCATTGGTGGCCAGGAGAACATCCAATGCGGTGATCATCACGGATAAAGATAAGAAGATTCAATGGGTCAATGATAGCGCCTTGCGCATAACGGGGTATAGCATGGAAGAAGTTATTGGTCGATCTCCAAAAATGTTTCAGTTTGAAAAAACAGATAAAAAAGAGATAGAAAAGATCAATGTCGCTTTGGCTCAAGGGAAATCTGTTTGGGCAGAGTTGCTGAATGTTGGCAAAGGGGGAAATGAATATTGGTTATCCATAAATATTGTTCCTTTGTTTAACGCCAAGAACGATGTTACAGGCTACATGGCCGTGGAGAATGATATTACTGAGCGGAAAGAAATGGAGTTGCAACGAGAGCAGTATGTAAAACTTTTGGAAGACTCCCGAGCGGAAATCAGAACGATCAATGAAGGTCTTGAAAAAGCGGTTGAGGAAAAAACCAAGCACATCGCCAATTTGGCCTTATTCCCAGAACAAAATCCCAATCCAGTCCTTGAGTTTGATTTGCACAATGCCAAATTGAATTACGTCAATCCTGCGGCAAAGCGCATATTGGGCAATTTATTGGACTTGCCATTTGTTGAACTTTTGTTGACTTTTAATGTCACTTCACATGATCTTGAGGTAGATCATGAAAAAGGTGAATTCCATTACAATGGATTGATTTTCGAAATCAATTTGTTCATGCTGGAAGAAAAGAAATTGCTGCGTGCATATCTGCACAACATTACAGAGCGAAAGCACAACGAAGAGAAATTATCCCACTTGGTCAATCAGTTGACCCATGCTGAGTCAGCGTTGCTGGAAAAGACAGAAGCATTGGAGCAATCTCTGGATGAGCTAAAACTGGCCCAGTCTGAGATAGTGAGTAAGGAACGTCTGTCGACTTTGGGAATGTTGATTGCGGGCATTGCGCATGAAATCAATACCCCTTTGGGGGCCATTAAAGCATCAGGTGAAAACTTGAAATACCTTTTCACAGAGGGTGTAATGAAGTTGATTGCCCAAATGGATCCTGCCGAATTGGTACTGGCCATAAGGTTATATGAGAGGGCACAGATCATCAATCTCTCAACTGCTGAGGAAAGACAGTACATTCAAAAAGTCGTTTCTCAAATGAGCGACCTGCATTTGGCCGACCGAATGAAGACCAAGATGGCTCGAATGCTCGTGCAGAAAGGAATTTTCTCCATAGACGAAGAATTGAAGCAGTGGATGCTATTGGAAAAGGCAGAGCAGATTTTTCAGTTGAGTTTGAACTTTGTATTGATTTTACGAAGCATTAATACTACCACAGCTTCTTCTGATCAAGGGAGCAAAGTGGTGAAGGCCCTAAATAGTTTTGCCCATGGAAATTTGTCTTCTGAGAAGTCTCATTTCAATTTGAAGGAAAATGTAGACACCGTGTTAACAATCATGTGGAATAAGATAAAGCAAGGTTCAAGGGTTGTAAACACCATACCAGACGACATAGTTTGCTTCGGATTGGCTGAGGAAATGTCGCAGGTGTGGACCAATTTGGTGAACAATGCTTTACAAGCATCGGGTAACAATTGCATGATTGCTTTTGAATACACAGAAACACCAACCCATCATGTAATCAACGTTGCCAATGATGGGCCAATGATTCCTCACGAGATTATAGAAAAAATATTTGAACCATTCTTCACGACGAAAGCTCGCGGTGAAGGAACGGGTTTGGGATTGAACATCGTCCGGAAAATAATGGAAAAACAAGGTGGTAGCATTGTTTGCAAAAGTGAAGAGCGTTTAACCCGTTTTATAGTTACATTGCCAAAAAATAATGTAGCATGAAAACAGCCATTCTCTCAGTAGATGATGATATTCTGGTTTTGAATGCATTGAGAATGCAGTTGGAGCGTCACTTTGGGGATCGACATTTGTTGGAGTTTGCCCAAAATGTTGATGAGGCCATCGAAGTGATCGGCGATATTACCGGCACTGGAATCGAGTTGATAGTTATTATTTCAGATTGGATTATGCCCTCTAAAAATGGGGATGTTCTTGCCCAGCATGTCAAGGCCATTAATCCTAAAATTCAAGTGGTTGTGCTCTCAGGACAGTTGCAGGAGGAAAAGGCCCAAGCATTGGTTGATAACCACACCATTGATAAAGTAATGCTGAAGCCATGGAGTGAAGAAGATTTGGTTAATGTTATTGAACAGGCATTATTATCCAATCATTCAAAACACTGATGAATCAGCAGTATTCCATTCTTTTGGTTGATGATGATGCCTTTATTTTAGAGGTGCTTCGTATACAGTTGGAGCGCATTTTACCAGAACATGTCTTCATCGAACGTGCTTCAAGTGGATTTGAAGGATTGGAATTGGTGAAAGAATTGTCGAGCAATGAGCATCAACCTTTGGCCCTTATTATATCGGATTATCTCATGCCCGGTTTATTGGGTTCTGATTTTTTGATTCAGGCACATGCCATTTGTCCGCGAAGCAAGAAAATGATGCTTACGGGTCAAGCTGAAGTGGACAATGTTCTGAAAGTTTTGCACCACATGGAGCTCTTTCGATACGTTGGTAAACCATGGGAACCTGAATTCTTGAACCAATCCGTTCTGAAGGCCATTGAAGTTTTCAGCGAGGAGTTTGAATTGCGCATGCGCTTAAAGAGCTTGCAATCTCAGTCTTAAAATTTTCAGTTTTTTTGCTGCCCGTTCGTGTATTTTTGGTACATGAAAAAAATGATAGGGTTATGTGTTTTCGGATTCTGCTTGTTGTCATGTAGTTCAAAATTTCACATGTTGCAAGAGGGGGTAATGGATTATGCGATGATCGATACTTCAGTGACCCAAGAGTTTCAAGATGTGGGTAAGCCCAAGTTGTTGATTGGAATAACTGTGGATCAAATGCGCTATGACTATTTGCAGCGTTTTGAGCAAGATTTTCAATTGGACGCCGGTGGTTTTCCCAGATTGATTTTCGAAGGGCTTTCCAATTCCAATACGCATTACAATTACGTGCCAACGTATACAGGTCCAGGACATGCGAGTATTTTTACCGGAACAACTCCTGCAACGCATGGAATTATCGCCAATGATTGGTTTGATAAGAAAAGAAATGCCCTTCAATATTGCGCCAAGGATACCAATGTTGTGGGTGTGGGAACATTGAGTGAAGCGGGTAAAATGTCTCCGATTCATTTACTCTCTACCACCATTGGAGATGAGTTGAAATTGATGTCCAATGGGAAGTCCAAGGTTATTGGTATTAGTTTAAAGGACAGAGGAGCTATTTTACCGGCAGGCCGCTCGGCTGACGCCGCATATTGGTACATTGGAGGTAAGGAAGATGTTTGGGCTACGTCATCATGGTATGGCATGAAGGAACTGCCCAAGTGGGTTCAAGATTTCAACGCCAAAGGATATGGGGCAGAGGCATTAAAGAAAGAATGGCAATTGTTGTATCCAGATAGCATTTACAATGAAAGTCTACCGGATAACAATCCGTATGAAGCCCCCTTCAAAGGATTGATTAAACCCGTTTTCCCTTACAAGCTCGCAGAGCTTTCTAATCTCAACAATCAATATGACTTGCTAAAGGCAACGCCTTTTGGCAACACCATGACCGTTGAATTTGCAAAGGCTGCAATAGAAGGGGAGCGATTGGGTCAGCGCCAAGATGTGACAGATATGTTGTGCATGAGTTTTTCTGCTACAGACTATGTGGGGCATCAATTTGGTCCACACAGCAGAGAAACGCAAGATACCTATTTGAGATTGAACAGGGATTTGAACCATTTCATCAATTATTTGGACAGCATCATCGGTAGAGATAACTATCTGATTTTTCTCTCTGCCGATCACGGAGCCGCCAACAATCCAGCGATGATGATGGATAAAAATCTGGCTGCTGGAAACTTTGTATCCGACAAAATAGAAGAGTTTTTGGAAAATAAACTGATTGAGAAGTATGGTGCCGGAGATTGGGTTATCAATGAGTCCAATCAAAACGTGTTTTTAAATCGTGAGTGGATTGAGCAGAAGAAATTGTCTTTAAAGTCCATTCAACAAGAGGTGGCCATTTGGGCATGCTCATTTGAAGGCTTTCATTCAGCCTACACCCATGCTGAATTGTCCTACAGCATTGCGCGAGAGGATTTTGCAGAACGTTTGCAGCGAGGGTTTGATCAGCAGCGTTCGGGAGATGTGATTTATGTATTGAAACCCGGATGGATTGAGTATGGTAAACAAGGTACAACGCATGGTTCCGGCTATGAGTATGACACCCATGTCCCCTTCATCGTATTTGGCAATATATGGAACTGCAATTTGCCAGAGAATGCTTTTAATAGAATAGTCAATGAATCCTTGTCCATTACTGATATTGCCCCGATCATTTCCGATTTGATGAATATCAATCGACCATCGGGATGTTTGAATAGCCCTAAAAAATGAGGAACCAATATTTTATAGGCCCTTCTCCTCATGACTCAGAGAAGGCTTTTCTAATTGATGTCCATTTGGATATCCCTGAAGGTGTGTCTGATTTGTTTTTTCCTTATTGGCGGCCGGGAAGGTATGAGCCCGGGAATTTCGTAAAGTGGTCAAGGAATTTTTCTATTCAGGGTCAAACAAGTGAAGTGGCAGTGCAAAAGCTGAGCCCCAATCATTGGGTACTGAAATCTCCTACGGCGCAGCGCATTCATGTGAAGTATGAATGGTGTTTTCATGAACTCAATGCAGGAAGTAGTTTCATGTCATCGGAATTGTTTTATGTTAATCCAGTCAACCTATGTTGTTTTTTAAGTCAAAGCCAAGGCGCAGAGATTGAACTGTTCATCGATGCAGATGACCAATGGAAATACGCAGGTGGAATACCCGTAAAGTGGGATTCGTCCATAAAACTATGGAAGCTTCAAGCCATGAACTATGATCATTTGGCGGATACTCCTTTTGTTTTTGCACCAGACATCCAAATGAAGCAATGGCAGCACAAAGGCGTGGATTATTACTGCCACAGCATAGGATTACTTCCCAAATCTTGGCAATTGGAAGACTATCATGACCTCATGAAAATGACAAATTTTCAGCAGGAAGTCATGCATGGACTACCGGTTAGCGAATACCATTATATTTTTATTTTCACTCCTCACCGCATGCGTCATGGAGTAGAGCACAGGAACAGCACCATGATTGTAATGGGACAAGGAGAGTTGAGTGACGACGTTTTTTATGATGAGGTTTTGGCCATCGCATCCCATGAGTTGTACCACACTTGGAATGTGAAGTATTGCCGCCCTCAAGATTTGTTGCCCTATGATTTTACCAAGGCACAGTATAGCGCGACAGGATTGATTACTGAAGGAATAACCACTTATTATGGAGATTTGATGCTCTGGCGATCAGGAGTTTGGACTTGGGAGAAAATGGCCAATTCTCTATGTGAATGGCTCAATATTCATGTTCAGAATGATGGTCGATTTTCATCATCATTATTGGATAGCTCAATTGATACTTGGGTAGATGGTTATGTCAAAGGAACGCCGGGGCGCAAGGTTTCCATTTACAACGAAGGAGCATTATTGGCTTTTGTGACTGATGTTTGGATATTGAATGTGACTGAAGGAAAAAAATCCTTGGATGATGTTATGCATAATATGATTGAACGCTTCAATGTGGAGGGAGTGGGTTATACATTGGAAGATTATTGGCAGACGATTAACCAGATGGCTGGTGCAGATTCACAGAAATGGCAGTTTTTGGCTGCTAATCCTGTTGAATATCAATCAGAAGTTTTAGAAGCTTTGCATTGGATAGGGCAGGAAACCATGCTGAATATGTCAGAGGGTGTCATTTCATGGTCCATGGGAATGCGCTCAAGTAATCATAAATTAAGTACCTATCAACGTGCTTTGCAATATTGAAATGTCTTATTTTTGTTTGGAAGTGATCGCATGGAAAGCCAATCAATAGACATATCCATTGTCTCCCCAATTTATCGGGCTGAAAAGATATTGCCTGAATTGCTCAGACAAATCAACGAAGCGCTTAAAGATGCTAATGTGCGTTATGAGATAATATTGGTCAATGATGCGTCGCCCGATGATTCATGGCAAGTGATGCAGTCTTTGCTTCCCAATTACCCAATGCTGAGATTGATTAATTTATCAAGGAATTTTGGTCAGCATTATGCCATTAAGGCTGGGGTTGACCACGCGTCGGGTAATTATGTCGTCGTAATGGATTGTGATCTACAAGACAACCCCTTTGAAATTGTGTCGTTGTATCATAAGGCAAAAGAGGGTTTTGATATCGTCAGCGCCAAGAGGGTGCAGCGTGAAGATGGATTATTGAAAAGAATGATGTCAAAATTGTTTTTTTCTTTTTACAGCTATTGGACAGAAACCTCTATTGATGGCAGCATTGGAAATTTTGCCTTGTATGACAAAAAGGTCATAGATGCTTACAAACAAATTTCAGAGCGCGGACAATCGTTGGTTCTTTTTACAAGATGGCTGGGTTTTGCGCAAGCAAGTGTGCCAGTGAAACATCAGAAGAGATTCGAAGGGAAGACCAGCTATAATTTTTCGAAGTTGATTGATTTGGCCATTGAGAATATTATTTCTCAGTCCAATAAACCATTGAGAATCTCGATTAAATTCGGTTTCTTGATGACCATATTATCATTCGCGTATGGCTTGTATTTGATCATTAGAAAGTTCATGTTTGATATTCCATTGGGATGGACCAGCATCATGGTGGCCATTTTCTTTATTGGAGGACTTGTATTCGCCAACCTTGGATTGCTGGGATTGTACATTGGTAGAATCTTCGACGAGTCTAAAAATCGTCCATTATACATCATTAAGAACAAAGAAGGATGGTGAGGAGAGTGGCCATTATTGGAGCCAATGGTTTTTTAGGGAAGTATCTCGTTTCCTCATTTCATCTGTTTGGTTACGATGTTGTGGCAGTGTACAATAGTAACTTTTCTGCATCGCAAACAGAAGGCATTACCTGGATTTCATGGTCCAATTTTTTGAAAGGAGTAGGTGAGTTGGACACGATAGTTTATGCAGCAAGCATTATCCCATACGGGAAAATGGATGAGAAGAATGATGTGATGATGCGTGTCAATGCCCTTCAAGTAAATGAAATTCATCAATTGCACCCGGATGTCTTTTTTGTTTATATCTCAACCGTTAGTATTTATGCCTCGTCCCAACATTCGATTCAAGAGACCAGTACATGGTATCCACAAAACAGATACGCAGCTACCAAATTAACAGGAGAACTTTTGTCCAGGAGATTTGAGCGAAACGCAATATTGCGCTGCTCATCAATTTATGGTAAAGGAATGAAGCCCAGTACGTTTATTCCGCGATGCATAGCGCAAGCGAAAGAGGAGAAAGTTGTGGTTCTTTATGGTGATGGAAGTCGAAGACAAAATTATGTTCACGCGTCAGATGTCGCCCAAATGTGTGTATTGATTTCAGATGGTTTGAAGTGTGGGGAGTATCTGGCCGTTTCATCGGAATCACTCGATAACTTATCCATAGCTTCTGCCATTGCGGAAACTTTGTCTGCGAAGATTACCTTCACAGGACAGGATTTATCTTCATCTTTTTATTACGATGGAACAAAAACATATTTGGCCTTGAACTATGTGCCAAGAGAGAATTGCCTAGCAACGATTAAAGAAATGTGCTATGAGGAATAAGACAATTTGGGTTACTGGAATTGGCGGTAATGTTGGACAAGGAATACTGAGAAATCTGCGCAAATCTTTTCCAGATATTCGTCTAGTTGGGTCAAATGTTACCAAGGTTTCTGCTGGGAACTATTGGTGTGACGCGGTAGTAGAAATGCCATATGCGTGGGACGATGAATTTCATCAAAAAAGTTTGACTTTGGTACGCGATTATCAGGTGGATTTAATCATTCCGAGTACTGATTTTGAGGTGTATTATTTATCATTGATTGCGGATCAGTTGCCCAAATTGGTGGGTTGTCCTAGCCTAGAAGCCAGTGTTTTTTTGGATAAAATGAAAACGTTTGAGGCATTTCAAAAGGCTCAAATTCCTTTTGCCCAATCCTACGAGACAGCGGAATTTGAAGGTCAGGTGCAGCGATATTTGGCCAAGCCCAAAATGGGAAGGGGTTCGAGGGGTTTACTTTTTCAGCCAACAACTTGGAAAGATCTCGGGACAGATTATATGATACAGGAATGGGCAGAAGGTCCGGAGATTACCACGGCATTTTATGTGACGAAGGATCGAAAGGTTCATGGACACATCACCATGGTCCGCACATTGCAAAACGGCACCACAATGGAATGTGAAGTGACCAATGAATATGATCATTTGGTTTTGCCCATTATTGAAAGCATGAACCAACATTTTCATTTGGTAGGCAGCTTGAACGTACAATCAATTGTTACTCTAGGCGGATTGGTACCATTTGAAATCAATGCAAGAATTTCAGGAACCAATTCGGTGCGCTCACAGTTTGGTTTTGACGATGTTCAGTACGTTGTTTCAGAATATTTGTTGAATGTTGCGCCTCCGAAAGTAGAAGTACAAAAAGGTAGCGCAATTCGTGTAATCATGGACATCATTTACCCCGACAAATCACTCCAAGAAATACCTGCAGGCTCAGATAACGCGCATATTTTCTAATGGCACACACCACCAAAGTATACTTATTTGATTTGGCCAATACGCTTTTGTATAAGCCCACCTTTTATACACGTTTTTTGGGAGTTTTGAAACATCACGGCTATGAGATCCCGAGTGATGTATTTAAAGCCAAACACCGGTGGTTGTCAGAGGTAATTGCTTTTCCAGACAAAACGAGTCGGGCATTCTATCAAGATTTCAATTCCCATCTATTGTTGAGTATGGGTATAGATCCTGAACCGAATTTATTGGATGAAGTATTTTCCGCCTGCACGTATTTGCCTTGGGAGGCCTTTGAAGATACCCGTGTATTGGAGAAATTTGAGTTTCCCAAGGCGATATTATCCAATTGGGATGAGAGTGTTAAAGAGAAGGTAAACGAATTTTTCCCGGGACAATTTTCAACTGTATTTGGATCTGCCTTGAACGGATTGCGAAAGCCGGATCCTGCTTTTTTTCATAAAGCCATTTCAGGTTTGGGTGTTCAGCCTGAAGAGATTACCTATGTAGGTGATTCACTCAAGTTGGATATTTTTCCCGCTCTTGATTTGGGTATCGATGCCGTGTTGATTGACAGGAATAATGATTATCCTTTTTATCGTGGAAGGAAAATATGTAACTTGGAAGAATTATTAATGTCAGGTGATTAAGTTAGCCATCATAGGTTCAGGAGACTTGGGGCAATTGATTGCGCATCATGCCCGTTTGACGCAACAGTTTGAAGTTGTTGGTTTTTTTGATGATTATGCTCCAGCAGGTGAAATGAAATCTGGTATCCCTGTGATTGGGAGCACTCAATTGGTAGATTCGTTTTTTCAATCGGGCAAATTTGAGCAATTATTGATTGCCATTGGTTACAAGCATTTTGAAGCCAGGGCATTATTTTTTGAGAAGTTTTTTGGTCAAATTCCATTTGCAAAATTGATCCACCTTTCGGCCATAGTGGATCCGACTTGTGAGATTGGAGAGGGAAGTGTCATTCTTTCAGGTTGTGTTTTAGACCTAAATGTGAGAATTGGCAAGAATGTACTGCTGAATACGGGAGCGATGATTGCTCACGACAGCCAAATTGGAGATCACTCTTTTCTTGCCCCACGTTGCAATATTGCAGGTTTTGTAAATATTGGAGCAAAGAATTTTATTGGCATTGGTGCTACTGTGATTGATAATATTTCTACTGTTGCATTGTCTTTTGTCGGGGGGGGGGCGTTGGTCAATAAGAACATAGAAGAATCTGGATTATTTGTCGGTGTTCCCGCAAAAAAAATAAAATAGAAAAATGAATTTTGTTCCATTCAATAAGCCTTATTTGACCGGAAAGGAAATGAGCTACATTCAAGAGTCTGTTGCTTCTGGTAAAATTTCGGGTAATGGCATATTTACTCAAAAGTGTCATGATTTTTTTGAGTCACACTTTGGGTTCAAGAAAGTGCTGCTCACAACGAGTTGCACAGATGCCTTGGAGATGTCTGCCATGTTGTTGAATATCAAGGAGGGTGATGAGGTGATTGTACCCTCTTATACGTTTGTGAGTTCAGCATTGGCCTTTGTTCGACAAGGAGCAAAGATTGTTTTTGTGGATAGCATGGACAGCAATCCCAATATGGATGCATCAGCATTGCGCGCATTGATCACTCCAAGAACTAAAGCCATTGTGGCCGTTCACTATGCAGGTGTGTCTTGTGATATGGATGCGATTATGGCTTTGGCCAATGAGTTTGGGATTTTTGTGGTGGAGGATGCTGCTCAGGCCATTGATTCTTATTACAAAGGAAAGCCATTGGGTTCAATAGGTCACCTGGGATGTTTCTCATTTCACGAAACAAAGAATATCATCTCAGGAGAAGGCGGAATGTTGACGATTAATGATGAGCGTTTTATCAAACGAGCAGAGATTTTATGGGAGAAAGGAACGAACCGGGCAGAGTTTTTTCGCGGTGAGATCAATAAGTATGGTTGGGTTGATACGGGCTCTTCTTTTTTGCCTTCCGATATGATTGCTGCTTTTCTATTCGCACAATTGGAAAATTTGCAATTGATTCAAGACCGCCGAAAAAAGCTTTGGAATTTGTATTGGGAATTGTTGAGCAATCATGCGGATACAGCAGGGTTTCAACTTCCTCTTATTCCAGATTATGCCACCAACAATGCCCATATGTTTTACATTGTTTGTGATAATATCGAGGTCAGAAGCAACATCATTAATCGCTTGAAAAAAGAAAACTGTCACGCTGTTTTTCATTATCTTAGTTTGCACAGCAGTCAGTATTATCAGTCCCAACATGATGGCAGAGTCTTGCCTCAGTCAGATCGATATTCGAATTGTTTGTTGCGTCTTCCGCTTTTTTATGAGTTATCTGAGAAGGATGTTGGTAGAATCAATGAAATAATAATGAATGATGAAAAGTAAATTTTTATTTTGGCTTAAGAGCAAGTACAATCAAGAAATAGATGCCTCAGGGTTGGCATTTTTCCGTCTTTTTTATGCTGCTGTTCTTTTTTTTGAAGTCAATCAATTGTTCGAGTATCGACATTTGATTTTTGACTCGATTCCTTATATGCAATTTTCAGACATAAATCTTAATGTTACATTTTTGATTTGGAAGTACAGTATAGTTTTTATTTTTCTAGGATTGTTTACAAGGATGGCAAGTGTAATCAACTACATCATTTCAATCATTCTTATAGGCGACATTGGTAATTTTGAATACCATGTTTTTTATGCTTACATGGGGCTTAATTTTATTCTTATGTTTTTGCCCGTTTCTCGCGTTTGGTCTTTGGATCGTTTGATTTTGAAATTAAGATTTTCAAATGCGAAATTTGAATACACTCCGTCAAAAACAGCGAGCGTCATGGCCTATTGGGTGCCTCTTTTTGTTGGTGTAGGCTTGGTTTACTTTGATTCGATTTTTTTTAAATTTACGGATCCAATTTGGATGAAAGGATTGGGGTTGTGGTGGCCAGCCTCTCATGTTTGTGCGAGCTATCTGGCATTACCAGAATTACTCAATCAAAAATGGCTCATGCTCTTTTTGGGATACCTCACCGTGCTGTTTGAGTTGGTTTTTTTATTTTTGTTCTACTTTAAACGTTGGAGATGGATTTTTTGGTTCATCGGAATTGGATTGCATGTTGGTATTTTGATTTTTTTCCCAATTCCATTCTTTGCACTGGCTGTTGTTGCCCTCTACATCCTTCTGTTGCCCGTTGGATTATATAAGAAATGGAATTTGGCTCGTTTTGAGCATCGTGTAACTTTTTATTATGATGGTGAATGTCCTTTGTGCGCTAGAACAAAAATTGTCCTTGAGCATTTTGATGTGTTAGGTTTTATTTGCTTTAAAACGGTTCAATCTTCCTATCAATTAGATACGGCCATTTCCAATATTCCAATGGATAAGCTTTTGGATGATATTCATGCTGTGGATTCAAGAGGCAGGATATACAAAGGTTTTGATACTTACAAGGCCGTATGCAGAGCCAATGTTCTATTGTGGCCGTTTTATGCGTTCATGCTAATACCTGGGGTGTCATTCCTCGGTCACAAAATTTATTTTTTGGTTTCGAGAAATCGGATTACTGAGCGTTGCACAGACGAAAGTTGTGGATTGACCTTTGTGCAATTGCCTCAGAAAGATGATGAAGTCAAGTTGTTAAAGAATTTGAGTTTGAATGATCTTAAATATTCAGCTGTATTGGTATTTGTCTCTTTCTGTATTATTGTTCAATTATTGATGATTTACACAGCCAATCCCGTTCAAAGTTTTTTTCCTTCTGCTATTAAAAATAGTGCTTTCAATCAATCGGTTAAGAATTGTGTCGGAGAGCTTCATTCAGTTACGAAAAGTTTTTTTGGGTTGACCCATCATGCGGTTTTTGGCCATTATCATTTTGATGAGCATGATGATTTGATCAAAGTAGTGCATGTCGATGCATTGGGGAACAGAGAACTGTTACCTATGACGCAAGAAGATGGTCGGCCAGGCGAATACATCTCTGGCTGCTCATGGGTGCAATGGACTTTTCGTGTTCTTAATTCAGATGTTAATCACGAAAAGCTTATTCAAGGTTTGAAGCGCTATACAGCTTATTGGCTGAAGACTAAAAATCGAGGAAGTTTGAATGGGCATTTTGAAGTTTTTCATAAGCCTATGACCGTTCCTGATTATTGGGAAAAGGATGCCTTGGTCACTGATTTGCAAAATAATAATTGGAAAAAGGTTGGGGAAGTCGATTGGATTAATAATGTCTTCGAAGACAATGTCCAAAAAATTGACTAAGGTTTTTGAACTTCCATAGAAGATTCAAGTTGTCAATTTATTTATGTTTACTTCTCAAAAAAAGGAACGGATAAACAGCTAGAATTAGGGATTGAAGGTTTGATTTGTGAGCGCTGTAATGGACAGGAACACTATTGGTTATCTTCCATTTTTCAATTGAAATGTATCTCTTGTGGATTGATGACAGCCTTAAAAAGTTAGATCGGAATTCATGAAAGTAAACTTCTGATTCGGGTGAGGCATCTGTGTATGGCTTTCATGATCGTTTACAAAAAACAGTGAACGCTCATGAAACGGGCTGGTCATTGCGTTTGAATCGATATAAGTCTGTTTTGGCGATGATGCTTTAAATTAGGCATGCCAAGGAACAAAGAAATCAATGCGATGAGTTGAGTGATATGGTAGAATCAGATGCTGGATTTTTCTCTCAGGCATTGAATTATAGAACGAAATTAAAGCGAGGAAAAGGCATTAAGAAAATAAGGAATGTCGTTGTGATGGCAGAGTCCATCACTTGGAAGAACTTCAAACAGTTGAAACCAATTCAAAGTGTGGTTTTTTCAATATGAAGCTGTGAGATACGCAGAGGGCGGAGTCCGTCAATAAATGATCAATGAAAGTTTGTACCAAAAAACAATCTTTTCGTCTGACAAAGGAAAAAAGCAAATGGATTATGCCGATTCTATTGAGGGTCTCGTAATAGGAATATCCAGCGAACAAATTATCATTAATACTTTTAGGTGTGACCACACAGCAATCAGTAATGCCCCAAGAACGCTATTTGGTATTTTTTCAAAAAATTGCACTTATTTGTTGAACACAGCTTGTAGTAAATTAAATAAATGTAACTTTGTGGCCTACTGTTTCATCGTCTTCCTTTGGCGATAGCATCTAGTAAGTGCATACAAATGTACTAGCATAGAAAGAATACATATTGAAGAGCTATGATTAATTGGATAAGAAAAAAATTTAATAAAAAAGTTAGTGCCGTTGGATTGGCCTGGTTCAGGATTTTCTATTTGTTTTTTTTACTTCAGGATATATTACTTCTTTTGAAGAATAGTCATTTGGTTTTTGATCCTGTGCCCTATGTTTGGCAAAGCGACATCAATTTCAAGGTCATACTTGCAATATGGTCAGGAGCAGTTATTTCCATGATGTTGGGTTTTAAAACCAGATTTAATGCGGTATTGAATTATATCCTGACCATTTTTATTTTCTCGACTTTGTCGCAGTTCGAGTATCATATTTATTATGTCTATATCGGAGTCAATTTTCTTCTCATGTTCATTCCTGTTGAGCGCGTTTTTTCCCTTGATAACCTTATTTTAAAGTTCAAAAATGCTAGAATTAATCAAGAGTACAAACCTTCTTCTACCACATCCATTTGGAGTTATTGGCTGCTGTTGTTCACTGGGATAGGTTTGGTTTATATGGGTTCGATTTTTTACAAATTGAATGATGAAATTTGGCTTAAAGGATTAGGGCTTTGGTGGCCGGCATCTTTCCCTATTGCTTGCAATATTCCCATGCATTGGATTTTAGATCAAGAAGTTTTGATCAAATTCCTTGGGTATTTTGCTTTGATTTTTGAGCTGATTTTTATTTTCATTTTTTGGTTCAAACCATTGCGCTTCTGGGTTGCAATTATCGGCATCGTTTTTCACATTGGGATTTATCTCTTTTTTCCGATTCCATTCTTTGCGATGGCCGTTTGTAGTATTTATTTGTTATGTATTCCAAATAAGTATTGGGAATTTGTTCGTTATTTTAAATTTCGAAAAGAGCAAATCACTGTCTACTACGATGCAGAATGTCCACTCTGTTTGAGAACAAAGATTTTTATCGAACATTTTGATTTCTTTAATGCCATAGCCTTTAAAAAGGTTCAAGTTTATTTTACCTCTGACCTGGAGGGTAGAAAAATTAGTTATGACAAAGCTTTAGATGACTTGCATGGTGTTTCAAAAGATGGTCAACTTTATATCGGCTTTTCATTGTATCGCCAAATATTACTGAGATCAATTGTGTTCTTCCCAATAGGTTTATTTATGTTTCTTCCAGGTGTAAGTCACTTTGGAAAATGGATGTACAAAACAATTGCAAAGAATCGAGAAACCGAGCGATGCAGTGAGGATAGCTGTGTTTTGAGCACTTACTCAGGATCTTCTGATATGAATCCGAATGAGATTACTTTGCTGAAAAATTTCTCTGTTGGTGATTTCAAGGTTTACTTGATTTCGGCATTTTTAGTTGTGGCTATTTTTCTACAATCTATTGTCGTGTATTTTTCGCCGGCATGCCTTTTCCTTCATGAGTATGTAGATAAGATTCCAGGGGTTCATGAAACACTCTATTTCTGTTATAAGAAAATTGTAAAGCCAACCGTCTTCTTAACCGGTATAACAGGGCATGATGTATTTATTAAATGTCATTTTGAATCCTACACGGATGCAGTGAGAATTGTTTATTGTGATGATTTTGGAAATGAAATCGAATTGCCAATTATAGATATTCAAGGAAAACCAACAGGTATTGTTACGGGTTGTGTTTGGGCCAACTGGTCATTCAGAGCGATGAGCCCTGAAGTGAATGGAGATATTTTCTTATTTGGTCTAAAGCGTTATACAGCTAATTGGCTTGAAAAAAGGAATGATGGTGGCCTTTATAAATTCAAGGTTTATACCAAGAAAATAACAGTGCCGCAAGCTTGGGAAGCGGGTATATTGAGGCGAGAATTGGCCAAACAAAGTTGGTCTGTTCTCGGTGAGGTAACATGGAGCAACAAGGAATTTAATTATAATGGACATTTGATTCAGTGATGATCAAAAGGAGTTTGTGGACAATGATTAATCCAATTTCCTGATTTGGCGTATCTCAACACGTTATTTAGCGCTTGATAAATCTCATCGATTGTGAACTTCCATTATTGGGATTCAAAACCTTTATCATGTAACACCCCGAGCTCCATGCACTGATATCCATTTCCGTTGAGCCATAGGAAATATTTTGGGTTATCACCTCTTTTCCCATGATGTCAAAAACACGTATCATTTTTTTGCCCGGTTCTGTGGTAATTCTGATTTGATTTTGTGCAGGATTGGGATAGACTTGCGCAAAGAATGTTGCGTTCTCTGCTAAGTTTGTCAATGTTGTATCCACCGCAAAGTGCGCGGTGAATATCAAATCTTCTTGATTGACAAATCCATTCCAATTGGACGCCAATGTATCTGTTATCACATCATTGTTTTCCCAATGACTAAACACATATCCTGGCTTGGCGTAGGCCAACAGATCAATGTCCACATCTTCAAAATAGGTTCCTGCCCATGTGCTGTCTTCGATGTTTAATGTGTTGAGTTGTATCACACCAGCATCCGATGGCTCAATGTTCAATGTAAGTGCTCTTTGTGCGCCAAGTCCCATCATCGACTGAATTTGTCCGCGAATATTGTTTGTTTTACAAGTCAATTCTTCACGCAATTGCAGGTGTCGATTGTAATAATCGGTCATCCATCCGCTGACATTCCAGGGATCCCCCCATCGTTGATATTCATTGGGCATTTCCGGTGTCCAAATGTTGAAGAAGTTGTTTTCAACTTCCAATAATCTCTCTAAACGGTAACTTGAGTTCAGCACGTCGGCATATCGATTGATGAAATATCGTCGATATTGTGGGTTCGATAAACTTTGCCACCAAGGTCGAATAAAAGGATTGTCTTGTCCAGTGCTCATGGCATTTTCGATCCCATTCGAATTACAATCACTCCAACCATTTGGCTGTAAGCTCAGTTCCAAATCAATGGTGGCAAAGCGCCATTTGTTCATGGTAGAATCACTGCGGTGAATTTTTATATTGTTGTAGGGCCAATCATAATTGGTGACAAACGTTTCTCCGATGATATAATCAGTCATGTAGGTCATGTCAAACAACGAATCCATTTTGTTCATGTAATCTGGAGCTGTAGGATCAAGCCCCCAAACATAACCAATGTCATTCCAGTAATGATTGACATCTCCTGCGGTTGCCCTTAAAACACCGCCGTTCCAATAGCTCAATGACAAAACATCCATACTGCTTTTGGAGCCATTGTCTTGGTATTTGAAATATTCTTCGTCCAATTTCTCTCGCATTTCATAAAGACCAAAATATTGGCCATTCAAATACACACTTACAGGTCGCATAGTGGAGTAGTAGCCATGATTGGCACGGGTTGTCATTTCAGTCAGCGCGGCATCCTTATATGGGATTTGCAGCCATTGATTGCTGCCATTTCTAAAATATAATCTGTCGTATTTTGTTCGGTTGGGTTGGTGCGGAATCAATGGCAGTAAAACGGGCGTTTCATTGAAATCGGATTTGGCAAACTCCAAACGAAAACTATGTTGTGGGTGCGATCGACTTCCCCCAGCTCCGCCGTCAATCTGCATCGCTGCTTGTCTAGAAAAAATCCATTGGTGAGCAGCAGTGGAATCGAAATAATCCATATGTGCATACTTTTCCCAATCTTCTCCCCAGTTGTCAAATATGCCATTGCTTCCATACAAATGAGCTGCGTCGGTTGTAACGCTGACAATAGGGGTAGAGTGATTGACGTTGATGAGATAGCTCGCACTGACTATTTCACTGGGGAGCTTCCCTGTAACAAAGGCACGTGCACGAACGACGGTAGATTGAAAGATAGGAATAGGTACACCAGTATAGGCATTGTCATTGGTCGTGGGTTCATTGCCGTTTGTTGTGTAGTAAATAGCAGCACTTCCTGGGTTGGTGTCATAAATGTCAACATTTAAAAGTCCAGTGTATACACCGGATGTCTCAGACAAAATCGGCGTTGTTGCCATGCCCAATGCAATGACATCATTGTTGTTGAAATCCCCGGGATTGGGTGTTGAGAATGTTAGTTCATTTCCAATTCCATTCGGAATCAATCCCTGGCTCACGTCAAATGTGGGGCAATTCACAAAAAAGGTATGAATGACTTGGCCTAGCGGATTGAAAAGATAGAGTGAATCCCCGGCTGGAGAAAGAACAAAGTCGGTATGAAAGTAAGCACCTTCGTTGTTGATGAATTGGTTGGTCATTTCACTTTGTCCCACTTGTTTGACCTGAACCTGAAAATAGGTGTAAACAGTGGGATCCGTGTAATTGACATCAAAGGATATCTGCTGAATATTCCCTGCGGATATGCCGGCAGCGATTAATTCATCGGCTCTAATCATGAACTGATTGCGCGCTGCCCAGTACCAATTGCCATAAGGAGCCGGATAATCTGTCGTTCCGTTGACATAGTCATAATTGCCAATTACATTGCCATTGATTTTCATAACGGGACGAATGCTGTGCAGTTCACCATTCATCGCTCCGCAAATTCCATCGCCACCATCTTGAAAGGCCACAATACTGCTGGGAAAAGATGTGTAGGTTTGGTTGAAAATACTGTTGATTGTATACCCCGTATTGCTGTATGAGCAAGTGTTGATGATCAAGTTGCTGACACCATCCCATACATAAGGCGTTATAAAATCATGGTCATTCCAACCATTTTGCGGGATAAACCCATCGGTGCCGTTGACAAATGTGAAAGGGGGAGAATATTGTCTGTTTTTATCACTACAATAAACAATAAGATAGCTGTTCGGTTCCAAGACATAACTGCCAAATTCAAATGCATTGGTGAAATTGTTCTCATCAGCAATTTTATATCCCATTAAGTTGATGGGCTCAGCGGTGTTGTTGTATAGTTCTAACCAATCTTCGGCTTCTCCATCCTCATCTAACAATTGACTGAAGTTCTTATTGGAAGCCTCATTGATCACCAATTGTGTGAGGCCCTCGAATGAAAACAAGGATGTCATCAAAATGAATGAGGCATATTTTATAGTAGATTGGAGTGTCATGCTCTTGGGTTTTGGGTTCAAACGTCAAATCTAATCAAATATGAGACTCTCTATTCGCTATTCACTATTTCATTGTGTAAAACTATGTCTGCGTTAGGGCAATTTTATTCTTTTTTTTTCTTTGTTTTGAAATCTAGGAATGATTGTTTAATTTTAGCGTTGTTTAGGATATGAAAAAGTGGATTGTAGCTCTTGGTTATGGATTGTTAATGACAGCAATGTTCATTGGCAATACCGCGATGACCACCATTGAAACGAATGCCAATGGGGAGATTCCTGTAGATTCCCTTCTGGACACTACAGCGCTCATTTGGGGAATTGATTTGTCCCATCATCAAAAGCAAGTGGATTGGGATCAAATTGAATGTGATAAACCCTACTTCATTTTTTTTAAAGCCACTGAAGGAACGACTCACGTTGATCGTCTGTATCACAAGTACAAGTTTGAGGCAGCGGAGCGCGACATCAAAGTGGGTTCTTATCATTTCTTCTCTTACACCACCTCTGGAAAAGATCAAGCTTTGCACTTTTTAAGAACTGCGCACATTCAAAAAGGAGATTTACCACCGGTATTGGATGTGGAGTTTAAAAAGGAAATGCCCAACTCTGCTTGGATTTCGAAAAATGTTAAGCAATGGGTGGACTTGATAGAAGATTCTTTGGGCGTGAAGCCCATCATTTATTGCCCTTGCAGAATGTACAACGATCATTTGGATGTGGTATTGAACGATGAGTACCATTTGTGGATTGCCGATTATCGCAAGAATCCACCTGGTTGTAATTGGACCTTCTGGCAGAAAACAGATCGCCACCGTTTGACAGGAATCGCAGGAAATGTGGATTACAATGAATTCAGAGGAAATATCCTGGAATTAAACGAAATCCTCATTGACTAATCAAGAATATTGAAATTCAAAACGACCGAAAGGTCGTTTTTTTATGTCCTATCGTGATGAGTAAAAAAAGAATTGTATTTATGGGGACCCCAGATTTCGCGGTGGCATCATTGCAGGCGCTGGTGGATAGTGGGCACCAAGTGGTTGGAGTGGTTACGGTTCCGGATAAGCCTGCAGGTCGTGGTCAAACAATACAACAAAGTGCTGTCAAGCGATACGCAAATGCGCAATCCCTGCCAACACTTCAGCCTGAAAAATTGAAGGATCCTGATTTTTTGAATGCGCTGAATAATTGGAATGCAGACTTATTTGTTGTGGTTGCTTTTCGCATGCTTCCGGAGTTGGTTTGGAGAATGCCAGCATTGGGGACCATCAACTTGCACGGCTCGCTATTGCCCAAATACCGTGGAGCAGCGCCCATTCATTGGGCTGTGGTGAACGGAGAAAAGGAAACCGGTGTAACAACTTTTTTCATCAATCAAGATATTGATACGGGAGACATCATAGAACGTACCATCATACCCATTGGGGAGAATGAAACAACCGGAGAATTGCATGACCGCATGATGCTGATTGGCGCTCAAACGCTGGTTCATACGGTTGATCAGATTTTGAATGGTCAGGCCCATGCTCAAAAACAATGGGAAGAAGAGGCTTGCCACGCGCCCAAGTTATCCAAGGAAATTGCCAAAATCAATTGGAATCAACCCGCACAGAAAGTGCATGATTTTATTAGAGGGATGTCCCCATATCCTTGCGCTTGGACCATGTTTAGAGACAAACAATTGAAAATTTTCTTGGGTTATTCCACCCAAAGTGATTCGGCCGTTCTCCCAGGAGAAATGGAAGTGGATGCCGATGGGAAAATGCGATTCAAATGCCAAGATGGTTGGTATTATCCTATTTCGGTTCAGGGGGAAGGAAAAAAGCGAATGAGCGTAGAAGAATTCGTTCGGGGATTGCGCTAACCGAAGCCCCTTATTTTCGTACTTTCGTAACATGGATGAAGAGAAGAAAAATCTGTTGCGCGAAAGATTGAATGCCATTCATCATTGGCCCAGCACCTACATGTATAAATTCATTTTTGTGACCAATGCGGAAAAGGTCATTACGTTGAAAATGATATTTGGTGAAAGTGCTCAATTCATTACACGAGAAAGCAGCAACAGGAAGTACACAAGCCTAACCATTAAAGAGATGATGATGGATGCAGA
>JACCDH011566422.1_pt1 | contig 22220 bp, 28 predicted proteins | sample 7442481 | NCBI WGS metagenome assembly JACCDH01 (sample SAMN15323433, study PRJNA562643) | freshwater metagenome | isolation source: river surface water | place: USA:Blue River Watershed | collected 2017-08-15
CCCCCGACCCCATCATTAACAGTGATGTGCTCTACCAACTGAGCTAAGGAAGCTTTTGTCGAGATAGCTGGATTCGAACCAACAGCCTCTTGGTCCCAAACCAAGCGCGATAACCGGATTACGCTATATCTCGAAATGGTGATTCCGATTGGATTCGAACCAATGACCCACAGCTTAGAAGGCTGTTGCTCTATCCAGCTGAGCTACGGAACCATTTGTACCTGGGGCGGGAGTCGAACCCGCACGGGCCTTTCGGCCCACAAGATTTTAAGTCTTGCATGTCTACCGATTCCATCACCCAGGCATTTTACCCCACAATGTCAAAGAACAATACTAATATACAGATAAAAAATAACTAAAACAAAAAACCCGAACATTTTTTGTGTTCGGGTCTCGATATAAGTTTTAAATTTTATTTTATCCTTTATTGATATCCGAACACAAGTAACTTAACGGTTGCACACCATACCCATTACCATTGTTAACTGGTCTACTCGTAAGTGTCAATATGTTATTTATATTCGTCATCGTTTTAATAAGTATATGTAAAAATAAAAAAAAACTAAATGATAAAAAATTATTTTAATTTATAGGATAAACCAAGTCCCGGTGTGAAATTAGAACCAACAAGATTACCAATTATCCATAATTTTAAATCTGTAGATTTTAAAGCGTTATAACCAATAAATGCATTTATTTTATTTTCATGATTAACTGGCTGAACACCGAGCCCAACTAAAATTTTATCTGGTTGAATCATCTTCAACACACCGAATTTCATGTGTGAAGAAATTGAACCTGTTTTTTGATTTGCTAAATTTTGATCATTATAGGGTGCACCAACGTATAACCCCCATGTGTTTTTTAATACGCCGGCCGTAATGTAACCATCTAATCCTTTATTTGTTCCTGAAACGAACACCTCTCGTTGTCCGTAGGTCACTGCCTTCACTCCCAATAGCATCATGACCAATATGATTTTTAGTTTCATCTATATAGAGACCTTAGCCTCTGTCTATATACATAAATATACATTTAAAAATAAATGTACTCGGTACGGGATTCGAACCCGTGCTACGTCCGTGAAAGGGACGCGACCTGACCACTAGTCGAACCGAGCAAAGTGCGGAGGCTCAGGGATTCGAACCCCAGATACCGTTCCCAGTATGACGGTTTTCAAGACCGTTCCATTCAACCACTCTGGCAAGCCTCCAAATTCTGCGGTCCCACCGGGAATCGAACCCGGCATACCGCCGTGACAGGGCGGCGTTATAGCCGATTAACTACAGGACCATTTTGATTCTAACTCATCTTAAATTGCACCTCCGAGTCATGCTCTGGTTGACAAAGTCCTCGAATGAGTTAGTCTCAATAATTTACAGGTTTTTCGTACCCTTTCGTACATCATAACAAATATGTTTCCATATCTGTGATTACATTTTCGTCAATTTGGGTTAATTACTCCCAACTTATAGTAACACTACCTTCACCGCTATGATACCGCGAATCAAGACGGGTGTTAGGATTTATATACCGTGGGGTTCCACCACAGTCGTCACCTGTATATTTTTACTTTTTTCTACGTTGTCTAAGAGCAGACCCAGCGATAGACTTAGTTGTTTTACTAGTTTTACCGCTTTTTAAAGCTTTACTTGCTTTTTTTGCTACTCTTTTTGATGTTCTAGCCATAGTCAAAAGTTTTAGTTGCGAAGGGGGGAATCGAACCCCCGACCTAAAGGTTATGAGCCTTCCGAGCTACCGCTGCTCTACCTCGCGATGTTTGTTTTACAAAGATAAGAAATATTTTTGAATATCTCAAATCTTTTTTGTTGCGGGGCCAGGAATCGAACCTGAATATCTGGCTTATGAGACCAAACGGGTTACCTAACCTCCCCACAATTTGGGTGTAAGGACGGTATCGAACCGTCTTCCCGAGCTCCACAAACTCGTGCTTCACCTTAAAGCTTCAAACACCGTATGAGTCAAGTACAAGATTCGAACTTGTGTAGGAGGTTTTGCAGACCTCAGCCTAACCACTCGGCCAACCTGACTTATTTGTTCACTTTTTTCCTCTGTTCACGATCCGTGAACATTTAAATTTTGTGAACATGGTGGTCTCTAAAGGATTCGAACCCTTACTTCAACGTCCGTAGCGTTGCGTGCTATCCATTACACCAAAAAACCATTGTTACTTCCATTGAGTCTTTCTGTTGTACTTCCAACTTCTATACTCTCTTCTTTTATAGGATTCAATAGGTTTTCCATTACCGTGTCTCCCATGAACGAATGTTGGTGAACAATTATAATACCAACTTCCATTTCTTTTTTGGCAAATGAAACAATAATCATGTGATTGCTTCATTTTTTTTACTCTGTACTCTTTGTTTGTCATATTGCATTAGTTTACCTAATGCATATCGAATTGTTTTTTCATGTTATCTATATTTTCTTATTACTTTAAAAACCTCTCTAATATCTGTTAATTCCATTTTTTGGTCATTTCTAATTGGTAGAAACGCAATAGTAAAACCGTGATTACCGCAAAAGTAATCTTCCCTTTGAATTCTATTACCATTAACCTTTTCAAGATAGATCCATGGGTAATTGCCAGCCATTTCAATGGTTATGCCTATTTTTTTTAATCTTGGCACTAATCTACTTAAAACATTATCCTGTTCCATAGTTTTTTAATTTAGCACGGGTGGAGGGAATCGAACCCCCAGTCAGCAGTTTTGGAGACTGTTATGTTACCGTTACACCACACCCGCGTGTTGTGACCCCGCTGCGATTCGAACGCAGGACTCCCACATTAAAAGTGTGGTGCTCTAACCAGCTGAGCTACGAAGTCATACTAACTTAATTTTGCACGCTAACTTAATTTATGTTATTGTGCAAATTTTAATTTGCTGTGGAGATAATTGGTTACGCTCCAATTCCTAAGGATTTTCAGTCCTTCGCTTCTACTAAGTTAGCTTTATCTCCTTTGGTTCTTAGAGATAGATTCGAACTATCAACCTTCCGCGTATCAGGCGGGCGCTCTCACCATTGAGCTACCTAAGAATATTGTGGACACGTTGGGAATCGAACCCATTCACTCTGATTGCAAATCAGGTGGTCTGCCATTGACATCCGGCCCATAAAACAAAAAACCCCGAGATTTTTAGATCTCAGGGTTCTTAAATAAGTTATAAAAACTTAAATATGTGTATCACTGAGACTATCGGACATAGCACGCTCATCCGCCCATTTTGAACAGATAATAAACGACATTGTATGTTTTTGTTGTCTCATCGAATTTGTTTTTTATTTAAATCTTTAACAAAGATAACAATAAGTATTCAGAAAATCAATAAAATTCAAAAATATTTATATAGAAAAGAAATAAATGGCTGATTTACTCCCAATTAATTGGTATATAGAATCCCCGATAGATTTTGAACATAAACAATATGTTCTTTTAGCATACCTTCAAAAAGTTGATCAGTCTTTTCTTTTAAAACACCTTTCTCCCCATCTTTTACATATGGAAACACTAGTAAAAGAGCTTCATAGTTTTCAGGAATCTTTTCAAGACATTAAAAAAAAGTTCGACAAAGAACGTTATATTTTTTTTAAGGACAATCCCAAACTAATAGGGGAGGATAACCAATTGGTATACGAAATAAGAGAAATAGTTGAGTTTTCTATACCTCAGGTGGAATGCCGAATACTTAATGGTAATAAAATTTTACAAAAAAATAGGCAAGTTTTATACTAGTAGTTGCCCGGCTGATATTTATCAGTATGGCAAGCAAGAAAAGACTAAACGTGTCTCTATTACCGTTATTAGTCGTTTTTGGGTTCTTTGGTATATACTCGTATATCGTTAGACCAGTTGAAGATCCAAAATCGGTTTACATAGCTAGCGTAGAGAACAAAATCAAAATTGGTAAATTAGCGAATAACCGAAACTTAGCTTTTGGGTGTAAAAACATTTTCGAGGAAATTCTTCAAGACAAAGGTTTTACTATTGTTGAAACTAAAGAATCGGCAGATTTAATTTTTAGTTCTGAGATCATGTATTTTGATGTAAATAGAACTAAAAGAAATATTTCTGTTTTTCATTCTGATGTTGAGGAAACATTAGTAACAATGAGAGGAACATTAACAGATAAGTCTGGTAAAAAGATAAAAGAAGCTGTTGCTGAAGAATCTAGTTCAGAAATTTCAACATCTACATTAATAACCGATGAGGGTAGTGATAAAATTAATCAACAAGCCCTTTCTTCCGCAATTAAAAAGACGTGTGAGTCTTTAATAAACAAAGTATTTTTTAATAAAAAATAAAATGAAAAAAGCAATTCTATTTCTTGGTTTATTCTTAATAAGCCTTACCAGTTTTTCACAATTAACAATTAATCAAACGGTAACCCCAACTGGACCATATAAAGTTGGTGACACACTAACGGTAAAATATAATGTAGTTAGAGGAACTACAAAACCTCGTTATGTTTGGTTAAGATATAACTATGATAATAAAGCTCTTGTGATGGTTCCTAATTCTACAACATTTGGTCAAGGGTCATCGACTCAAACTTTTTATACTCATTGGGATAACTACAAATTTACACCTAATGCGAACGTTGCGGATACACAATTATATGCACAATATCAAGCAACCCCTTGGGGATATGCAGCAAATGCTGATTATAATGTTGGGCAATTAACTGTACAGAGAACTGATGCTTTTATTGATGGTGAGCTAGCATCTCAAAAGTATGTTATTAAAGATAAAAATACATATGTTGATATTCATAAGTTAAGTTTAGCATATGCAATAAATGACACATCAGCAAATATATCACCAATTACAACTTCACCGGGCAAGTTTTCGCTAAGTAGTGTTACAGGTAACACTTCTCAGTTTAAAGTTAAAGTATTGTTTCCACAAGGATATACAATTACAGACCATAATGTTCAATTAATGAAATTAAAAACAGATGGTACTGGCGATATTGATTGGACAAAACCACCAATAGCACAATTACCTTTAGATGCTAGTGGTGAAGCTATTTTTACAACTCAAGTTAAAGTGGGTGATAGTTTAGGTGTGTTCGTATCACCAGCATCACAAAAGACCTGGATGAACAATGTTATTACAGTATCTGACGCATATAAAGCATTTTTAGGGCACTCTCAAACAGATATTAATGGTACTAGTAATTTCTTCACATATCCAGTATTAGAAAAGAAAGTTGGTAACATTACCAAAAATGATGCGGTGTTTAATGAATCTGATTCGTATTATTCATTCGCATACGTAATGGGTCAAGATGTTTCAGCAAATGCGTTTATCCCAACATCAACCGCAACATCATGGAGATGGTTTAGTGGTTTATTAAATCAAAGTTGGTTAGATGGTGTGGTTAAAAACAGAGTATATGTTACTTCACCACAACAAGTAGTTAGCGCAGTATTTGCGTGGGCTGGTGACTTAGATTGGTCTCATTCATCATCACCTGCAGCAATTGCTTCAAGTATTAGCGGGGGCGTATTTACAAATTCTGCTAATATGACAACTGAAAGTGGTATTAGAACAATGTCTATGGGCTCTTTAGCATATGAACAAAAAGCAGCAGAATCTGCAAAGCTTAGTGTTTCATCTTCTTTAACAAATGGTAAGGTTGTATTAACAACAACATTAACAAAGGAAGGTTTAGCTGGTCTACAAGTCATAATGAATTACGATTCATCAAAATTAACTTTAGACAACGTAATATTTGATGCAGGATCAACAATTACCAATTTCTCAACAAAAGATGATGGTAGATTAACATTTGGATCTATTGATCAATTAAAAACAGCCAGAATTAAAACTGGTACACCATATAAATTAATATTTACACCAAAAGTATCATTAGCAAATACTGCGGGACTCTTCTACTTTGTTTTAGCAGATGCTGTAGATGCTGCGGGTAATAAAGTAGAACTCGTAGTAGAATAATGAAATATATTTTAGTAATAATATTTTCTTTAACGACGATTTTGGGGTTTGGTCAGAGTGTAACTGCACCAGACCCTAAATCATTTACAATAAACACCACTGGGCAAGATGCTAGTGGATTCTCTTTGAGTGGGTTCAATTCAACCGCAACTTTACTTTGTGCTATTGGTTTGCCACAAGCACCATCAGGAACAACATTCAGTATAAGTACAACAACGGGTCTTACCCCCGCATCTGGATTTAATTTTAGTGGTAATAAAACTCGTTTAGTGTTTACAGGTACAATGGCTAACATTAATAATGCATTAGCAACCTTAAAAGTAAACACAACCGCAACGGCAGGAAATGTTCAGATATCAGTATCAGCAACTGTTAACCCAACCGGTTATTTTTATAATCCTTCAAATGGACACTTTTATAGACCAATATCAACGGGAGCAACTTATACAAATGCGAGAACATTATCATCACAACAAACATTTAAAGGTCAAACTGGATACCTTGTAACAATAACTTCTGCGGATGAAGATGCTTTTATTTTTAGTAATGTACCACAAAGTAATATATGGTTTGCATTAACCGATGAGGTGACAGAAGCTCAATGGAAAATAGATGCGGGTCCTGAAGCTGGAACTCTTATCAAAACAGCAAACGGACAACTTAACGGAAACATACAAGGACAATATAATAACTGGGCAGGTGGTGAACCAAATAATAGTGGTAATGAAGATTATGCAGTAACCAAATGGGGCGGAGGTTCTCAATGGAACGATTTACCAAATAATTTTAGTTGTGCATATGTAGTTGAATTTGGAACTTGGACAAACCCCGATGACCAAACATTTACTGAATTCGTTTCTAATAGTGTTATACACTCAAACGGAAACACATTAAGAGCACAATTCAATTTTAATTTCGGAAGCAACGTTGATGAAACTAAATTCAAATCAAAAATAATAACTTCTACTGATGATATCATATATAATACAAATAACACTTTAGTTACACTTAATGGTATTGGTAGAGTAGATTTAACAACACAAATAGATACAGCGCAAATCAACGGAGATGGCTACAAGGCTTCGACATCTGCCGGACAAGTAGAATGGGCAATTATAAATCCTTATAATGCAAGTTTAGGCGGACACCAATTACTAATAGACCAAAGAGAATTCGATGGTACGGGTGTATCACCAAACGATGTAAAATCGATTCAATTGTTCGATATTTACAATGGACCGGTGACAGTAAACAATATAAGTGGTTGGTGGAAAATATATGTAATGCCGGGTAATCTTACAGATAAAATCACATCATCGGCATACCAAGCTCAATTGAGATTACAAGATGGTTGGTATGGTACAAGAGCAGAATTTACCTTTCAACAAAACACAATGTTTAAATACCATAAAATTTCTATGGATATTCAACAAAGTGATTTACTTACATTGTTAGGAAGTGCGGTTACTGTTGGTGATGTTTATTTAGCATTTAAAGAATTTGCAGATAGAGGACTATTGGGAGATGAAAGCAAGTATTTTACATCTGGTATTCAATTTCATAATGCAGATGTAAATGATGATGGAATGTTTGATGAAAGAGATTGTTATGCATTACTAACACATTTACAGGGTACAACTTCTTTATGGCCAAACCCACCGGCATTAGGTGATATTATGAAGATTGTGGGTTCATCTGCATATGATAACATCACAAAACAAAATTGGAACACTTACACCGGAATTACGAGATATAGATACCCATTTACATTTACAAATGGTACACTTAATTCTTATAGTTTAGATATTGCTTGGAAAGGGGATGTAAATCTTTCTCATTCATCACAACCAACCGGATTTATACCTTCTGCAAATAACGGTGATGTATCTCAAATTAAATCAATGGCGGTTTCATCTAATTCAGTAGGCGATGTGGAAGCTGATATTATGATGGAAAAAATCGATGACAATATTGTTGCAACTATTGTATTAAATCCAAATGGTAATCAAATAGGTGCAACTCAATTTGATGTTTATTTTGATAATTCGGTTTTGGAATTTTCAAAGGTCGAGTTTAACAATACTCAATCTACAAACTTTGGTAGAAATAATGGTTCGTTTATTAGTTTGGGCTCATTGAGTACATCGGGCGGGTCGATATCAAATGTGGGATACAAAGTAGTATTCAAACCAAAAACCGCCATAACAAACATATTAGGTTTAATTTCTGTAAAGAGTGTGGAAACACTTAATACATCATTGAATAAAATAAATGTAAAGGTTCTATAATAAATAAATTAAAAACTATGGAAGTTAAGTTAGATTTTGGAAATGATGAAATGAAGAATTTTATATTAAAGACCGGTAAATATAAAATAACGACTGCTAAGTGTATGGGTGGTAATTTTTTTATGCCAAAAGAAGAAATTATAGAAGTAGCATATCCAATAGATGATACTGAAACGGAAAAATGGATAATTAGCGCAGGTGTGCAACCAGTATATATCTTTGACCATTTGAGTATTTTAAGTGTTTTTTATAGAGAGTTAAAAAGTAAATTATTGAATTTATAATATAGGTGAAAAAACTAATAATCATATTATCGCTACTTTGTATCAGTTTTGTTTCAACTGCACAAATATCAACACCTGACACATTGGAATTAACAAACAGAGAGTTGTTTGAAGAAACTGATGATTGGAACGATTTGGGTATTTTAGAATCTTATATTGATTTTTCAAAAGATATATTATCATCATCAAACTTATCGGTTGGTATAATTGGTAGACAAGTTTCCACTACATTAAATTTAGGGTATAGTAAACTGTCTTTAAATGGTAAATGGGGACACTCTTTTGCTGTGTCAATTAATCCTACTTGGAAATACTATGGTATGGGTTACGGTTTGTCAAGAAATACAGAAAAGAGGACCACTACGTTACAAACATTTTACTCAACTGATTTTAACTTCCAAAAAGATATTAATATTTCACTAATAGATGTTCACCGAACAAAAAAGTGGGGGACATTTGGTTATAGCCTTATTGTATCTAAAACATTTTGGGATTCCTATCAAGGCGAGTGGGAAGGTGAATATACTGTTGATGAAAACGGTAATTTTTTAGATTTAATATATCCAACAATACCCTCATCAAACGAACTTACCTTGAGGGGGATGTTAATGTACACTTATACCATAAAAACAAAAGTGGTCAATATTTCTCCACAAATATTTGCTATGGGTGACGCTTATAAAAAATATAAAGAAGGGATTGATTATAATTTTGGGTATGTGAAAAATTTTAATATGGATCTTTATTATGGAACATCTTTAGATTGGAAAATAACTAAAAGATTTGTGTTGAATACCAACATAAGATACAATACAACTTGGGATTCCTTAGTTGAATCGGTAGGTTATAAAAAAGAAAATCCAATAATGTTTATGGTAGGGACAAATTTTCAATTTTAATATATGAAAAAGTTTAAAATAATAGTACTGTGTTGTATTTTGGCTACAATTGGGTGTACAAAAATGGATATAGAACCTATCCCACCACAGCCAAAGCCTTTAACTGACATATTTTTAACATCTGAATCATCAATAACTGACGGGGAAGAGGTGATGTTTAAATTAACCTCAGACAGCGTTTACGTTCTAAAAATAGTGGATAAGTCAAGTGGCCAGGTCTTAAGTAAGGAAAAAATAAAAGGCATAATTGGGGCAAATAAAATTAAAATATATACAAAATCACTTCCATCCAAGTATTTATATTTAGTATTAGAAGACGGCAATAAAAAAGAAATGAATAAAACAACTATTATCGCGAAATGAAAAAACTATTAATCTTAACGGCAATAACTCTATTATTTGCCGGTTGTCATAAAGACGACTTATTAATTCCTGAAGTATCTGTTAAACCAGATCTAAAAATTGCTAATTCTGCAGGCATAAAGCTTGAATCTTCTTTTGTAACAACTGAGGTTGCCATGAATGTTAAAACAGAATATAGTGGAAGCGTTACAATAAAAATACTTGATATTGGAAATAAAGTAGTTTCAAAAGAGGTTACCACCGTTAAAGCTGGTGATAATATTTTGAAAGTATATACAACGGCCTTACCTAGATCGGCATATAGAATCGGACTTTTTGATTCGAATGATAAGATGCTAGGGATCGCAGATTTTAATAAACTATAAAACAAATTAAATTTAAATTTTATGTCAGAAGAAGTAGAAAACACAAATGAAGGTACTTGGTCAAGTCTTAAAAAAACAATTGTAGGCGTGGCAGGTACTGTGGTAACCGCAGGTGGTGTGTGGTTAACAACATTAATGGGTGGTGGTGATAAAGAAGCCGCACCAGCAGCCGCACCAGCACCAGTAATCAATATTACCAATTCAAACCAACAACAACAAGCCGCAGGCGGTAATACAACCATAATCAAAGAAAGAGTGGTAGAAAAACCAACTTCACCAGCAGCTCAACCAAAACATAAGAAAAAGGAAGGGGATGAGTTTAAGGAAGAAGCACCAAAATGGTAATAATATATGGAACAAAAACCAAGCGGATTTAGAGAATTATTAGGTAGTATGATGAAACGTAGGTGGTTCATCACTGCGATTGTATTGGGCGGATTTATGATCATTATAATGGGCATATTTGGTGCTATTATTGGTCAAACCGCAATTAGTGGGGAATGGAAAGAACTTCTCCTTTTATTATTAGGTGCCTTTATCGGTTCTTATGGTAAGATTATCGACTATTGGTTTAGTGATACTGATAAGGATAAAATGTTGGTTCAAAAGATGGATGAAGAAGATGGTGTTTCTTTAAGTAACACAGCTGATATGCCTGTAAATAACCAACCCCCAACCCCTATTATCCCTGAAGCATTTGCTAAAGCAGTTGAAAACATGAAAAACGAGCCTAAGGTAAATGATATGTTTGAACAGGTACCGATTAGTTCCGAAGTTCCACCAATAGGAAAAGAAGCATCTAGTCCTAGAACTGGTGTTGAGGTAGATGAAGATGGTGATGGTGTGATGGATGGTGTTGATTTTGATGGGGATGGTAAAATAGACATGTACTTTGCACATAGACAATGTGAGCACGTATGGGGCGATGCGGATGGTGATGGTGATTTAGAATGCCTTAAATGTGGTAAAATAAAAGACCCAGATCTTGGCGAGGATGAGGGTTAATAAATAAACGCAGAAAAATTAAAAAACATGGCAAGTTTCTTAAAGGAATTATTTAATGACAACAACTCTATTAACGAAAAATCTGTAGTTGGCTTTGCATCTTTTGTATGTATGGTAATTGCGCTAGTTGTTGATTTAGTAACAGGCTATATGGGTAAACCATTAGTAATAAACGAATTCATTTTTGATGGCTTTTTAGTCATCACTCTTGGAGCGTTCGGTATTGCATCCGTAGATAAGTGGATCAACAACAAGAATGCTAAAAAAGAAGAAGAAATGGAGGGATAAAAACTCTAACACATATTAAAGATGAAAAATTTAATGGCAAGAACTAAAAATGTGGTGGTAAATACATTTTTAATCTTAACTGGTACGTGGATTATGTTTGCACTTGCTTTCCAATTATATGCGGTATTTTTGGTGGCAACAGATCAGGAGGATAAAATGACAAAAATTTCTAATGAAATATCTTGGAAAGTTGATGGCACCTTTAAAAATAATCCAGAAAACATTTGGTATGATAAGTAAAAAATGGGGGAGTTAACATTCCCCATTTATATTTATTTTAAAACAACTAACATGAAAAAAATATTTCTATTTCTAAGCGTTATGCTAATTGGTATAACTTTACAAGCACAAACAATTGGTAAAACTAAAACAGAAGAATATAAAGCAGAATTTGAAAAGAAAAAAGATATTTCTGCATTTATGGATTATGATGGCCCGCAAATCCCAATTCAAATATTAAAAGCGGGCATATCCGATGAGGTATATGAAATGTACCCAGAATTGAAAGAAAAAAGAGTTGGTCTAGGGGTTGCAAATATTTCTATGGAATATTTGGAAAATCTTAATCGTTTTATTTTTACCGAAGATAAAACAGAAATTAAAAATAGGATGGTTAAACAATTCCAAGCGTCTCAGGCTGGTATTTCAGAAGATAAACTAGACGGTAGAGGTAAGATCAGATTAGCAAAATATTTTGTGACTATTGAATGTTATGATTATTCAATATCAGAAGATGAAACAATCAATCTTAAGGACGGTATTAAAGATAATATGGTTACACGTATAGGACTTCAAGTAAGATTTACAGATGCTGAAACTGGTGCCATGTTTGGGGCATCTGGATTGGGTGAAGCTAAAACAAGCCGTGAACTTACTTTGTTATCAGACGCAACGGTTGATCCTATAAAGTTTAATCAATCAACAATTTCAATTGCAACCAAAAAGGCGCTAGATATTGCTTGTGCTAACATTCTTGATAGAATGATTAAAAAGGGGATTTTTACAAAATAAAATATCAATATTAAAGATATATAATAAAGGGGGGTCTAAGACTCCCCTTTTTTGATATTTATATAATATAAAATATTAGAGTTATGAAAAAGATATTATTCGTACTGATTTTATTACCAGCTTTAATTTTTGGTCAAACAAGTTCATGGAGATCTAATTCGCCATCAAGAGTCCCTAGTACACCATCAATTCAGGGGCAAAGAAGCGATATTAGTATGTGGAGAAATACTAATCCTAAAGAATTTAATAGACCACAAACAACGAAGCCAGGCTCTAACATTATTGTGCGCGATCCTTGGCTTTATGGCCCTAGATTTGGATGGGGGTGGAATAGGTGGGACTTATGGGGGGCGCCAGCATTTGGATGGAATTTTTATTCTCCTATGTGGTACTGGAATGATTGGGGGTATAGGCAACCAGCTAGAGTTTACGTTTACGGTGATGGTAAAAGGGATACAATAAGAGGAAAAAAACCTATTATAAGTTTTGGTTTACAAAAAACAACAGATAAACAAATTGGCGGTTTTTTCACCATTGGAAATAAGGGTTACTTTATTACTGAATTTAATACAACATATGAGAGAGACAATTCAACATTTTTCCCTTATGGTACAATAACACAAGTTGATTTTCCACTTGTTAATGATTATGTTAAACTAAGTTCTTTTTATATTGGGGTTGGTAAAAGAATAAAAAGAACCGGTGTTCATTTTATGTTAGGGACAGCAAATGAGTTTGTTAAATATAGAGGTAAAGATGATATTGGGTACATTACATTCCCAAAATACAGCGATCGTTTCACAACTGTAAAAATAGGCGCGTTGCACGATTTAAAAAATGCAACAATAAAATTTGATTATGATCCAGTTCAAAGAAACGGAACATTTGGATTAGGTCTTAACTTTTAAGTAATTGAAAAAAAATAAATTTATTTATTTCATATTTTTTATAATCTTATGTTCTAGTAAGATTAATGCTCAAACATTTACACAAACATTTGTTGATAAATGTACTGGTGAAATAAAAGTAGCAACAACAACATATGTAAATGGAAATGCTGTTGTTTCTTTTTATGACCAAATTAGAACATTTACAGCAATTGAAGTTCAGGGTGGGGCAATGCAGGTTTGGCTACAAGCAACATATGCGGCGTATAGCTCAAGGGCATGCCCAACAAATGTTGTTGTTCAACAGACAGTAACACAAGCTGTTAGTCAAGCGGCTTCACAAGCAGCATCTCAGGCCGCATCACAAGCGGCATCTCAAGCCGCTAATTCTGCCGCTAGTTCATCAGCTTCAGCGGCCGCAAGCTCTTCGGCTTCATCTGCTGCATCGTCTTCGGCTTCATCTGCTGCATCGTCTTCGGCGAGCTCTGCTGGTAGCTCTGCGGCAAGTAGTGGTGCGTCTGCGTCAACATCTTCTTCGGGTGCAAGTGGTTCATCTTCGTCTTCAAGCGGTTCTTCTTCTTCATCTTCATCATCTGATAATAAGAGTGGTGGTGGTTCATCGTCATCCGAACAAAAAAGTGAATCTAAGTCAGAAACAAAGTCAGAAAGTAAATCCGAATCTAAAGAAGAATCAAAATCAGAAAGCAAAAGTGAAGAAAAGAAAGAGGAATCTAAGTCAGAAGAAAAGAAAAAAGAGAAAAAAGAGGATTCTAAAGAAGAAAAAAAAGAAGAGAAAAAAGAAGAAAAAAAGAAACAACAAAATATGAATCCACTATTATTAGCCTCCGATCTAACAAGTGCACAAAATATAGATGGAAAATTTGATGTTATTTTATCTTTGGGGTTGAGTAAATCGTCTCTGATGGGGGATAAAACTTATAGTGCTAATGCAATGATATGGTCTTCTTTAAATCAATTTGCTCTTTCGGGTGGAATGACAAAAATGGATTTTAAAAATGGTAAACTGAGTGCAATTAATAGCTATTCATCAACGTTTGCGTATTTAAATGGTACATTGATGAATTTAATGGGGTATACTTGGATTAAACCACATATAAAAAGAGGAACGTATGGTTATAATGTTGGTTTGATTTCTTTATTCACAAAAAATATAGAAAAAAAGTATGATATGTCTTTATCATCCTCAATGGTTGTTTTTTGGACAAAACCATATCAATATAATAAAAAAATAACGGTATCGCCACAAGTGTTTATGATGTCTTCACCAATATCATATAACACAGTAACGGGGCAAACAACTGTAAATAGACATTTTGGTTTTTTACTAGGTAGTAGTTTTGATTATAAAATAACTAGAAGGTTTGGTTTGAGTTTAAATTATAAAGCAAATTTAAATACGGCTCCTGGCACACCAATTATGCACAATTTTTTAGTTGGATCTAGATTAATGTTATAAAAATGAAAACCCCCATAGAAATAGGGGCTTTCTTTGGCAAGAAATGACTAAACGTACCTCTATTATACGCTTATAAACTAATATACCATATTTTTATTTATTTGTCAACTCTTTGTGTAAATTTAATATTTCAGAACATTTTTCATAATCTTCTTGTTCCTCAAAATGAGGCATAATGTGTTCTACCAGAATATCTGGTTCATTCTTAACCAATAAAAATTCTGTTTTCCATTCTACAATCTCATTGGTGTCAAGCTTTACTGTTGCATTTACGGTGTACTTAATTTTTCTTTTTCTGGACCCGAGAAGTTCTTTAAAAGAATCAATGACACCTCCATAAATGAGGTCTTTGTTTCTATCCAAAAAATCTTCAAAATTTTTGTACTTTCCTTTTACGTGAACATTAAATTTGTCTTTCTCAGTTTTCATCATTTTTAAAGGGTTTTGAATAAGTTGGGTAAATAATTTTCCATATTATGTCTCCATAATATTTTTTGTCTAGCATAGAAAATAAAATGGAAGGGTTATCACATTTTAATGCTTCTAATGCAAAACTTTTTCTATCCTCAATATTAGTGTTTTTTTGGATATTGGCAAAATCAATTAAAGATTTTTTTTCAATACTCTCATATTGTTTTACCATACTATCAGCGGTGTTCTTAACCCACTCATAAAATTCATCCGGGACTTTATCAATAATATCGTTAAATGATTTATTTTCTTTTAAGTATTCCCAAATATCCCTATTTGAGATATTGGTCAATATCCGGTGAAGACGCACATATTCTTCCCCCTTTATTTTCATTCTAAAACCATTTTTAAATCGAATCACATAACCTTCTTTGTCTTTACTTATTTCTTCTTTAAGTAGGTCATACCCTTCCCCCCAGGTTTTATATGTTGTAACAACTTCAAAACCAGAATCTTGTGTCCAAAACAAACTACTGTCAGGTATTTCTTCGCTAGTCTCAGTATGAATACCACCAATAACAACTAGCTTTTCTTCATCACCATAATCAACAACAATTCTATTTTCAGGGTAAATTATTTCAAATAGATATGTGTTATCTTTTCTCCATGCGCTAATATCGTGTCTTTCGAGTATTTCTTTTCCTTTGATTGCTTGGGGCGATGTAAAAGAACCACGAGTCGCTAAAATCCATTCATTTTTATAATTAAAAAGGATACCTAGTGATCCATCTAATTTTTCATAAACAACGTAATCCTCATTTGGAATATCTTCTGGTTTATGTTCCTCGTAGTTGAAGAATTTCTTAAATGGTCTTGCAATAATTTTACCTTCTGAGTTAGTAACCAGTCCTCGGCATTGTAACGTAATATCATCCCATAGTCGTTCATATTGAACTTTAGGGGTGTAGTTCCATATTGTTAGATCGTATCTTGGATGGGTTTGTTTTAAAAGCAAACCATTTTGATAGTATTTTTCTAATTTGTTTAAAAAATCCATTACGATTTTTTGGGGGTTGGTTAAAGTATGAAACAATAAATTTACTCACTTAAAGAGAGATTTCGAATCGATCTTTCATTTGTTCCAGTTTGTCATCCGGAACATTATGTATGTTCTTACTACCGTGTCTATTCTCAACAATTAATGTGTGAATTCTGTAACCGTACCTTTTTGCCATTTCAAAGTATGGTTGCATTTCCCATTCTTGTGTAAAGGTGTTTGCAACAACAATTTTAGAAAATTCTAAACGCATTCTTTCCGCACACTTTTGTTGACACATGTTATGTGCTTCCTTAAGTTTATTCGAGTCAAAATTATAAACACCATTTTCATCAACAAAAAAATTATCTGCAGATAGTACATCTGGCTTTTGTTGTTGAGTGGTTTGTAAAATAATTTCTCCTAAGGTTGATTTACCGGAACCAGGGATTCCTCTAAGTAATATTAAATCACCTTTGTATTGTACTGTCATTTCTTCCATGCTTTTCTATAAGTATTTCGAGTTTTTTAATTTCTATCTTTAAAGCATACACCTCATCTCTGTAGTGTTTAGCAATAAAAAAAACCATTACAAGCATGATAATGGTAACAATGAACAAGATTTTAGTTTGTGGGTCCTTTTTCATTTGTCTGTTTATAGTATAAAAATAAACAAAAAAAATCAAAAAAACAAATTATCTTGATTCCCAGTAAAGTCTTCTAACTTTTGCACCTAATTCAGCGTCGTTTGAGGTGTTTTTTACTATACTGGTCGGTACCAGCATTTGTTCCCTATCAGTACCCATATTATAGCATTTTTCACATAATTGTCCACAGCCCTCAACGTACCCGTATCTCATATCAACATGCTCATAAAATTTATATGGGGTAACTGCGCCACATAAAACGCATAGCTCAGTCTGATTTGATTTTTCTGTTTCTAGGACACATGATAGATGGTCAAAACCAACCAAATAGTCAATATCTACATTCGAAGTGTCCTTATTGCAGATACTACAAACAAAATTTTTCATTATTAGTGGTCATTTAAAAAAATAAAAGGGCCAGTAACCTGGCCCCTTTCTTATTTTACTACTTCAGTTGCTGGTGCAGCTGGAGCTTCCGTTGTGCTTACCGTTGAGTCAGCTGTGGTAACAGCAGCTGTATCAACTTGTGCAGCAGTTGAATCTGTTGCTTCGTTTGTGGCAGATCCTGAACCACATGCTGTTAGTGTAAGTGCTACACCAAGAGCGAAAATCAATGTATATTTTTTCATACTATCTTAAATATACGGGAAAATATTGATAAAACAAAATATAAAATAAAAAACCCCAACAGGATGTCGGGGTTTTAAGGTCTTTCGGCGGGTTCAACCCCGCTTACTTATGAAAAAAACGAAAAGGTAATCGACAAAGAGAACCTCAAGCATATAAATATATGTGATTTTCACAAAAAGTCAAATATTTAGTTAAAAATTATATGATTTTTGTTTTTAAAATCATTTTTTCTTTAAAAACCACTTTAACAGCTTTGTTTTCTTTAATATTACCCATTAGTATTTGATCACTAAGAAAATCTTCACATAAAGATTGGATTATTCTTTTTATTGGTCTTGCCCCATATTCCTCATCTTTATTTCTTTTTATGATTTCCGTTAGAACAGAATCATCAAAAGCTATGATGTATTTTTTTTCTTGTAACCTAGTAACTAATTTATTAATTTCTAATGAAACAATTTTTCTTAACGAATCCTCATTTAAAGGATTGAATAAAATGATATCATCAATTCTGTTTAAAAATTCTGGATTAAACTGTTGCTTAAGAGATTTTTGAATCATAGTTTTTCTAACCTCGTACTGCTGTGTTTCACTACTGCTAGTTGAAAACCCGACGCCCCCACCAAATTCAGATACTTTCTTTGCGCCAACATTTGATGTCATAATAATTAAGGTATTTGTGAAATTAACTTTTCGACCGAATGAATCTGTTAAATGCCCTTCGTCTAAAATTTGTAAAAGAATGTTGAAAACATCTTTGTGTGCTTTTTCAATCTCATCAAACAATATCACAGCAAATGGGTTATTTTTAACTTTTTCAGTTAATTGTCCACCTTCATCATAACCAACATAACCGGGAGGAGAACCGATTAATCTAGATACAGTATGCTTCTCCATATACTCACTCATATCAACACGAATAACCTTATCATCTGACCCAAATATTAATTGTGCCAAGCTTTTGGCAAGATATGTTTTACCAACACCTGTTGATCCCAGAAATATGAAAGAACCAATTGGTTTTTTATTATCTTTTATACCAACTCTATTTCTTCTAATTGCTTTAGATATGATCGAAATAGCATCTTCTTGGCCTATAACTTTTTTAGATAAATCAACCTCTAAATTTAATAGGTTATTTACTTCATTACTATCTATTTTTGTAATGGGGATTCCAGTAATATTTGAAATAATATCATAGACATCTTCTACACTAACGGGTATTAGATTACCTTTTTGCTTGTCGAGCCATTTACTTTTTTCGTCTTCTAATTTTTTAACCGCTTTTTTTTCTTCATCTCTAAGCTTTGCGGCCTGCTCGTAATTTTGGCTTTTAACAACTTCTAGTTTTCTTTCTCTAATTTCTTCTATTTCTTTTTTCAGCTTTTCAATGACTTCTGGAATTTTTGTTATTACTCGTTTTTCTGAACCTAATTCATCAAGTACATCAATTGCTTTATCTGGAAATTGTTTGTCAGTCATATATCTTCCGGATAATCTTACAATTGTTTCAACAACTTCGCTTCCGTATGAAACCTTATGATATTCTTCATATGATTTTTGCAAATTATTTAATATTTCAACTGTTTCTGATTCGGTTGGCTCCTTTAAAATAATTTTTTGAAATCTCCTAACTAACGCACCATCTTTTTCAATATGTTTTTTGAATTCATCAAAAGTTGTTGCACCTATACATTGAATTTCACCTCTAGCTAATGCTGGTTTTAGAATATTTGCGGCATCCATTGATCCACTAGCATTACCAGCGCCAACCATTGTGTGTAATTCATCGATAAACACAACAACGTCTGGATTGTCTTGTAATTCATGTAATATAGCTTTTATTCTTTCTTCAAATTGCCCCCGATATTTTGTACCTGCAACTAGTGATGTTAAATCTAATGATACTATTCGTTTGTCAAGTAAATTTGAAGGGCAGTCGCCTTTTGATATCATCAATGCTAGTTTTTCAACTAACGCTGATTTACCCACACCGGCGTCACCAACAATAACCGCGTTGTTTTTCTTTTTTCTTGAAAGAATCTGCGCAATTCTTTTCACTTCCTTGTCTCTACCAACTATAGGGTCAATTTTACCTTCTTGAGCTAGCTTAATAAGGTCTCTAGAAAAATTATCAAGAATTGGTGTTCCTGAAGTGCTTTTCCTGTTTTTGGGGTTTGTTCTTTGATTCTCCTCGTATTCGAAGTCTACTGGCATAACATTTTGATTTATAAACAAACATACGGATTTTTTTTCATAAAAAAAAACTTAGTAATTGACAAAATGTCTAATTGTTTTAAAAAAATATGACTAAATGTCATAACATGTTTGTTGGCAAAAAAATTGTTAATATCAAATAAAAATTTATAAAACTATGATTACATTATTTAGAGATCCGTTTTTTGATGTTGTGGATAGAGTCTTTGATAGTGCTCACCCAACACTAAGCCCAAAATCAACTATTCGCAAAAATGAAAGCGAGTATAAAGTTTTCTTGTCTGTTCCTGGTTTAACAAAGGATGACCTAAAAATTTCAACAAAAGATGGTGTATTGAGAATTTCTTTTGAAAAAGAAGAGAAAGATGAAAAAACACATTTTGTTGAAAGCTTTGTGAAAAACTATACCATTCCTGATGATGTTAAGGAGAAAGATATCATTGGAAAAGTTGAAAATGGTATTTTAGAATTAACATTACCGATAGACAAGAAAAAGTCTTTAGAAAGGTTGATTTCACTTAATTAACATTTATTGTGTTTATTTTAAAGCCTCGTTAATCGGGGCTTTTTTTTTATTTTTAAAACTCGTATATTTTAATAAAAAGAGACTATGGGAATTATATCAGAAAAAATTGATGGGAAGTTAATTCATGTTGATATCAAGTCAACAAATATTAAATCCGCAACTTATAACACGGAAACGTCTTTATTGACTATTGTGTTTAATAATGGGAGTATTTATGAATATGAGGGCGTGCCCTGGGAGCTTTTCACGAAATTTAGAATGAGTGATTCTCAAGGTTCGTTTTTAAATTCAAACATTAAAACAAAATATAGTTTTAAAAAAATTAGTTAATGGCCAACTTGATAGACGAACTTTTAGAATTATCTGATCCTGAGGTAGATAAAAAAATCATTAGATCTTTTCAGATTAAGGATCATTTGTGTCCACTTATATTTGACATGGGGGCTAATGGTTCATATACAATGAAGAAAGAAATTGTTGATAGACTATTAGAAATAACAGATAATTTTATTGATTTTGCTGGGGTGGACTTCTTTATTCATGATGTTATATTAACTGGTTCATTAGCTAATTACAATTGGTCCGAATATTCTGATGTTGATTTACATATTTTAGTTGATATGGATGAGTTAAATGAAGGAGATAAAACTAGTTCATCAATACTAAATGATATTGTAAAAGAGTTTTTTGACTCTAAAAAAGGGTTGTGGAACGAACAAAATGATATAAAAATAAAAGGGTTTGATGTTGAGATATATGTACAGGATATTGATGAAGAGCACTCATCTACTGGCGTTTATTCAATATTAAATAATGAATGGATTGTAGAACCCTCGGTAAAAAAGGAAAACATCGATACTAATCAAATTTTAAATAAAGGGGAGTACTTTGCAAAAAAAATCGACGCATTAATTAATAATTTTAATTCGGGAGAAGACGTTACTAAACAAATATTAGGCTTAAGAGATAAACTTAAAAAGTTTAGAAAGAGTGGTTTAACAAGTGGTGGGGAGTATTCATATGAAAATTTAACATTCAAGTTATTGAGAAGAAATGGTTACATTGAAAAATTAATGGACCTGAAAAAGGATGTCTCTAACAAAAAATTATCCCTCCCATAATTGCTAACTGTATTTTTTTCCTTTTATTTAATATTTATTGATTAAGAATAAGCTTATTTTAATATTAATACAATGGGAGATTTAAAACCTGTAGGTAGTGAAAAGCTGCAAGGAGACGATAAGATCAAAAGAATCCTTGAATTGGCTTACTACAATCAAAAATCATCTAATTCAAATCAGAGTAAAACTGCTGAATTGGTAAAAGAAAGTTCTAACGGCGTTTATGGCATCGTTAGAGAAAAAGATGGTTATTATGTAAAAAAGGGTCTAAACGAACAAACACTAGATTATATTGGTGGTTTGTTTATGAAAAATAAAAATAGATTCACATCTTATGCTGAAGCGTTAAAAAGACTTGAGTTGTTAAAATCTCAAGAATTAAACGAAGAAGTAACGAAGTATGTTTTAAAAGCAAACAAACCTAAAGAAGAAGCTTCGCTTCCACAAGACGCTGTTAATGATATGCCAGCGGCATTACCATCATCAAATGAACCAGAACCAAGTGCTGAACCAGCACCTGAAATGTCATCAGATGAGCCAGCAGCGGCACCAGAGTCTGATCCAGCAATGTCTCCTGAAGAAGGTAAGAGATCAGATTATATGGCTGAAATACAAAAATTTGCAGGTAAGCTTGGTCAAGAATTAAGAGACCAACAACCGAAAATGGAAAGTGACGATATTAAGTATGTTTTAAACATGGTTATATCTGCTGTTGATCTTGACAAATTGGAAGATGACGATATCGAGGAAATCGGTAAAAAGTTTGAAAGAGATGAAGAAGC
>JACCDH011219445.1_pt1 | contig 22210 bp, 17 predicted proteins | sample 7442481 | NCBI WGS metagenome assembly JACCDH01 (sample SAMN15323433, study PRJNA562643) | freshwater metagenome | isolation source: river surface water | place: USA:Blue River Watershed | collected 2017-08-15
AAAAAGAAATTAAATCGATAAAATGGCATGCTTCTCCAATAATTCTACCTCCGCCCACTTCCAAATCATGAACCCAAAAATTACCAGGAATAAAGCCTGCATTCATGGTTGCAACGATATTCATAGGGGAGCCACTATTTCCCAAGAGTGTTTTCATCTTGACTGCTAAAGGTGCAAAACGTCTATTGAAACCTACTGTAACAGTTTTCTTAGATTTTTCTATTGCATCGATAATTTGATCGAGCTCTGCCAGATTTAAGGCTAATGGCTTTTCAACAAATACATGCTTCCCATGATCTAATGCTTGTACAACTAACGATGCGTGAGAATTGTGGCGAGTTGTCACCATTACTATGTCAACATCGTTGTCATTCAAGATGGAACTGTTATCTGTTGTTGAATTGGCAATGTTGAATTTTTTTGCCAGTACTGTTCCTGTTAATCCTCCAGCACTCGAAATATATTTGAGTTTTGCTTTAGTTTTTTTTAAGCACGGCAAAATCATGGCTGAAGTAAAGTTACCTGCACCAATTATGCCAACAACACCCTGTCCAGTATGAAATTCAGCAGTATTTAGCCTGATTGACCTATTGGGTGAAGACGAATTTTTCTCTGGATATTCTAAAATGGATGCAATTGATTTTCCGTTATTCATGTCAGAATAAATCTCTTCATAGTCTGCAAGTGCAATCCTTTCGGTAATTAAACTCTTGACATCTATTGACTTTGAAGCTATAGCATTTAAAATGGTTTCGAAATTACGTTTTTCTGTCCAACGAACAAAAGAAAGCGGGTAATCTTGTCCTTTTTGCTCATACTTTTCGTCATATCGTCCTGGTCCATAAGAACACGACACTTGAAAAGACAATTCTTTTTCATAAAAATCAGCTCGAGAAATATTTAATCCGACAACCCCCACTAAAATAATTCTGCCTCTTTTTCGAGACATTTTAGCAGATTGAGAAATAATCTCATTGCTTTTATTGGAGGCCGTAATAATAACGGCATCTGCACCTATACTTCCTGTTGCATCCTGGACATAACTAACTGGGTCATTACCATCAGCTGGATTAATTGCGTCAATACCAAATTGACGGGCTAATTCAACTTTAACATTATCATAATCAAACCCGATTACCCCGCAACCATTAGCTTTTAGTAATTGAGCGGTTACTAAACCAATTAAACCTAAACCAACCACAACAACTGTTTCGCCTAGTGTTGGGTTAGCTAAACGGATTCCTTGTAGGCCTATGGCTCCAATTACTGTAAATGATGCTTCCTCATCAGATACACCCTCTGGAATTTGAACCACTAAATTCTTTGGGACGCAAACATATTCTGCATGTGGGCCATTAGATGCTACTCGATCACCAATTGTAAAACCTTCAACACCTTTACCAATTGCTATAACCCTGCCAACATTGCAGTAACCTAAAGGAAGCGGCTGACCTAATTTATTTAAAACCGCATTTATAGTTGGCTGCAATCCATCTGTCTTAATCTTATTAAGAACCTCTTTAACTTTATCTGGTTGTTGTTTTGCCTTTTGAATTAAATTAGATTTACCAAATTCAACCAACATCCGCTCAGTTCCTATTGACACTAAAGATCTTGTGGTTTCAATTAACAAATGACCAGGTTTTACAACCGGCGCTGGTAATTCTTCTAAAATTGTATCCCCGGTTTTCAGGTCTTGTATAATTTGTTTCACTTTGCTTTATTCTTTACTTTATATAATTCTATGCCATCAACAAATTGCATACACCAGCTTTCAATGGCAAGCAAGGCCCAAATTGAATAGGAGGCATCTATTTTTCCTGATTTATTTTGGTTAATTAAGCCCCAAACAGCCTCCGGATTAAATATTCCACGTGCTTTAATTCTATCGATTGATAATCGCTCATCAATCATGGGCTGCAAGTCTGATGTAATCCATTTTCTTACCGGAGCTCCGAAACCTGTTTTAGGTCTATAAATTACATCATGAGGTAAATATCTTTCGGCTACCTTCTTTAGTAAATACTTTGTTTCCTTACCTCTCATTTTCATCGACGTAGGAATTGACTGAGAAAACTCAACCAAATCCAAATCTAAGAAAGGTACTCTAGCCTCAACACCAACCGCCATACCTAACTTATCAGTATAATTTAAATTGTGATCAACTAGAAACGTTTTTAATTCCCAAAAGAGCATTCGGTCCAAATCATTTGAGTCTTTATCTAATTCATTTCCAATTTGATAAAAATATTTAAAGGGATCGTGATTTTTTATACGTTCTTTCCAATCAGTCGAGAATAAAGAGTGAACTGTATTTTCTGGTAGCCATGCAAAATAACTAAGTTGTCTTTTTATTGGTGTTTCATGTAAGTTACTGACTACTTTTTTCAATCGTCTAAACATAGGGAAATATGACGGAAGTAACTTCACGGACACTTGAACGAGACGAACAAAGAACGTAGGTAGTTTTTTAATGTATTTTTCGATATTCAGAGCTTGATGTCTGCGATAACCAGAAAAAAGGTCATCGCCTGCAGTTCCACCAATTAGCACTTTTATGCCTTGATCTTGCGCTAGTCCGGCTATTTTTAAAACATTTAATGGTGCAGCATCTGCCTGCGGCTCATCTAGATGCCAAATCATTTTATCAAACATTTCAACGATATCAAAATTTGCATTGACTATGTTCAATTCCACATTTAGATAACTTGCAACTTTCTCCGCATAATATAAATCATCTGCAAATCCGTCAATAGATGCATTATTTTCACCAACATTAATCGAAAAACACTTCATCTCTGACTGAGGATTAAGTCTTCGAGCCATCGCGACTAATAAACTCGAATCCAAACCGCCAGATAGAAAAAAACCAACTGGCACGTCAGAAAGCAATTGTCGTTCAACAGCTTTCAAAAGATGATTTTCTAATTCATCGATTAACTGTTCTTCAGTTAAATAACTCTTAACACTTGGATAATTTAATTTATAAAAACTTACTGGATCAATATCAATAATATCTTTAATATTAAATTTAAGGAAAGTTCCAGGGAGCAATTTCTTAACATATTTGAAAGCTGTTTTCTCACCTGGTGACCATAAAAAAGAAATATAATTAAAAACAGCCTCAGGACAAAAACTCAAATCTATTTTAAATGGTAAAAAAGATTTTAATTCTGAACCAAATAAAAATAAATCATCTTTTTTGTAAAAATAAAGTGGTTTTACTCCAAAGTGATCCCGAGCAATAATAATCTCACCAGTAACAATATCATATAAGGAAAAGGCGAAAATCCCATTCAATTTCTCTAGGATTGCCTCACCAAAATCAATATAAGCATACAGTACTGTTTCCGTGTCTCCTGAAGACTTAAAGACTCGATTTGGTAAAAATTCTCTTCTGATATCGAGATGATTATATATTTCACCATTAAAAATAATGACATACCTATTATCATCTGAAAACATCGGCTGGTTGCCATTTTCGCTTAGGTCCTGAATTGAAAGGCGAGTGTGCCCAAGAAAAAAATTTTCACTAGTAAAAATCCCTTTTGAATCCGGCCCCCGATGAGTAATGGTATCTACAGCCTGTTTAAACATCTTTTTTTCAAAACTACCGACACCTCCAATTATTCCACACATTTTTTTTACTTAATATTAAAAACAACCTTCTTAGAAACAATATGGCTAAACTTGTAATTAAAACCCTGAACCATAAAAGATAAAACTGAAATCTGAAATTCTCAAAAGTCGTAACAAGCTTAGACTTATTATCAATATAAATCCTAGGATAATGTCCTAAAAATAATGACAAGCCGTTGTATAAATATTTCTCAATTTGATCATTTCCCAAAGGGATATAAATTTTTTCTATAAATTGAAAGTAATCTCTAACTGAATTACTTTCAATAATTCCAACATTAGATTGAAACACATTTGGAAAATACGGGTTTATACTGTCCTTTAAAGAATTATATGATAAAAAGTCCACAGATTGCTCAGCGCGAAAAAGATTGTCTTGATCTAGATTAAATACGACGCCTCCTTCTAACATGTCTACTATAACTAAATCGTTATTAATTCTTACTAAAATTGCAGTGTGACCATATCCTTCTCTCCAAGTATCTTTCGGAAAAAAATGTAAAATATAAAATTCTTTGGCCTCCTTCAAAAGCAAATAACTCGTTCCAAATGCAAGTTGAGAGCAATTACCATATCCATTTACTATTGTGTAGTTATAACGCTCTATTGGCAATGTTTTCTCAGTATGATCGCTACCATTGATTTTATACGGTATTGTCCTTATAAGTTCTTCAATAAAATCAATTTTTAATGGCTGTACTTTAGCAAAAGAAATACTCCTCTCTGAAAACAAATTAATATTTCGAAACAATATAACATTTTTACTTATATCATACAAGAAAAGTATACTTAATATAACAATTGAAAAATAAATACCTCTAAATCTCAACGTGTCAGATTTTTATACATTTTATGGTAACGCTCTATTGTTTGACTATTATCTAACCGCAGTTTAATGTACCTAATAACATTCTCGGATGTAGATTGAATGTTATGTTCATTATAACTATACAATAGTTTAATTGCACTAATGAAATCTTCTTTCTTATTAAGCTGTATAGCCCACCCAGCTTTATACTCTTGCAAATCATTCCAAGGTGTCGCCGTACTTATCAATGGAATTAAACCGACTTGCATTGCTTCAACTATGACATGGCCGAAATTCTCAGTCTTTGAAGGCAGAAAAAAAACTTGATATCTATGCATAATTTTCTTCACGTCTTCAGGATTGACAATACCCCCATATCTACATTTTATTTTGGTCGGCAACTTTTCAATCACAACCAAACATGCGGCCCAGTATTTATCGTCCTCTATAGGGCCATATATGTCAAAAACCAAGTCTCTATCAACAATATTTTGCAAAATTTCTAAAGCAAAAAGTAAGTTTTTATTATCTCTAATTCTTGAAATATAAACCAGTCGAAGGGGTTTCACTGGCTTCACTACGTGTGCTACAGAACAATTATCTGCTGAAGCCAAATTATCAATGGTAAATATTTTATTCTTATAAAATTGCTTGACTGCAATTACTTCTTCTTGACTAGTACAATGGAAAGATATATCATCATACAATTTGAAATAACTAGACCAGGTAATAAATAACTTCTTTTTGAGGTAATTAATTTCAAGAGCTGATGGTAGCAACTCTCCACGTGGGGATAATACAATTTTGCTTTCAACAAACTTTGCCTTCTTCAAAATTAATATAATAATTGTAAAAAGGGAGAAATAACTATTAAGATGTATCACATGTGGTTTAAAATGGCTTATAAATTTGTTTAGAACCTTAAATGAAATTTTACTTAAGTAAACTACTTTGGAACCACGTACATTTGTCACTTGATTAAAACAAACATTCGTATAAGAATTATGATCACCAAAATCATGATTTCTAGTAATAATTAAAATATCATAAGCATCATCAATAGCCAAAGATAAATTTAAAATTGATTTTATCGGTCCTCCGGCCTTAAAACCAGGTACAAAATAATCGCTAATAAGTAATAATCTCCTTTTCACGGCACTGTGATTTTCTCAATAGATGTAACTGTATCCCCATTATCATCCAAAACCAAAATATAGTTTGCGAACTTCCAAAGAACTGATGTCCATTAAAAAACCTTAAAAAAATAATTATGTGATAAGTCAAAATCAAAATAGAAATAATTTTGATCGTAATATCCTTATTCATCTTTATAGTTTTCAAGTCAAGTTTTAATGATGAAAATATAAAAGTTATAAAGATCAACAGACCAAACAATCCATGCTCATTAATAAATTTAAAATATCCCATCTCATATAAATTAAATACATACTCTGCATTTGGAAAAAATGCATTTACACCTTGTGAATTAGTGCCAACACCTTGACCATACCATAAATAATCTGACTTTATTAATTGATAAAATTCATAATTATACAAATTATTTTCTTCAAAGAACCTAGTCACTATCCCTTCACTTAATGCAGAATAAATAAATTGAATCGATATAGATACCGTTTCATTTGAAAAAAATAAAAATATTAACAAAGATAAACCACCAACTATAAAAAAAATTAGAGACGTATTCAATCTTTTGATAACACGAAATAAACTTTTTGACATTTTAAGTAATTCTACTTTATATTTATAGAAGGAAATTGATAATGCAAATAATAACATTGGAAATAAAAGAATAAAAATTCTCTTTCCTGACATAAATAACATGAAAAATGTCAAAAATGTCATCAGTATAACAAAGCTAGGTTTAAACTTTTTTAAGAATAAAATTGAGATAATATATATTAGATACAAATGCAAAATCATATCACAAAACTTACCTTCCGAGAAATAAAACGTTTTGTAATACTTTATAAATGTACCACCCTCAAATGAATGCCCTAAATGAAATACTTTATCATAATCATCAGAAATTGAATATAACATTAATGATTCAGCTCGATTTGGAAAAACTATTTCAAATAACTGCAGAAAAAACAACAAAATTAAGGTAATCTTAGCTATAAAATTAAACTTAATAAGCAACTTGTCATCTGAAAATAAGTAGGGCACTATAAAAACAAGTGGGAAATAGAAAAAGTCTAATTTAAGTCCGTTAAAAAACACTAGCAAATAAAATTCATCTGTCCAAATAAAGGAAAATAACTCATACAAAAAAAGTGATAGTACTGGAAGTACTATTGGACTATAAATAAGCGATTTCTTATTATCAATATAGCCAACTAAAAAATGACAATAAAGAAGGATAATAAAAAGATCTTTGATAAGGAAAATTAACGCCGTATTGCCAGGAATGTACTTTCTAATTAAGTCTTCAAAAATTACAAATATTATAGTGAGTATAGTTAAAGTTCTTTGCAACATAAACTACTTTAATTCAACTGAATTTATAAAATTAAATACTCTCGTAACTCTAAGCATAGAAAGAATTAATACAGTCAATTCAGTAATAATTGTGGAGATTGCAGCACCAACAATTCCATATAACCCTATTAGAAAAAAGTTCAATGACACATTAATAATTGAGCCTAAAATTGAAATATATAAATAGTACTTGTCCTCTTTTAACGCAACAAGAACATAATTAAACAGCCTATTTAAAACAATTGAAAATAATGCTAAAGATAAAAGTTGTAGAACGCTTATAGAGCTAACAAAATTGTCACCGAAAATCAATAAGACTATGTGTTCTGCAAAAAAATAGAATACCAAACCTACAACAACAGAATATAAAAGGAAATTATTTCTATATCTATTTAATAATATAAACGCTCCGTTTTTGTCAAATTGGTACTTGAATACAAAGTTTGGGAAAAAGACTTTCGTCAGGGCGAGTGGTAAAAAAATAGCTCCCATAAAAACACTATAAGCCGCTGTATATTGTCCTGCTGATTCCTCGCTTAAAATACTGCCTATAAAAATTGTGTCCACTTTTAGACTAATAAATTCAGCTGCACCCGCAAAAACTAAAGGAAACGAGATGAATATCAATCTTTTAACAAACTTTAAATCAAATCGTATATGAAAATTCGGTATGAACCTCTTTATTTCATAAAGAGCAAGAATAAAACTAAAAATTGACACAAGAATAAAGGCATATAGCAAATACTCTAAAGAGCTGCCTAAGAATAACAAGATAACAGCGAAAAATAAAGATAAAGATTTATTTGTCACATTAAGTTTTAAAACTATATTATTTCTGTGCATAGATACTAGGGCTGCACCAACATAACTAACTGAAGATAATAGAGTATTGTAAATAACTACTAATAATATAACGTATATGGTGTCCTGGCTGTAGTCTAAAACCAAAACTACAAGTGTACTTAATAATATCAATAAAGGAAATGAAATCAAAAACTTAATTCCCAAAGCATTTCCAAGATAAATACTAGCTTTACTCTCGGATTTTGCTATTGCCCTATTTAAAACTGGCAATATTCCAAAATTTGCAAAAAGACCAATAACTCCTACAAGTGTTACAGCTAGAGTATATTGACCCAAAGAATACGGACCTAGAAATCTCGCAAACAGTATTGCCAAAACTAAGTTCATACCAATACTTAAAATTTGGTCTAATACTGAAAATAATGAATTTTTCCCTATTGTACTTTGAAGCACATTAATTGTTTTCATATAAATACATGCTTCTATACCCTTTGTCCAATGTGTCAATACATATATATTTCCCGTCAATAGACCACTTCGGATGCAAGTCACACCTACTAGCACTTTGAGCTAAGCTTGGACTATGATTTAATACATCTACGATTTTTATACTGTCTTCTACAAAATCATATAAAATCATTTCTTGTTTAAAATTATCATTAATATCTGGATAGGTGTCAGTAATCATCTGCAACGAATTTCGTTTTGAAAAGGATGGGTGCCCATCTTTCTTCAATAAACTTGGAGATACCCTCCCAGTTGCACTTGTTTGATCTGTAAATAATAAATAGCTATCACCACTAATTAATGCGCTAAGAGTTGAATTCCCTTCAACTGAATTGCCCGATGACAACAATTTGTATAATGGCATTAAAGGTTTAATTACATACTTGACCATATTTCTATACTTTCTTAAATTATTAATGGGATTTGCTAAGCCTCCCCAACCTAAAATTGTTTTATTGTCTTTCCAACAAAAATGACTCATTCTCCCACTATCATTTAATAAACATAAATCACTTCCATCAATATTGACAGTATACAATCTTGCAAAAATTCCTCCGTCAACCATTTTCCATCTATGTAAAAAAGCAAATCTGGTATTACTAGAATTGAGCATTAAATGTTCAACATAATGTAATGCACCTTCCATGTTAGAAAGGGGCTTATAATTAAGCAATTGTTTTAATGAGATAATTTGCTTTATCTGTTTTGTGTTTATATCTATTTTCCAAATACCATCATCCTCTAATAATGGAACATTTTTATCCTTATTTTTAATACCAACATAACTATACCCTCTTCTAAACCATGAATGACGCTCATTATCAATACACAACAAAAATTCACCCAGTGAATCCAGTGTGTAATAGGCCATAGGTAATATGCTTCTTGCTTTAGTACTTATATCAAAAATTACTGATTGAAATTTATTATCAACCCTGTCATTAAATATAATTTTCGAATTATAATCACTTCCAAACCATTGAAGCATACAACCCTGTTGCCAATTCCATGCTTTCGTTTCGGTTAGCTTTACAAAGTTGTTATTTATTTTCCAATCAAAATATCCTATTTCTAAAATATCATTCTCTTCAGGTAACCTGTCCATGAACTTGCTTTTGCAAGCAAGTAATCTTGAATTATCTAAGTTCAAAGGTGATTTATCATAATAACCAAAAAAATAGTGACCATCATCCGGTGTTTCAAATACTCGTTTCATTAATTAAAAATATTTATTTAATTAAAGGCCTCAATAATTCCATCTACATCCTCTTTATAGCTCCAATTTGGGATAATTTCTAAAGATTCACTATCACTGAGTTCTATATATTCTTAATTAAACAAATTACTTTTTTACAATTAAAATACCCGTCTTCATGAAAAATGCAGCGAAAAGAGTTGGATAATTCAATATTTTTAATCCATTTGCTCTAAAATAAAGTATTGCAGAAAATGGATCAATAGAATTAACAGCATCTCCATCAGACTGCCAATGATAGTCGTAATTTGGAATTAGTTTTTTGATCATAATTTTATTAGTAAAAATCGATTTATCAATTAAATAAATGAGTAGATAGAATATCCTTCCGGGAAATAAATACAATGCTCTTGCAACTTTACTATTTCTGAATGGAATAGAAAATTTAATAAATTTTCCATAAAGGTTAAAATCTGAATAAGGTCTTACAGAATACCCATTTGCGGCCCAAGTTCTACAATTCCAAGCGGGTTTAAATAATAAATAACCATCTTTTTTCAAAACTCTAATGGTTTCATTTAATGCTAAATCAATATTTGGAATGTGTTCAAATACAGCATTGGTGAAAATAAAATCGAAACTTTCATTATCAAATGGATAAGGCTCACCATCAGTAACAACATAATATGGTTTGTTATAATACTTTTTGATCGATTTTGAAACGTCAATACCTGTATAATCCTCAATTATTTCTTGAAAAGCTCCTGTTCCGCTTCCTATTTCTAGCCCCTTTTTGCTTGTTAGATTATATTTTTTTATGTTATAGTTTAAGTCATTATAAAAAGGGTGGCTTGACATAGAAGAGTGTGCCGAATATTTTTTTTCTCGATCAACTTCTTCATAAAAATTATTATAATCTTTCATTTTTAAATAATTTAAATGCTTCTAAAATTAATTTCATAAAACTTAATTATTGTTTAAGTACGAAATTAAAGGCCTCAATAATTCCATCTACATCTTCTTTATAGCTCCAATTTTGGACAATTTCAAAAGATTTATTTCCCATTTCTATCAATTTCTCTCTATTATTATTTAAATAATTTATTTTTTCAGCTAATGCATGTATATCGCCAACTTTTAGTATGAAACCATTTTCACCATCTTTCACTAAATCATAAGCCGTCCCAACAACACTTGAAACTATAATAGGTAGTCTAAAATTCATTGCTTCGTTCATTGCTTTTGGCGAGGGGTCATAATCTGAAATAACTATATCAAGGTCTGCCACAGAATAGTACTTTGATATTTCTGTTTGATTAACAAAACCGGTGAAAATCACATTTATATTATTCTGCTTACAATATTCTTCCATTATTTTCCGCTGAGGTCCGTCACCTACAAATAATACAGTAATCTTTTTACAATCTATTTTGGTTAAAGCATTCAATAAGTCTAGAGGTCGTTTTCTGGATGTAAATCTTGCAGAAAACAATATCACTAAGTTATCTTCTTCAATACCTAATTCGAACTTAATATTATCAACTCTATTAATATATCTCTCCCTTTCTTGTTGAAAAAACTCGTTATTTACAGCACAAGGTATTGAGAAAAGTTTGTCGTCACCAACTGCGTAATACTTTAAATACTCTTTATTTCCAGTACATGAAAACAATGTTGCGTCACAATATCTAAAAAACTTTTTAAGCACAAATCTTTTTAAACCTTGTTTAATAGAGTTCCCCCCCTCATTTCCACGCAGTACTGCTTCACCTCGCCATATGATTTTTGTGCCGGTTAATTTTGCGGCAGCCATAGTTAACCAAGCAGTTAAACTTTCATAACCATGAACAAGTATGGCGTCATATTTCTCATTTTTTAACTCCTTGAAAATTTCCAAATTTATTCTCGAAAAAAATCCTCCCCGAGCGTCTATCGCATAATTTCTAAGAAACTTATATTTATATCCTTCAAGTAGGAATGGCACATCTGGTCTATATTTAGAATTAATTTCCTTAAAATGCGTTTCTTTTAATGACAAATCATCTCCAAATAAAACTTGAGTCTCAATATATCCTCCACTTCTAAAATATGCTTCCAATTCCTTGAAAATAGGAGTTTGATAAAAAATTGGATGTATTGCATATATTGCTAGCCTATTTTTCATTTAAATCTATCTTTAATTTTTTTAGCTGGGTTACCCTTTGCGTAGCTATTTTCTTCTAAATCATCAATTAGCACAGAATTAGTAGCAACAAAGCTATTCTTTCCAACTGTTCCACCTAATACCGTAACATTTAACCCAAGCCATACCCCCTCCATTAATACTATTGGTGATTCAATGCAAGAAACATCTTTACTATTTACCATTGAATTAGCGTAAGTTACTTTTGTTAAATCATTTTTATCAAATGGGTAGTGAGAAAATGAATATATTGAAACCCTGGCCGAAGTTGTTACTTTATCATTAATTATTATACCTCCCATTCCTTGTATAATATTATAAGCTCCGATACTTACTTCATTACCTATCCTTATACTCCCAATGTCTATATCAAATGAAGTATTTTTCTTTTTATGAATTAATTTATTATTAAGATCGGTATAGGAAGGTCTAGCAGAAATAATTGAAAAAGGTAAAAACCAAACATTACTCCCAATAACCATATTCTCAGGCGTTTGAAAAATAACTCCTTCATCAATTTTTACATTCACTCCACAACTTTTGAATCTTCTTTTATAGTATATGTATCTTATTCTTTGACCTAAACCTCCTGAAATATTTCGAATAAAAGATTCTATTAGGGGAAATACAATTTTATTTAAAATCATAATCGACACAATTTTTTATACTACTCCTTAGTTATCAATTTCTGTTTACCAGCAATAGTCTTAGTAATAAAGTTAACTTGAACAATATCAAAACAATCTTTTTTTATGTCTGGGAAATCAACATTTATATTTTTTATAAAGTAATTTAAGACGTCAGTAACATTCATTTCAATATTAGCAATGAACTCGATTTTAACCCTCCCTTGTTGCTTTTGGATGAATTGAATTTCAAAAATTCCATTATATAGTTTTAATGCATGAATTAATAAAATCCCACTCAACTCATACACTTTTCCATTCGAAATTATCTTCACAATATCTTTGTTTCTACCATTAACAGAAGACATTTTTAATATTGAGCAGTTATCATTCGTAGAAATTATATCATCTGTTCTGTAATTGACTAGAGGAAATAATCTATCATTAATTGTTGTTATATTTAAAATATTTCTTCTGTCTTTAAAGGCAATAAAACTATCCCAAAAAATTCTTAAATCCATTGCATCTGATTTAGAATAGGCTATGACACCTGTTTCAGCCATGCCATATTCAACAACACAAGGAACCCCAAAAACCTCCTCAATCAATCCTACATCGCCCGAACTTACTGTTTCAGATGTCGCAATAATTGCCGCTAAATTAGATTTATCCCCAACATTCAAACCATTTTCCTTAATGTACTTAGCCAGTTTATAAATTGACGAGGTGTATCCAAGTATAACAATAGGATTGGATTTTTTTATTATTTGGTAATACTTATCGATTGTTGTCACTGTCAAATCGTAAGCATTCAATCTTTTAATGTTAACTAAATAGTCTGAGAGACTTCTTTTAAGTTGTTTGTATTGACCCTGTATGCCCGATCCGAACAGATGGGAATGGCCCCAAAATAGAACAGTCTCATCGAGAGGTGATATGTTACACCACCCTCTACCAGTATAGGTATTCGCGTAATTATTTAATTGTTCGAACCTTGAAGTTGGAAACTGCGTGGGCTCACCCGTGCTGCCCCCAGTTGAAACAGTTCGGCAATTAGGTATATTTGAAAAAATAAGATCATAATGGTCTTGTATATCTTTTTTTGTTAGAATTGGGAAGTCTTTTAATTCTGATAAATCTGCAATTTGATTGGGAAGGTTATGTTTTGCATGCCAGTATTTATAAAATTCATTATCTAAAATTATCTTCCTCCATTGCAAATTAAATTTATTAATTTGATACTCATATATCGATTCGTTCGACAAAATTCTATCATAGATACTAATACGTTCATTTAGTAACTTTATACGATGTTTGAATACAATATTTCTAATTAAAAAATCTTTAATCATCCCTATTTAATGTTTTCAAAAGCTTTTTTGTATAATTTTCCCATGTAAAATCATTAAGATACTTATTTAAGTCTGCTTTACTTATTTTAGGTGCTTCTCCTAATGCTTTTCTTATGCATCCTGCAGTATCCTCTACTGTAGGAGTTGTTATGTACAAATAATTTGATTTTATTAAAAATTCATCTGTATCTGTCTCATCGCTCAATATAACTTTCGTTCCCATTGCTAACGCCTCGTATGAAGTAATCCTGTAATCAGCCCAGTCGATTGAGATAAACAAATCTACACTATGATAATAACTATATAAATCTTTTTCTGCAATAAATCCTAAAAAATAGACATCATCAAGTAAGTTTAAATCTGCCGCTAAAGCATTAAGTTCATTAAACTCCGGGCCCATTCCACCAATTAATAAAGCAGCGTTTAAACCCTCATCTTTCAATACTTTAAATGCTTTAATCAACTCCGAATGTCGCTTATTAATATCCAACCTGCCAACTGTAAGAATTAGTGCGTCATACTTATCATATTCTTCACAAATATCTTTTACTTTCAAATTGAAAATGTCATTGTCAATCGCACCTCGAACTATCTCCGTATCAACCCCAAAAAGTTCATACTTTTCACATTTCGCATATTCGGACAACACAAAAATATTCAATGCTTTTCTTATAGCACGAATCGAGAAAAAAGCCCTTATATTCAAAACTAATCTAGTCTTAATACCTAATCCATTTTTAATTTCAATGAACCGACTTGCTCCGAAATTACTATTTATTCTATTATTAAAAAATCTCTTTAAAAAAATACTATATTTATCATAATCATTAAATGACATAAAAAGTGGATGATGTAAGTGCAGGGAGTATTTCTTTCGAGAGAAAACGGAAGCTAGGTAAACGTCAATATGGCCAGAATCACACAAAAAAATTGCATTTCTATTTTTCCTCATATAACATATCAGACGGATGAAATTTACAAGATAGTATTTTGAACCAAATTCAATTAGGTCCTCTTCATTCACATTAATGCCAAAGAGTGCTTCCTTCTTTAACTTGTATCCAACAATATTCACAATGTAGCCTTCGTTTATTAAATTCTCATAAACTTTGGCTAGCAGTCTCTCTGCACCACCAGGCTCTAATAATTTCTTATAAAAAATAGATACTTTTCGCATTAAGTAATGTGTCTTAATCGGGCAGAAACATAGAAAGAAGAAAAAGTATACACAAGTTTATAAAAATATATTCCGATTTATTTCAAGTCTTATATTATATGAAGTCTGAGTGTACTCTGTTAAATATTCTCTTTCTTAAAAATTCAAAAAAACTTCTGAAGATTTACAAATTTAAACAATGGCATTGTTGTTTAAAAAACATAAAATAGAAAAAAAGAAGAGCTAACCGTTTCAATTCTTCACAATAGCGTTTAATTTTAGATCGGTTTATTCATGAATTCAACATAAGTAGTAAATGATTTAATCATCCTATTGACGTAACGCTTCATGTTGTTCTTCGAATAACACAAAAACTGTTGGTACTTCTAATTGATATTATAAACACATTATTTACGCACTATCCGTGACAAAATCGCCCTTTGAATATTAAGCAGACTTAGTCACTAAAATCCTATTAGCAAGAGTTTGTTTAAATTAAAGATACTAAAGATGATATATAAATTCCGAATCTCTATGTTAAATTATAAAATATTAACTCTCTAGTAACAAAATACACAACAAGTATATGGAAGCACTTGATTATTAAATATAATATTCTCTGTACCAATCAATAAAATTGGAAAGACCTATTTCGAGTTTTGTTTTTGGATTGTACCCTGTTAAATTCACTAATTCATTAATATCAGCATATGTCTCATAAACATCACCTTGTTGCATTGGTAGAAATTCCATTATCGCCTGCTTACCTAATTTATTTTCAATAATTGAAATAAACTTTAACAAGCTCTCAGGTTCATTATTACCAACATTTAAAACTCTATTTTTACATGAGCCATTTGAATTCTCCTTTTGAAATAGAATATAAATTGATTCAATTATATCATCGATAAAAGTAAAGTCGCGCTTAAGGTCGCCGTTATTAAACACCTTTATTGAATTACCCTTAATGATATCATCTGTAAATGAAAAATAAGCCATATCGGGCCGTCCCCAAGGACCATAGACTGTAAAAAAACGAAAACCCGTACACGAAATATTATACAAATTATGATATGCCGTAGCTAATAATTCATTTGCCCTCTTTGTAGCGGCATATAAACTTACAGGATTATCGACATTATCTCGTTCAGAAAACGGAACCTTATTACTCTTTCCATATACACTACTCGAACTTGCGTAAAAAAGATGCTTTATCTGATTATTTCTACAAGCTTCCAAAATATTCATAAACCCTATCAAATTCGAGCCAATATAAGCATATGGATTGGCTATAGAATAACGCACGCCCGCTTGAGCTGCAAGATTAAAAATGAAATCAAACTTATTCTGTTCGAATAACAAATCAATCTCATTCTTATCCTCGAGATTCAATTTGATAAATCGAAAGTTTTTGAACTTTTGACTTTGTGTCATCTCTGCATATTTAATCTTGTCTCTAATTATACCCTGATTCCTCAAACGATCATATTTAAGATCAACACAATAATAATCATTGATATTATCTAGACCAACAATTTCAAAACCATCAACTACTAGTTTTTTTACAAGATGATAGCCAATAAATCCAGCGGCGCCGGTTACTAATATTTTACTATTGCTATTCATTTCCACTCTATAAATTTTAATTTTGGCTTAATTTAATAACTCTTTAATTTCTTTATTCGACTTAAACTGATCTTCGTCGATTAAATTAATAGTTCAAGCTCATGAAAACAGAAGAACATCCCTAATTACTTTAATTTGTCTTTTTAAATTAGGCGAGTGTTTATTGTTAATCTCAAACTTTTTTTTAACAAGATATTATCTAGCATTCGACATAATAGTTTTTAACTTTTCAGCAACAGTCACGGCTTGCTCAAAAGTCAAACCTAAACCACTAGGAACGTAGAAGCCCTTTTCAGATAAATATTCTGAATTCGGTAAATTAACATTTTTAAAAATACCCATTTTTTTAAAAACTGGTTGGTTGTGCATTGGATAAAAAAACGGACGTGATCCAATTCCATAGTCATGGAGTTGTTTCATAATTTCTAAAGCATTAATTTCAAGATTCTTGTCAATTAATAACCCGTATACCCAGTAAATATTTGATGCATAATGAACTTCCCCTAAAGGCAATTTAAGCCCATTTATTCCATCAAGCAAAGAATTATACCATTCTCCAATTTGTCGCTTTTTTTCAATAAATTCATCTAATCGCTCTAATTGTGCGACACCTAAAGCGGCCTGTAGATTTGTCATTCTGAAATTCCATCCTAATTCTTCATGAATAAATCTACGCGGTGGAATAAATGAAAGATTTCTAAGTTCTCTACACTTTTGAGCTACTTTAACATCATCCGTTAAAATCATTCCACCCTCTCCAGTAGTAATATGCTTATTGGGATAAAAACTAAATGTGCTAACATTCCCAAAACTACCGCAAATCTTTCCTTTATATTCTTGTCCTATAACTTCAGCCGCATCTTCAATAAGCAATAAATCATACTTTTTTACCAATTCGATAATGGGATCCATATCTACGGGTAAACCATAAATGTGAACAACCATTATTGCTTTTGTTCGACATGATATTTTGGATTCAATCTCATCAGTGCACATATTCCAATTGTCCAAATCGACATCTACTAAAACAGGTGTAGCGCCTGCACGTACAATTGCTGATGCACAAGAGATAATAGTGAAAGTTGGCATAATAACTTCATCTCCGACTCCAATTCCTAACGCAACGATTGATGCATCTAATGCAACTGAGCCATTTGCTACAGCTACACCGTATTTTCTTCCAATTCTATTTGCGAATTTATTTTCCAACTCTGTAACAAATGGCCCCTCGGACGATATCCAGCCGCTATCGATACATTCCGCTAAATATTTTTTTTCATTCCCATTTAACAAGGGCTCATTAATCGGTATCATAATAAATTTAAATTATTATATATTAATTGCGAATCGTCAACTACACAGCTTTTAAATCTAATTTTATCAGCGTCCCCACAATAAGGGCCCTGCTTCACTTCGATAATTTCAGATTGCTCAAGCATACAAAAACCATGTCCACCATACGCGAGAATTATAACATCACCCTTTAAAGCTATTTTACTTTCAATATACTCTTTATCATCATCATAAAAATCAATTCTTACTTTACCTGATTTTATAATCAAAACTTCTTGGGTATGAAAAACTTTTCTTTCAATTCGATTATGAACGTGTGGATCAATTACATATCCTTTTGGCCTTCTCATATAACCTAATTGCTGACTGAAAGTTTCAGGAGTAAAAAATTCGATTCCATCTTTATGAAAACCAGCTCTAATTATTATTGAGAGAATTAAACCGTTATTGACTATTTGCTCTATCATTTGTCTCCGTCATTCTGATATTAAAATTACCTTTTAAATTCAAAATCAATCATTTCTTTAATTAGCATATTGATGTCATATTTCGGATACCATCCAAGTTGTTCATTAGCTTTCTTTGGATTCCCTATCAATAAATCAACCTCTGTAGGACGAAAATAATTTGAATCAACTTTAACAACAACATCTCCAATTTTCACTTGAAAATTAGGATTCCTACAAGCCGCAATTACACCAACTTCATTTTCGTCTTCCCCGATAAATTCTATTTTAATCCCAACATGAGCGAAAGATTTTAAAACAAATTCTCTTACACTTGTTGTCACACCAGTGGCTAGTACGTAGTCTTCTGGCTTATCCTGTTGCAACATTAACCACATCCCTTCAACATAATCCTTTGCATGTCCCCAATCTCTTTGCGAATTTAAGTTTCCCAAATACAAAATACCTTGTTCCCCCTTTGCAATACGAGCTACCGCCCTAGTAATTTTTCGAGTTACAAAAGTTTCTCCCCTCAATGGACTTTCATGATTAAACAAAATTCCATTACATGCAAAAATATTGTATGCTTCACGATAGTTTACAGTAATCCAATAGGCGTATAATTTTGCAACCGCATAAGGTGACCTCGGATAAAAAGGTGTTTTCTCCGATTGAGGAACTTCTTGAACTAAACCATATAACTCTGATGTAGATGCTTGATAGATTTTAGTTTTATTAGTTAGTCCCAAAATTCGAATCGCTTCTAATATTCTCAATGTTCCCAAGGCATCTGCATTGGCGGTGTATTCAGGCATTTCAAAGCTAACATGAACATGACTCATTGCAGCAAGATTGTAAATTTCATCAGGCTGAACTTCTTGTATGATACGAATTAAGTTCGTACTATCAGTAAGGTCGCCATGATATAAAATAAAATTATTATTCTCCTCATGCCAATCCTTTAGAAGATGGTCGATTCTTTGCGTATTAAAAAGAGACGATCGCCTTCGAACTCCAAAAACCTTATAACCTTTAGATAATAAAAGCTCAGACAAATACGCTCCATCTTGACCATTTACTCCAGTTATCAATGCTTTTTTAATCATGCACCTATGTTTTTTTAATCGTTAATATTTCAAATTTATCTTAATGTCAGACCAAATTTCTGAAAACTTAACATTAAGCGCATTTTCAACCTTCAAATTTAGGTTCCTACCCAAAACAATCTTTTTTAAAAATTTACCAATTTTCGATTGATTGAATCATTTCTAATTTTAATCTGACCACTAATTATTGCTCACTAAAAAACAACATCATCGTCATCAACGATTTAATCTGAAATTCGTAATTACCTTACATTAAAATTTAAATTTTCCATGCGGTATCAGCAGACATTTCTGGGGAGCAGAGGATTTAAGCAAGGGTATTGAAGGGGTGGAACTTTGTGTCAGTCAACATGCAAAACTATAGAGCTCGATTTGGAGATTGAGAAAATCTAAGTTCACAATTGTGCTTAGATGGGTATAACCACATTAAAACTCGGGATAGACTCTTTATAAAACTATTTTTTCTTTTTATTATGCTCAGCACATACAATCTATAAATCTGCTATAAAAATTCGAATATTTAAATTATGTAACGTACAACGTATCTATTCCGCACCTATTAATTGTCACAAACGCGCATCTACGAGATTTCGATCAAAAAATGACTTAGCGTCGTAAATAACTCCAGATTCACTTAGAACTCGGTCTAAATCAATTTTTCCAAATTCCTTGTGTGAAACAGCTAATATGATCCCCTCATAGGTATTTTTTATACTATCAATTAATTTAATATTATACTCTTCCATAACTTCACTTTTGTCGGCATGTGGATCAAATACATCCACAATTATATCAAACTGTTGTAATTCTTTGACAATATCTATTACCTTTGAATTTCGAATATCCGGGCAATCTTCCTTGAATGTAATTCCTAAAACCAATACATTCGATTTAGAAATCAAATGATTCTTTGCAATCAAAAGTTTGACTAATTTATTAGCTACAAACATTCCCATATTATCATTTACCCTTCTTCCAGATAAAATCACTTGTGGATGATAACCCAAGCTTTCAGCCTTGTGCGCTAGATAATACGGGTCTACACCAATACAATGCCCTCCCACTAGTCCTGGCTTATACTTTAAAAAATTCCATTTTGTACCTGCCGCATCTAAAACATCACTGGTATCTATACCCATGCGATCAAAAATTAAGGCCAATTCATTAACAAATGAAATATTTACGTCCCGTTGTGCATTTTCTATAGCTTTTGACGCCTCAGCAACTTTCAGACTTGGCGCCTTGTGTGTACCTGCGGTAATAATGGATCTATATAATTGATCGACGACCTCAGCAATTTCTGGTGTTGATCCCGATGTTACTTTTTTAATTTTAGTCAAAGTGTTTATTTTATCCCCTGGATTGATCCTTTCTGGGGAATAACCACAGAAAAAATCTATGTTAAATTTTAAACCAGAAAATTTCTCCAATACAGGAACACAATCTTCTTCAGTACAACCGGGATATACTGTAGACTCATAAATTACAATATCTCCTTTTTGGATAACTTTACCCAACATCCTTGAAGCGTTTAATAATGGAGTTAAGTCGGGAGCCTTAAACTGGTCAATAGGCGTTGGGACAGTGACAATAAACACATTGTAATTTACTAGGTCCTCGACATTCGCAGAAAAATTTAAACCGAAGCCAAGATTAGATTTGGCGAAGTCCATTGCACTTTTCATACTAACAAGGTCCGCTTCATTGGTGCGGTCCGTCAGAAGATTAAGCTCTTCAATTCTGGATTGATTGATATCAAAACCTAACACCTTGTATTTTTTACCAAATTCAATTGCGAGGGGCAAGCCAACATAACCTAAGCCAATAATTGCAATTCGTTTGTCGTATAAATTCATATAAAATCTTTTTTGATTGAGTGCACACTAAACTGCGCATAAACTACATTGATCTTGATTTTTTTTTAAGATTTGATAGGAACTTTTGCTCCATAAAAGCTATCATCACCAACACTTTAACTATTTACACCGATTTACAAATAGCAGTCGTCGGTCTGGACCACGAAACAAAAAACTCCTAAATAGATTAAATTAAAATAATTAAAAAAATTACAGGATTTTGAAATAAGATTTTGAATAACTATTTTAAAGGAATTTGACATTAAAAATAGAAATTTAAAAATTTAGTATTTCACCTGTAAACCCACGCTCTCCTGAAGATTATCTCCTTAAATATTGCACACTAAACTGCGCACTAAGGTGCCTGATTTCGATGGTGTTTGACGAAGATAGCGCGATGTGCAAATTTTTAATTATCTGAACTACAGTATAATATGAACTATTTACTGCAGGTAAAATTACCTCTCCGATCTGAACCATACTAATCATATTAATCTCAAATTAGCCTCCTGAACATTCACTATGTCTTCAGAATAAATACGGTATTTAATCTTCCGTTTGATCTTATTTTCCACACGTTCACACAAATCGTTTAGAGCCGACACATACAAGTCTCCTACCAGCACGAGTTCTATAGTTCCGGAATCGACACCTTTCGCGTAGTCTCCGACGACGTAGGCCTCTTTTAGGTTTCCGACCTTTTCCAGTACGTTTTCGATTAGCTCATCAAAGCCCATGTACTTAGATACCATCGAAACAAGGTCTGAGTAAAACGGATTGGCTTTATTCACTCGGTACACCACCTTTTGGCCCTCAGTCTGGCCGTGGAGCAGTCCAGCCTCCTCAAGTTTATTGAGTTCTATGCGCACAGCATTGGTGGAATCACCAAACTCCTCGGCCAGCCCGCGCAAATGACCGCGGGCGTCGGGGTGTGTAAAGAACTTGAGCAAGAGCTTAAGGCGGGTCTTGCTAGTAATGAGAGAGGCTAGTATGGCTGTTGATTTGGAGCTAGTTACTACTAACTAGTTGCTGTTTTGTATGGCTTCGCCCGGTCGCTCCCACGCCCAAAGTATTAATTGGACAGGTGAGTAACAAACTTGAACGCAAAGTACGGC
>JACCDH011800119.1_pt1 | contig 22205 bp, 4 predicted proteins | sample 7442481 | NCBI WGS metagenome assembly JACCDH01 (sample SAMN15323433, study PRJNA562643) | freshwater metagenome | isolation source: river surface water | place: USA:Blue River Watershed | collected 2017-08-15
AAAGGCTATGGGGGTGCTAACAGTTGAGGTCATGGCTAATTTTAACGTACTGGGGCTCTATGCTGCAGGGCTAATCCGCCCTGTAACCCCTGTTAAGGTTTTAATATTGTGCGGTAAGCTATCCCTATGACTATCAAACAATTTAACGTTACTTATCTGACGCCAGATGACAGATTATTGTTTCGCTTCAATACTACTGAAGATGCGGAGTTTCGCTTTTGGCTCACCCGTCGTGTGACAGTCTTTATTCTGGCAGCAACCCAGCATTTGATTGTTAAAAACTTAGAGAAAAACCACCCACCTGAGGTCGCAAAAGCAATTGCAGAATTTAGTAAAGAGGCTATGCAGGTTGATCCAAGCACTCAGGGCGTTTCAAAAGTGGAGACCTATCAACCTGCCTCTAACTACCCGTTAGGGGCAGACCCGATATTGGTGATGGATGTCAAATGTGCCCTTGAGAAACAGGGTCTAGAGCAGGCATTGTCGCTGGACTTAATCCTGCCGGGCGGCGCCAATATTAATCTCAAAATTGCTGGCCCAACATTGCAAGCCATCTGTAAACTTCTTAAGCAATTGTCGGATTATGCAAGGTGGGATGTCACCCCCTTGAAGATCCAGGATAACCCTCACAATGATGGCGGGGATAATATGCCTCTAGTTCATTGAATATTGATTTTAAGGATGAATTACGGCCTAATCGCCTTTAGTAAGACGAAGCATTTCAGGGTTCGGAACTGAATGCGCTATGGGTTATATTCTTCAGATGGGGTACTGTTAGCAAGCGTTTTCGCTACAGCGCTCCATTGTTTGCGATGAACTAAGCTAAGAAATGACCTATCGAGCATGAAGCAAGACTATATAAAAAGAATGTCGCAAGCCATGGATCAAGAAAGATCGGGCGACTTTAATGCTGCAGAGGCTACCTATCGTGAAATTCTGAGTCAAGACCCTGGCCACTCACAAGCACTTAATGCATTAGCGATTATTTCCCTAAACAAGGGTGACTTAAATGCAGCCTATCAGCTTCTTGTCGATGCTGTTAAAAGTGAGCCCAACAATGGGTTATTCCATCAGAATTTAGGAGAAGTTTCGAGGCGCCTCGGCAATTTAGAGCAAGCTATTCTTTGTGGAAAAGCGGCTACCAAACTACTGCCTAGTGAGGCTAATGCTTTCTACAATCTTGGCCTTGCTTACACCGATGCCAAAGACTATAAAAAGGCGATCACAGCATATCGCAAAGCAGTAAAACTTAACCCCAAGCATGGTTTTGCGTGGAATAACTTGGGATCTGCATTAGAGGCTCAGGATAATAAAAAGTCAGCGCTTGCTGCCTATGAAGCGGCTGTTGCTATTAATCCAGGTCATGGCGAAGCCCAAAATAATTGCGGCGCAATTTACAGTGAACTGGGTAAGTTAGATGAAGCTTGCACAAGCTTTAATGCGGCGATTGAGGCTAACCCCGCTTTTGTTGAGGCTCACTACAATCTCTCATCTCTAAAGAAATACACCCCCGAGGATCCGCATCTTGCTTTTTTAGAGGGGATCTTTTCTCGTCGTGAGACTCTACCAATTCAAGCCAGAATTCGTTATGCCTTTGCCATGGGGAAGGCGCTTGACGATATCGGTAAATATGACCAAGCCTTTGCTGCCTACCAAGAGGGTAATCGCTTGCAGCATTCGATACTGCCTGTTGATGAGGTGGCGGCTGATACTCTTGTAAGCAATATTCTTCAAGTATTTACCCCCAGTTTTTTTGAGGCTCGAAAAGACTGGCATGGTAAAACCAATAAGAAACGCACCCCAATTTTTATCGTGGGGATGCCACGTTCTGGTACAACTTTGCTCGAACAAATCCTATCTAGCCATGCTTCGGTATTTGGGGCGGGAGAATTGGTTGATCTGAACGACGTTATCCAAGATTCGATACGTGAAGTGCTCTCCGATAAGTATGCACAGCCATTTATTACTGGTGTGGAGCTTTTGAGTGAGCAGCAAATAAAGGATATTGGAAAAAACTATCTTGATCGGGTTTGGAAGCTATCCCCCAAAAGTATCTTTATTACCGATAAGATGCCGGCCAACTTCTTTTATCTTGGCTTGATTCACTTAGCGCTTCCCAACGCAAAAATTATTCATGCAATGCGAGATCCTATGGACTCTTGCTTTTCATGTTACTCAAGGCTCTTTAATGACACCATGGAATTTGCCTACGATATAGAGTCACTGGGAAATTATTACAAGCGCTACATCACCTTAATGAAACATTGGCATTCGGTATTACCTGCTGGCTCGATCTTGGATGTTTCTTACGAGGGGCTTGTAGAAGATACTGAAGGTCAGGCTCGACGCATTTTGGAGTTTGTTGGGTTGCCGTGGGATTCAAAGTGCCTAGAGTTTCATAAGAACGAGCGTCTAGTAAAGACTGCGAGTATCACCCAGGTTCGTAAGCCCATCTATAAATCTTCGATTGCCAGATGGAAGCACTTCAAAAAGCATCTCCAACCTTTGTTGCAAATGCTTGCTCCATACCGTCAAGCCGATAATGATTCTGAAATGCAAGAGCTTGATACCCCTAATCATGCTGCACCATCAGCCTTTATTCAGGCTGATATCACAGCCAATCAAGCCCAGCTTGCAAGTAAGCCCATGATTGATCAGATATTGCAGCTTCAGGGTCAGGGGCAACATCAGCAGGTAGTTGATCAGCTAGTAAAGCAAGTTCAGGTATTTGAAAAAGATCCAAATCTTCCCGTGCTGCTGCATTTATTGGGGATTTCTTTATACCGCCTCTATAAATTTAGCGCTGCTCAACAAGCCTATGAGAAAGCATTGCAATTACACCCGAGTTTTCCATCAGCATTAAATAGTTATGGATTCTTGCTGCAGGATCTTGGTCAGCTTAATCAGGCTAAGGCAGTTTTTCAACGAGCTCTTGATCTTGCTCCTGAAATGGCAATGGCGCGCTTAAATCTTGGTATGGTGCAGTTGAAGCTAGGTGATTTTGAAAATGGTTTGGAGAATTATGAGGCACGTTGGACTGGCTCTGCTGAAAGCACTTTAGGTACTTTTTCTAGGCCAGACTGCCCGCTCCCTTTATGGAGTGGAGAAGAGGTTTCCCATGATAAAAGTTTGCTAATCATCACTGAGCAGGGCTTTGGAGATACTTTTCAGTTTGTCCGTTATCTCCCCGAACTTTGTAAAAAGTTCAGAAAAATTGCTTTTGCCTGTTCTTTACCTACCCTACGTTTGATGGAGTGGTCCTTTTCCGAACAAGTTACTTTACTGACGCATTTACCAAAAGATTATGCAACGTGGGATTATCAATGCTCACTCATGTCTTTGCCAAGACTATGCCAAACGCGTGTTGATACGATTCCAAACAGGGTTCCATATTTAAGGGTGCCATCTGCCGCTAAAAATCATTGGCATGAAAGACTTCAATTAGTTTCAGCAGGTCAGCCAAAGATTGGAATTGCTTGGGCTGGCCGAGCTGTTCATCAATATGATTCACGTCGTAGCATGAGCTTTAGTAATATTTTGCCGCTATTGGAAATCCCTGGTATTACTTGGGTTAGTCTGCAAAAGTGGGCGCCCCAAGAGGTGCGTCCATCCATACCTCAATCTATTCGGTGGATTGATTGGACTGAAGAGTTGCAGGATTTTGGTGATACCGCCGCCTTGGTTGATAACTTGGACCTAGTGATTTCAATTGACTCATCGATGGTTCATCTAGCTGGGGCATTGAATCGGCCGGTATGGATGATGAATCGCTTTGATTCTGAGTGGCGTTGGTTTTCGGGACGAGAAGATAGCCCTTGGTATCCAAGTTTGCGGATATTTAATCAAACAGCATTTGGCGATTGGCAGGGGGTGATACAGGCTATTCGTAATAGATTGATTGCTATTGGAGAAAAGCGGGCAGAATTTAAGGTGGGGCTGGAGTCAAAGCAAGGGCTAGCTCCCACGCAGCCCTTGCAGCAAGCTTCGCCAACTGCAGCAAAAAAGGAAACTTTCAGCGTTGATCAAGGCATTCAGATTGCGAACCAACTGCAAGTTTCTGGGCGTTTAAGTGATTCAGAAAAAGTGCTAAGGCAGATATTGCAGGTTGACCCCAAGCATGCTCATGCACTTCATCTATTGGGGGTAGTGACCTATCAGGCCGGGCAAGCTATCTTGGCATTAGATCTGATACGCCAGGCCATTGCCATTCAACCCAATAATGCCCTTTTTGAAAGTAACTTAGCAGAAATGCTGAGGCAGCAAGGAAGGGTTGATGAAGCAATTGCTCATGGCGAAAGAGCGGTTGATATAGATCCAATGATGGCCTCTGCTCATAGTAATCTGGGGATAGCCTTATTTGATAAGCAGCTATACGATCAAGCAGAAGCAGAACATTTAAAAGCCTTGGCAATTCAGGCCTCTTTATTGCAGTCAATTAATAATTTGGGAAGTATTGAGCGTGCTCGAAAAAATTTACCTAAATCAATTGAGTGGTATCGCAAGGCACTTTCAATTAGCCCAGAATTTTTAGAGTCATCCACCAATCTTGGTGCAGTTTTAGTAGAGGATGATCAGTCTGAGGCGGCGGTCGACCCTTTAATTAAGGTTCTCAATGTCTATCCCAATTCCCCAGAGGCTTTATGCAATCTTGGATTGGCGTATTACAAGTTAAATGATTTTGATAAGGCCATTAGTTTGCTGAGGAGATCGTTGGAGTCTCGCCCCGGCTATTCTGAAGCTATGATTGGTTTAGCTAGAGTACTGCATGAAACGGAGCAAGGCGATGAGGCGGAAGTAATTCTTCAGCGGGTATTGCAAAAAAATCCATCCAGTATTGAGGCCTGGAGTCAACTAGGTGCAATTTATACCGAAGGTGCAGATCTTCAAAAAGCTGAAGATGCTTATCTGAAGGTAATTGAGCTTGATTCTAAGAATGCTGACGCACTAACGGGTATAGCGAATTTACGTATGGAAGCTGGCAGCCTCAAGGAAGCTGAGGATCTGTTGCAGCAAGCGTTACAGCTAGATGATCAAAATCTCGGCGCACGCTTTCATTTAGCGCAAGTTAAGAAAGTGGGACTTGGTGACGCAAACTTGCAAGTGCTTGAATCTAGCGCAAAAGATATCCAGTCTTTGAGTAAGCATAAGCAAATCTTTTTGCATTACGCATTAGGCAAGGCTTATGATGATTTAGGTGAATATGACAAAGCATTCCCTGAGTTTCAAAAGGGCGCTGCTCTCAAGCGACAAACCTTAAATTACAAATCAGAAGATGAGAAGACCCGAACTGATTCAGTAATCCAGACCTTTACCCCTGAGTTATTCGAGCGGCTAAAGGGGCAAGGTAATCAGAGCAATACTCCTATTTTTGTTTTGGGAATGCCACGTTCCGGAACTACACTAACTGAGCAAATCATTGCAAGTCACCCGAGTGTTTATGGGGCAGGTGAGCTGCGAGATTATCTAGACATCGTTAGTGATACCACTTTATCGGGTATTGCTCAGTCCCTAGCTTATGGAGGTGACTTTTCTACACTAACCCCAGACCTGTTGGACAAGTGGGGTAGTGAATATATCGCTCGTATTCAAAAACTTGGGCAAGGTGCCCATCGAATTACTGACAAGATGCCTGCTAATTATTTGCTACTTGGCTTAATTCCCTTGACCCTCCCTAATGCCCAAATTGTTCACGTCAAACGTGACCCAATTGATACTTGTCTGTCCTGTTTCACTCGGCTCTTCAATCGCCATCAAAGCGCTACATATGATCTTGCTGAGCTGGGTCAGCATTATTTGAACTATCATCGCCTGATGGAGCATTGGAGGCGAGTGCTGCCGGCAAACTCATTTATTGAGGTTGAGTATGAAAGTCTTATTTCAGATACTGAGGTGCAGGCAAAAAGATTAATACAAGAGCTCAACCTGGAGTGGGACCCTGCCTGTTTAGATTTCTACAAAAATGAACGTAGAGTCAGAACAGCGAGTGTGACTCAGGTTCGACAGCCGATTTACAAGAGCTCGGTTGAGCGTTGGCGCCATTATGAGCAACATTTACAGCCATTGTTAGAGCAGTTAAAACCAATTCTCTAAATTAGATCTATTTTTCTGTGCAGAGATCGATCATTCGCATCGCCATACTGTTACCGTTATTCTGGGTTTTAGGCTGCACGACGGCAGATTTAAAAACAAGAGAAAGCGCTCTCAATATCGCAAGAAATTCTGGTTGGACTTTCGACGTAGTATCGCCAAGCGAGGCTAATGGTTTTGAGTTGTTTAGTGCCAGGTCGCCAGTAAATGCAAAACCTGATTTGTTAACCATCTATATCGAGGGTGATGGTCATGCATGGGATAGGTCATCGCCATCATCCGACCCAACGCCCTTGGATCCGATTGCTCTCAGATTAGCTCTTTCCCTTAGCAATGAAGCAGTAGCTTATTTAGGAAGACCTTGCCAGTATGTAGGTGCGGGTAGTAGCCCACAATGCGTTTCCAAAGTATGGACCGAAGAGCGCTTTTCAAAACAAACTGTTCGTACTATGCAAGGGGGTGTTGATTTTTTAAAGAAGGTAAGTGGCGCAAAACAATTAGTGCTAGTTGGGTATTCTGGCGGCGGCGCTTTAGCCCTATTACTAGCAGCACATCGAGCGGATGTGACTAAAGTCATTACGGTTGCCGGTAATGTTGATATTGCAGCTTGGCTAGATTTTCATCGTCTATCGCCAATGAATAATGCATTAAATCCTGCTGACATTATTGAAAAGACACAGTCTATTCCTCAGCTTCATTTTGTTGGGTCAAGAGACCGAATAACTCCGGCAGAGCTAACCTTATCCTACGTCCAGCGATTCCCCAAAAGTTCGCCAATACAAGTTATCGAGATTCCTGAATATGGACATACTTGTTGCTGGGTGGAGGGTTGGGGCGCATTGCTACCCCGGATAAATAAGCCATAATGTGGTGATGGAAACCATTGAAACAAGTCAGCCCCCAGCAAAATCGGTTGGCGTGGTGATACCTTACTATCGTGCACCTGAGGCCTTAAAAAAAACGATAGCCCATTTACAAATTCAGCGTAATGTTCGTAGCTCTGTTTTTGTCCGAGATAATTCTGAAGACAATATTCTCTTTACCCGAGCGGTCAATGAAGGCGTTGTCCAATTTGCATTTAATCATCAATTTGATTACACCTTGATTCTCAATCAGGATGCCTATTTGCATGAAGAGTGTTTATCACAAATGCTTGCGGTTATGGAATCAAATCCGAAGGCAGGTATTTGTGGTGCTATTGCTCTATCTCCCAATAAGTCAGTCAACTGGGCTGGTTCAGGGTCTGCCTTTCCATGGGGTCAACATTTATCTTATGATTTAACAAAATTACCTAAGCACGCTTTTCAAACCCACTGGGTCAATGGTGCTTGCATGCTAATTCGTAATGCGATGGTGAAAGACATTGGCCTACTAGATGCCAACATGCGATTTATTTGTTCTGATGCAGACTATTCCTTTACCGCTAGAGCAAGAGGCTGGCAGTGTTTGGTTTCCCCAAATGCATTTGTTGAGCATGAGTTATCTGGCAGTGCGGGAATTCAAGATCCGTTTCTGATCAAGATCAAGCTAGAGGATCAGTTATATTTTGCAAAAAAATGGCTCAGTGGTGACTTGTACCGCGCATTAGCAGTGGAAGGATCATCCTTGAGTCCTGAATTTGTTCAGTCCCAAATCAGTAAAACAGAGTTTGAATTACGTCAATTTGAGCAAAAGTGAGCTGGTTTTAAGGGCCCATTTTCCCCGGATTTAGCCCATTTAATTGCTGTAGGGGGGGGGTAGGAGGGCTAAATATTCACGATACCTCTCGTGTATACCCTTAAATCACTCTTGAACTGCACCAAAATTGTGCATTTTTAATAAAAAGTTCATCAAAATCAATGACTTGAATAGGGTGATTAGGTAATATGTGACAAATTTGTCATATAACAAAAGCCTTACCTGAAAACAATACAAGACAAACATCTTTTAGATCTGAAATTCAAATTCATTGAAGATGCCGGCCCTTATTCATCGTTATCAAAAATAGAACGAATTCATGAATAAGGTTTACCGCATTATTTGGAATAAGGCACGCAAGTGTCTAATGGTCGTTGCCGAAAATGCGAAATCTTGCGGCGTTGGTAGCGGAAGAAAAGCCTCTGTTGTTAATGCAGTAGCGGCAGTTCTACTCTCCCTTCAAGGAGGTGGTGCGCAGGCTCAAACTGGTTATGTTGTAGACACGCCCACTACAACCCCAATTTCCCTAGATACCGCAGGAGATAGTCTGGATGTTTATTCGTCCGGATCAATTATTACCGATACAACATCAGCAGTGGTCGCCATTGGAAATTCCAATGTTGCATTCATTAGCAATAGTGGAACGATTAGTTCGGGTACCGATGGTGTTTATATTTCCGCCAGTACGCTCAGTGGAGGTATTTATAACTCGGGAACGATTAGTGCTGCGGGCACTGCAGTCAAAGTCATTGGTTCCAACGTCTACGATGCAATTGTTAATACTGGATCTATTTATGGCGATGCCAATGGTATTGAGATCAATGCAAGTACGGTCAGCGGCGACATCATATCCGTCGGAATAATCAACGGTCCTTTAAATGTTGACTATGAGGAGTTTTTTGCGGCGATTCGTATCAACAGCTCTCAAATTACCGGCTCTATTGAAAATATTGGTTTCATAGAGTTAACCAATCAGGGCATCCTCCTAACGAACTCATCCTTAACAGGCGATATTACAAATGCTGGAACGATTATTTCTGGTACATGGGCTGGAATCAATTCGCGTAACTCATCGGTTACTGGAGATATTCAAAATACTGGATTAATTTCTGGCTATACCGGTATCAATCTTTGGGAGTCAACCCTTACGGGGAGTATTCAGAATACTGGAACGATTTTTGCGGCAAATAGCCCTGGTATTTCAGTAGATGAATCCGCAATTGATGGGGACATTGTTAACGCAGGAACCATTCGTAGCGTGCGTGATGTCGGTATCTACATAGACTCCTCTTCTATATCTGGCAACATTACTAACAGTGGAATCATTGATGCTCAGATTGGTATTAAGGTTAGGGGAAGCTCCACTATTTATGGTGGTCTGACTAACTCAGGAATCATTCGAGGCTCCGAAATCGGAATTGAAGTCAGGGGTAGTTCAGAAATTTTAGGGGGAATATCCAACACCAATAGCGGATCAATCATTGGATCTCCCGGCCAGGGCATTGTCATTCAAGGAGGTTCAAGTATTGCTGGAATCCTTAATGATGGTGGCTATATCAGCGGAATCAGTAACGATGGATATATAGGTGGACCTAATACTGCCATTGCTTTGCTTGATAACGCCCTTATCTCAGGAGGAATTCAAAACTCAGGAACAATTGGATCTTCCTCATTTGGATCTTCTTCATTTGCTGGGGTCATGCTGCGTAGTAATTCTGTTCTACAGGGTGGCATTCAAAATACTGGGTCCATTTCATCAATTAGCATTCAGTCGAATAGTCAAATTTTAGGAGGTATAACCAACTCCGGCACGATTGCAGGAACATCAAAAATTGGCCTGAATCTTCAAAGTGGTTCAACTATTAGCGGAGGCATCTTTAATCAAGGGTCTTTAGCGGGCGGGATTTTTGGCATTGGATCTACCAATTCGATTATTTATGGTGGCATTACCAATCAAAGCGAGATAGCTGGTGGAGAGGGGGGAATATTTTTCGGGGGTGTCACACTGACTGGGGGAATTAACAACTCCGGATCTCTCAGTGGCGGAGGAAAGGTTGGTATAGGACTTTATGGCTCCCAGCTAACTGGCGGTCTGACCAATTCAGGATCAATCTTTGCTTATGGAAGCGGTGGACATGGCCTTGATCTATCCCATTCTGATCTAGCAGGTGGAATTCAAAATACAGGATTGATTGCAGGAGCGGTTACTGGAATTAGAGTGAATTCAAATGCCTACATTTCTGGGGGCATTACTAACTCGGGATCAATTGGTGCCGGTTCAGTCGGTATTGGTATTGCAGTTGGATCAACGCTTACGGGTGGCCTTCGAAATTCTGGAGCAATCATTGGGGGTACCGTCGGCCTTTATGTTGGTAATAATTCACAATTAACTGGTGGACTCTATAACTCTGGAGTCATTGCGGCGAGTGGTGGCGCAGGTATTGTATTAAATTCCAGGGGAACAATTTCTGGGGGATTAACTAACTCTGGAGTCATTGCCGGTGCTAGCTTCAATAATTCCGATTCCATATACATTTCACCAGATTCCTCTCTAGACCGTATTGTGATTGCTGGTCGTAATACTGCCGTTTTTGAAGGTACTGTTTACGCTCCCAATACTCCTGTAACGATTGCAGGTGGATCTAGTTACACCATAGGGGCTGATTTCATTGTTAACAGTTTCCATAATCAAGGAATATTGACGACCGACCCATTTTTTGACCCATCCATTACTGGTGACCTTACTACTACTGCATCTTATAGTCAGTCTACTGACGGCACATATCGCACTAGCGTGAGTGGCACTTCGCCTGGATCTTTCGGCAGTCTGTATGTTGACGGCTCTGCAACATTTGCTCCTGGAGCAGTCATTGATGTTCGCCTCTCTGGATCAGGAGCAGGCGTTTCAGCAGGCTCCCTTATTAATGGAATTTTTGTTGCTAATGGTGGTATTACCTATAGTGGCGCCTTTACCCTTACTGACAATAGTGTGCTTTTAGATTTCACGGCCAATATTTCAGGAGGGGATCAGCTTAATGTAGAGGCGGTTTCTTCAGGAGCTTGTTCAGGCATTGTTCCTAGCAGTACTACTGGGCCTTGTTTGGTTGGCTTCGATTCTCCTACCTTGCAAGTGGATAGCGGCGCAACAATTGCTAGTGCTACTTCAGGTGTTCAGGTGCTAGCTGGTCTGAGTGACGCTAGCGGGTCTCCAAATGCTCTTGATATCGAAGGGGTCATCCGTGGCGCCCAATATGGTGTTCAGTTTTTATCCGGCAGCACCCTTATTGGAAGCATTCAAAATGATGGAATCATTTCCGGCGCAAGTGCTGGAGTGATTCTTAATAGCGCAACACTGTTAGGTGGCATCACCAATAATCCTGGTGCATCCATATCCGGTGGCAGTGGGCGAGGTATTGTGGTTGATGCCTATTCTTCTGTAGATTTCATCACTAATGATCGAGGATATGTAAGCGGAATCCACAATGCAGGCTCTATAAGTGGTATTTCTAATGATGGCGGCACTATTTCAGGCGGTATTTTTAATGCAGGGACCATTGGGTCATATAGTGGCGGTGGAATTTCCAATTGGAATTTCGCCACCATCTCTGGCGGAGTAATAAACAGAGGGTTTATTGCTAGCGGTGAAAATGGTATATCTATTTATGGTAATTCCCTTGTCCAGCAGGGAATCACAAATAGCGGAACCATCAGTACGTCCTACATGGGGGTTAGTCGATCAGCTATTGCAGGCATTGCAATCAACGCTAATTCTTATGTTACTGGTGGAATCATCAACTCTGGACTGATTGAGACCAACGATCAGGGTATCTTGGTATCAGATTCACAGGTATACGGTGGAATTTTTAATTCGGGAACTATCAGTGCTGGCGGCACTGCAGGCATCAAGATTGAAAGTAGTAATCTGGCTGGCGGGATTGTCAATAGTGGATCTATTGCAGGGTCTTATGGCATCCAGATTAGAAACGCTGATTTAACCTCAGGAATTATTAATTCTGGAACCATTACTGGAGTTAGTGGATCAGGCATTTCGATCCAAAACTTAAGCATGTCTTCTGGGATTGAAAATACTGGTTTTATTTCAGCCACCGATGCTGGATTAAAAATCTCATTTGCCAATGTCTCCGCTGGATTTACCAATAGTGGAACCATCAATGCTATTGATATTGGTGTCAATATTCTGAGCGATAGTGGTTTATCTGGGGGATTAAGAAATAGCGGCTTGATCAGCGGATCAGTTGCCGGTTTGGCGATTGATGGTAGTTCCATTATTTATGGTGGGTTGACCAACTCAGGGGTTATCCAAGGAAGCACAATTGGACTCAGACTACATGCAGATGGGGGCATTGAGGATGGCATTACTAACTCAGGCTTAATATCGGGTGGCAGCACTGGCATCAAGCTCTCTTCTTATGCGCAGATTTATGGTGGTCTGACGAATAGCGGTGTCATCAGCGGTAGTAATTACTCGGTTAATGTTTCACCAGATTCATATTTGTCTCGAATTGTCATTGCCGGTCGCAATACCGCTGAATTTGATGGTGCGGTATTTGCACCTAACACCACGGTAACAATTTCAGGTGGCTCAAGCTTTTTATTGGGTAGTAACTTTGTCGTACAGGGTTTCTCCAATGAAGGTATTTTGGCGGTTGATGGAGCTCGATCTTCCAGTCGCTCTATAACTGGAGATGGATCTAGCAGTTCATATTTCCAGTCTTCTAGCGGTATTTATCGGACCAATGTCAACTATTTACCAATGAATGACTATGGATCCATGTATGTTGATGGGACTGCTACATTCGCATCCGGATCTGGAATAGATGTACGTCTATCGGGCCCTGGAACTGGGGTTACGGTAGGGACCTCTATTAGCGGCATTTTATTTGCCGCTGATGGCATTACTAATAGTGGCACTTTTTCAGTTTCGGATAATAGTGTCTTGTTGGATTTCAATGCCAACATCAATGGCAATGAGCTGGATGTCATCGCAGTTTCATCTGATGCCTGTGCAGGTACAGTATCTGGCAATACTTCTGGACCCTGTTTAGTTGGTTTTGATTCTCCATCATTACAAGTGAATAGTGGCGTCACTATTTCGAGTGCGACATCGGGCGTTCAAGTACTAGCAGGGTATAGCAATAGCTATTTCACTGATTTTGGTGTCAATAATCTAGGCTCTATTATTGGCACCGAATATGGTGTGCAGATGTTGTCAGGAAGCACTTTGGTCGGCGGTATCACAAACTCCGGAAATATTGTTGGTGGTAATGCCGGCATTATTCTGAATAGCGCTACTTTGCTTGGCGGTATTCACAATAATGTTGGAGCCTCTATTTCAGGGGGAGTTGGACGGGGTATCGTAATTGATGCCTACTCATCAGTAGCGGGTATTACCAATAATGGTGGATATATTGGCGGTATTGCGAACGCTGGAAATATTATCGTCACCCAAAATGCCATTGTGGTGATAAACGAAGGCACAAATGCTGGAGAAAATATTGGCTTTATTGGTGGCGACCTTCAAAATACTGGCACGATCATTGGTGAGCAGGGTATTGGCATCTTTTTGCAATCCACATCTCTTGCTGGCAGTATTCAAAATAGTGGATTGATCGCTGGAGCAAGTGCTGGAATAGGTGTGGATGCAAGCTCTATTACAGGGGGTATCACCAACTCTGGAACAATTAGTAGTTCACTTGATAATTTTTACAATGCGGCCTTAGCCATCACCAATTCTTCGATTAGTGGTGGGATTGCAAACTCCGGTCAAATAAATGCTTCGGCGAATGCCATCATCATGCTTGCCACTCAGGTTGATGGCGGAATTAGTAATAGTGGAATTATTAATGGCGCCGGAAAAGTTGGTACCGCCTTCCTATATTCAACGGTCTCTGGAGGTATAAATAATTCAGGAAGCATTATTGGTAACGGTGAGCATGGCATTGTTATTAGCGGATCGCTAATTGCAAATGGTGTTACCAATTCAGGAAAGATTGCTGGTGCAGGCCATGGTCTCAATGTATTGGCCTATGCAGACATTGATTCGGGCGGCTTTGATTATTCTGATAATGCTTCCATTTCAGGAGGTCTGTTTAATAGTGGCACGATTGTTGGTTCGAGTGCGGCTGGTATCAACCTGATCGGAGATTACGCTACAAGTGCTGCCTACAGTACTACTGCCGTAGCTTTGATTTCTGGTGGCCTGACTAATTCCGGCCTTATTCTGGGCGCTAGTACTGGTATTCGATTGTCTACCTATGCCACTATTACAGGTGGTTTAACCAATTCAGGCGTGATCACTGGGGATAATTACTCTATCTACGTTTCTCCAAACTCATCATTGGATCGGATTATTATTTCCGGCCGCAATACAGCTGTCTTCAATGGTGAAGTTTATGCCCCGAATACCGCAGTGACCATAGTGGGTGGATCAACCTATACGCTGGGGGCTAATTACCGAGTTAATAGCTTTAGTAACGAAGGCATTATGGTTCTTAACGCGCCAAATGTTGGACTAAATTACGCCATTTCTGGGGGCGGTGCATTAGACTCATTCACTCAATCAAGTAGTGGTGTACTGCGCACTAATGTTTCATCGGCCAATAATTTTGGCTCTTTGTATGTTGATGGTGGAATCATTCTTGACCCTGGTTCAACTATAGATGTTCGTTTATCGGGTTTTGGAACGGGAGTTACAGCAGGATCGATGCTGAGTGGCGTTCTAACAGCCTATGACGGTATCGTTGGTAGTGGTTTTAATGTTACTGATAACAGCGTTCTTCTCAATTTCAATCCTAATATTATTGGTGGGGGTCAGCTCAATCTCACGGCTGCTCCTTCAGGTGCTTGTGCTGGAACTGTTTCAGCAAATACAACTGGCCCATGTTTAGTTGGTTTTGATTCACCCTCATTACTGGTCAATAGTGGCATAAGCATTTCTGGCGCATCAGCAGGTGTTCAGATATTGGCTGGCTACAGTAATGATGCTATCGCGGGTTTTGGGATCAAGAATCAACAGGGAGCCATTTCAGGAACTCAATATGGTATCCAGATGTTGTCGGGTAGCACCTTATCTGGCGGCATTACTAATTCTGGAGACATCATTGGTGGTGATGCCGGCATTATTCTCAACAGCGCTACTTTACTTGGGGGTCTTAAAAATGCTGGTGATGCCACAATCTCTGGTTCACCCGGCCGCGGCATTGTCATTGATGCTTATTCATCTGTAGCAGGCATTATCAATAGTGGTGCCAAGATTGGTGGTATTCAAAATGCTGGAAATATCATCACAAATAATAATGCGATTAATGTCAGCAATGCTGGAATGATTGATGGCGGCATTACAAACTCCGGCACGATCATCGGGTTATTGGGCGCTGGTATTTATCTCACCAGTGGATCATCAATTACTGGTGGAATTCAAAATAGCGGTCTGATTAATGGTGCCTACGCTGCAATTGGAATGTATGGAGGATCAATCACTGGCGATATTCGTAACGACGGCACTATCAGCGCTCAGATCAATGAAATGGGTGTTGGAGCAATTGTTTTGGGCGCATCCACTGTTAGCGGAGATGTTTATAACATTGGATTAATTGAAAGTCCGAATCTTGGGTTACTAGTAGTGGGCTCCCAACTGAATGGCAGTATTTCAAATAGTGGTCTCATCAATGGCGCGGGAAAGGTTGGGGTTGCGCTTTCCTATGGCTCCTCCATGTCTGGGAGCATCCTTAATGTCGGAACAATTCGTGGTAACTCTACGGGGATACAAATTGATCAGTCAGAGGTGTCGGGGGGCATTAGTAATTCTGGATTAATCCAGAGTGGCGAAAAAGGTATTCTTGTTCAAGCGTATGCCTATATCAACTCTCCAACTCAGGTTTACATCGGCAATAGTTTAGTCAGTGGCGGAATAGTCAATTCCGGAACCATCATTGGTGGCATAGATGGAATTTACATTCAGGGTCAACAAACCACATCTAACTCGATTGTAGCGATTGCAATTTCCACAGTTACTGGTGGAATTTTAAACTCAGGATCTATAGCGGCTGGGGATACCGGTATTGAGATTTCTAGTAATTCCCTTGTCTTTGGCGGTATTGCTAATTCAGGCACCATCAGCGCTGGATCCACTGCAATTCGTATTTACCAATCTCAGGTATCTGGTGGAATTACGAACTCTGGATATTTGCTTGGCGAAGAGTCTGGCCTCAGATTAAGTAAAAGCACCGTCTATGGCAGCATTATCAATTCGGGTTCCATTTATGGTGTAACAGATATCGCGCTGAATATTGGTAGCTCGTCAGTTATCGGAGGGATTAATAACTCCGGCCTCATTTCTGGATATTCTGGTATTGCCATTTGGAGCTCTACGATTGAAGGAGGTATTACCAATACTGGCTCAATTATGGGCGCCGGAAAAGTAGGTCTTTCCCTTTCGGATTCTTTCGTTACTGGCGGACTAACCAATTCAGGCGATATCGGAGGAGATGCTTCAGTTGCGGTCAGGTTGGAGGGAACCACTCTCGTTGGCGGTATACATAACTCCGGAGTGATGAATGGCTCCAGCATTGGTCTAGCCATCAATGGTCTCGCTTACGTTAATACCTATTCATCCTATACCCATTCTGTTGATTCAGTGGTGTATGGCGGCATTACCAATAGTGGAAGCATCATTGGTGTGGATGTAGCAGGTATTTCTTTATCCTCAGTTTCAACAACGTCAGGCATCCTTTCAGCCTATGCTTCGGCCTTAGTTGATGGGGCTATTGTCAACTCTGGTTTGATTGCTGGAAACGTAGGTGTTTCAGTACACTCCTCTATGATTTCAGGTGGCATTACCAATTCTGGATTGATTGCAGGCTTAGGCGGAGTGGCAATCGCTGTTACTGGTTCAAGCCCCACTCTAGAGGTGCAAAACCAGGCTGCAGGCACTATTGTTGGCGCAGTGAATGGTCCAGTCAATCTAATAAATGACGGATTATTTGCTTTGCAAACTCTGTCCGGGGTCGGCGGAACAATTGTCGGTGGTAGTGTAGTGCATTCCACTATTGCAGGAAATTACATGCAGGGCAGCAGTGGCTCACTGCAGATCGGCGTCAACGGTATAGACGGCAGTGGAACAACATCAGGTAGTTACAGTACTTTATCTGTGAGTGGCGCTGCTGTTATTTCTGGAATTATTCAAGTCAGTATGAGTCGCAATGACTCAGTATTCGCTGGCGGCAATTTATCTGGAATTCTTTCTGCTGATAGTGGGCTCACTTTAGGCAGCCTATCAGTCGAAGACAACAGCACTTTAATTAGCTTTAATTACGAGCAATTAGGTTCATCGTTAAATTTAGTTGCGTTTGCTGATAATACAGGTTGCACAACGGTATCTTCATCCATACTCGGACCTTGCCAGATCGGTATTGATAATCCTGGAATTGTTGTTACTAATCTGGGGGCAATTACTGGTGCAGATGTGGGTATTGAAGCGCTATCAGGATTGATTGAAGGCAATATTCAGAATGCCGGTTTAGTTGCTGGATCCCAATACGGCATAAAGCTTTTATCTAACGCAATTCTAGCTGGAGGCATCACTAACTCAGGCACTATCTCGGGCGGTGATACCGGTATTAAGCTCGCCGCAGCACAAGTTAGTGGCAGCATCATCAACAGCGGTTCTATTTATGGTAGTGAGAACGGCATCTTTATCGCTTCAGGCTCTACTGTTACTGGTGGGATTTTTAATGGCGGAGTGATTAATTCTCGCTTTGGTGGCGAAACAAATTCGGATCTAGGGGCAATTAATGTTCGCAACTCCAATGTGCTTGGAGGCATAACAAATACCGGTTTAATTACACTAACAAACCAAGGTATTGCTTTGGAGGAATCCACGGTTGCTGGTGGTATCACCAACTCAGGCACCATTATTTCTGGAACGTGGGCAGGCATTAGTTTAAATATCAGCAGCCTATCAGGTGGAATCCTTAATAGTGGATCCATTTATGGATGGACTGGCATTGCTATTAGTGAGAGCTCAGTATCTGGAGGCATTACCAATACTGGGACGATTGTAGCCTTTAGCGCCCCAGGAATTGATCTTGAAAACTCAACTATTCATCATGGCATCAATAACTCTGGGCTGATTAATGGGGTTGATGATTTTGGTCTTTCTCTTGACCGGGCGATTGTTGATGGTGGCATGAAGAATTCTGGATCCATCAGCGGTCAGGGTACTGGTATCCATATCAGTTCAAGCTCTCAACTAACGGGTGGCCTCACTAACTCTGGGGTGATTAGTGGCTCGGATAACTCAATCTTGGTATCCGTTGGCTCGCTCCTGGATCGAATTGTGATTGAAGGGCGAAATACTGCTGTATTCAATGGTCAAGTCAATGCACGACATACTCCTGTAACAATCGTTGGTGATGCCGCTTATCAACTCAGTGCCAACTTTATTGTGGATGGCTTTTCTAATGAAGGGGTGCTGGCTGTTAACCCTGCAGGCCCCGGCAGTAGTTACTCCATTACTGGTACTGGTGGAGTAGTTCCAAACTATACCCAGTCTCAAAATGGCATTTACCGAGTTAATGTAGCGGGTATTACATCTGGTGAGTACGGTTCGATGGGCGTGAGTGGCAGTGCCTCTTTTGATCCAGGCTCCACAATTGACATCCGTTTATCTGGAGCGAACACTAGCGTATCTGGTGGTACTACCCTGGCTGGAGTATTGATTGCTGATGGCGGTATTACTCTTAGCGGCCCTTTAAATGTTACAGACAATAGCGTATTTCTCGATTTTTCTGGAAGTGTGAGTGGTGGTAATCAGTTCAATGTATTCGCTTCTACTGTAAGTGCTTGCGCCGGCACTGTTTCTGTTGATACAACAGGCCCTTGTCTCGTGGGCTTTGATTCCCCATCATTGAAAGTGAATGCTGGTGTAGTTATTACTAGCGCCACAATAGGCGTTAAAGTATTGGCGGGAATGAGTGACGGCGCTAGCGTGAGTGGCTTTGGTATTCATAATCAAGGTGAAATCATTGGCGCAGATTATGGTATCCAGCTTTTATCGGGCAGCACACTGACTGGCGGTTTAACAAACTCAGGAGTTATTTCAGGCGGAAGTAGCGGTGCTGGCGTTTACATATATGATGCCGCTCTTTATGGGGGTATTCAGAATACGGGCTCGATTAATTCTGTGATTTTGGAGTATTCAACCCTGACCGGTGGCATTGTGAACAGCGCATTTATTAACGGAGCAGGTAAGATTGGATCTGGGGTTGGGCTATTTGCATCCAATTTATCCGGGGGAATATTTAACTCTGGTCAGATTGATGCTCCATATGCTGGAATAGAGATCTATAACTCCACAGTATCTGGAGGAATTACCAATAGCGGAACGATCTTCGCGGAATATGGAATACGTGCTAGCTCAAGCAATATCGCAGGTGGAATTTTCAACACCGGTTTGATTGATGGCAATAACAAAGGCCTCGCAGTTTATCTGAGCACCGTTGTCGGTAATGTCATGAACTCTGGAGCGATTAATGGTGCTGGTAAGGTGGGCCTCCAGGTTATTGGCAGCAATCTGCAAAATGGTCTTACGAATACCGGCTCTATTAGCGGTCCATCCAGTGGAGTATTTGTTGCCTTCTCCACCATTGGGGGCGGGCTCCTAAATTCAGGTCGCATTAGAGCTGATATAGGTGGCGCTTCTAGCACCTACGGTGGCGCTGGCATTAGCATCAGAAACTCTTTGGTCAGTGGGGGAGTTACAAACTCAGGCTATATATCCGCAACCCAATATGGTGTCTATCTCACAAATTCAACTGTTAATGGCGGGATTGCCAATTCCGGAACAATTGCCTCATTAATGACATCTAGCATCAGAATAGATTCAAGCCAAGTTAATGGATCAGTGTTGAATACGGACAAGATTTCTGGAACAAAAGGAATTCGAATTGATTCAAGCACCATTATTGGAGCTGTCAATAATTCTGGAAGTATTTATTCTAATGCTTCTAGTTTTTACATTACTGAGAGCGTTATTACTGAAGGCATCGGTAATAGCGGATTCATGCAAGGCTCTTACCCTGGGGGGATTTATATAGAGTCGTCCACCATTAGTGGCGGCATAGCAAATAGTGGAATCATCACTACAACATTCGATGGTTATACAGAATCAGCTTATGCCTCATTACAGATTTATGACTCATCGATTAGCGGTGGAATTACCAATTCGGGAACTATTACCGCTGCTATGGATGGAATCTTTGTTACATCCTCAACGGTTGTTGGTGGCATTACAAATTTAGGTCTTATTCGTTCTGCCGAGCATGAAGGGATTTTTGTAGCTCATAGCGAAGCAGACTCTATCAATAATAGTGGCAGTATTTCAGCTAATACAGGTATTCGCATTATTTATAGCAGTATTAGTGGGGTAATTGAGAACTCTGGAACCATTACGGCCAATAGTGCGGGTATCTTAGTTTCTGATTCTAATGTGCTTGGTGGCATCTACAACAATGGATCGATACAAAGTGGTTCCGCAGGGATAGGTCTCTCTAATGCAAATATTGCCGGTCGCTTCTCTAATACTGGGACAATCTCTGCTGTAGATACGGGTGTCCTGGTTATTGGTTCAACAATTGCAGAGTTTGACAATAGCGGGGCAATTAATGGCGCGGGTAAAGTTGGTCTTGCATCAGCGTTCAGTACAGTTACAGGCAGCATTCAAAATCAAGCTGGTGCCACAATTTCTGGGGCTACGATTGGTATCAAAGTTTTATATTCGGAGCTCCTTGGTGGGCTTGTTAATAGTGGGCTTGTTAATACTGGTGGTATGGGAGTTGGGATTGAATTGGCTTACAGCACAATTTCTGGGGAACTCCGAAATGAAGCAGGCGCTACTATTGATGGTGGACTAGTCGGAATTGCAATTGGTGGAAGTAGGATTTCTGAAGGCATTACCAATGCTGGAATAATTCAGGGTCATTCTATCGCTGGAATTGCGGTGTTTGATAGCTACATTGGTAGAGGCATTCTCAATCAATCTGGCGGCACTATTGCTGGTCCTTTGGGTTCCGGAATTCTCATTAGCAGCGGCTCTCTCGTTGAGGGCGTTATTAATGATGGCGCCTACATAGCTGGAATTAGTAATAGCGGAACTCTAGTAGGCGCACCATTCGCCATTTCAGTTGCAAATGGCGGCACGATTGAGGGCGGCATTCATAATAGTGGCGTCATATATGCTGGAAGCAATGGCGTTAATATTGCTTCTAATTCAAGAGTGTCAGGCGGAATTACTAATTCTGGATTTATCAGTGGCAGCAATTACTCGATCTACGTTGCTCCAGACTCCTCATTAGATCGATTGCTCATAACTGGTTACGAGAGTGCTTCATTTGAAGGTGAAGTCAATGTCCGCAATACTCCCGTTACTGTTGCTGGTGGTGCGTCATTTAATCTGAGTGATCACTTTACTGTCAATAGCTTTAGTAATGAAGGCATTTTGACGGTTGATCCTGGATTTACCAAAACAATCTCTGGTAGTAATTCTGCTGGTGTTGCAGTTCATGCTCCATATTACCAAGTAGCTAATGCTACCTATCGTGTTGGAGTCCAGGGCACTAGTCCGAGTGATTATGGCTCCATGAACGTATATGGATCCGCTAGTTTTGAGGCTGGATCTGGTGTTGATGTTCGCATCTCAGGTACTAGTGCAGGTTTAATTGCCGGTAGCACAATTGCTAATATTCTGTTTGCTGATGCAGGGGTAACCAATTCTGGAACGTTTGCAGTTTCCGATAACAGTGTTTACTTAAACTTTGCCGCTATCTTATCTGGTGGCAACACCCAAATAGATCTCGTTGCTAGTAGCGCAACAGGAATTTGTGCTGGAACCATTTCAGGAGATGTTTCTGGACCTTGCTTGGTAGGATTTGATTCACCTTCGTTGACTATCAATTCTGGAGCGACGATTACAAGCGCTACTTCTGGAGTTCAAGTTCTTAGTGGGTATAGCGACGGAGTAAGTGTAAGTGGTTTTGGTATTCAAAATCATGGTGCGATTACCGGAAATAACTATGGCGTTCAGTTTCAGTCTGGCGCTTATTTAACCGGCGGACTCACCAATACTGGACTAATTCAGGGCGTTAATGCTGGCATTATTTTTAATCATGCAAGCTTAGGCGGGTATATTCATAATTCAGGCACGATTGTTGGGGGTGTTGGTGTTCAACTTGATTCAAGCAATCTGAGTAACTCAATTACCAATTCAGGCTTGATTGCCGGCCTTAACGGAGTTGCAGTCTCTGTCTCTGGGTTCAGTACTGCGATTAATATTCAAAATGAATCTACTGGAACTATTGTCGGCGCCATAAATGGTGCTGCTAACGTTAACAATTCCGGCCTCTTTGCCTTGCAATCCATCTCTG
>JACCDH011726158.1_pt1 | contig 22191 bp, 25 predicted proteins | sample 7442481 | NCBI WGS metagenome assembly JACCDH01 (sample SAMN15323433, study PRJNA562643) | freshwater metagenome | isolation source: river surface water | place: USA:Blue River Watershed | collected 2017-08-15
GAGAGTTAGATATAGAGCGCACGTTAGAATTTTTTTCTTAATCTTCATGCAACATCCAAATCAGCTTTGCCTTGAGCAATACCGTTAGGATAAATTCGAGCTGCTGTCTCTATAGCTTTAACAAGGCTTTGTCCCTGCTCTTTTAACCCCTCAAGATAGTTGTTGTCAGAGGCATCTGACGTAGAAAGCCAATACTCAAAAGGGCTTGGATATATCCTGATAACTTGACGGTGATCTCCTTCAATCATGAACCCTTCGGCAAACTCACCTTTTCTTTGTTCGAGTGAGTAAATGAGGTTCTGTTCTTGCGAGTTTAATTTGAGAGAGTTCCGAAGAATTTCTGAATCTCCTCTTGAAGTAAGATAAACTTTGTAGCCGTATTGTTCATGATTGCTGAACCGATTGGGCTGTCAATAATCTCTTCCACTCCTTGAGTAATAAATGTAATTCCAGACCCCGTTTTACGAAGAGTACGAGCACAATATTCCATGAAACTTGCAGCAGCACTGGACTTCAATAACTGCCAAGCCTCATCCAAGATAATGCGTTTTTTATTCACCTTATCTTGTTCTACCTGAGTAAGTATAAAATCCGTGAGAATTAAGATCATCACACTTTGAAGATCTGGATAGGTTGAAAGACCTTTCAGATCGAATGTACAAATAGGTGCATCTGTTCTTAGTGATCCAAATCCATCTAAAAGCTTCCCGTACGGTCGATTTCCAGTCCACATGAATAAGATTTTAGAAATGTTAACCATCGAAATGTCCTGACTCTTCGCTAGCTTCTCAGTAAGTTCAGAAAGGATTGGAACTTCGTTTTTTTTACGTTTTTCTTCATAAAGCTCTATAATCGCTTTTTCTAAAAGAACTCGGTCAAGCTTTGTGAGTGTAGATGAATCATTTTCTACAACCATGCTCTCAATGACTGCCAGGAGTGACTTGAGTTTTTGATTGCTGGGTTCTTGACTTGGATTGGGGATGTCAAAAGGATTCAGTCTGTATTGATCTGAAAGATTCATCTCAATGTACTGGCCACCTAATGATTCAGTAAGTTTCTTATACGAACCGCCAATGTCAATAATGAACACACGCAGTCCTCGGGCCAACTCCTGCATCAAAATGCAATTGTTCAAAAAACTTTTACCTGCACCTGATGAACCAGTGACCAGTTGATTATAGTTTGTAAGCTTTGAATCAAAAGGATTGAAACTTACTAGTCCATTCATTCGATTTCTGAAAATAACTGTCGGATCATCGTCGCCCTCGCGTGGCCCGTAGAGAGGGATGAAATCTACAAGATTATTGGTTTTGAACTTCTTAGCTCTCTCTAAATTCTTGGGTGCAGCAGGTAAGTTTCCCTTAAAAATCTTCCAAGCCCCGACAGTTTCTTCAAGACCTTCAGCTCCGTTAAGCGAACGAAATCGAGAAAGCACCTCCCGTACTTGGCGGTTTAACTTCTTATTTCCTTCATCCGTTGCCGGGGCACGAAGGACGATGCTCATTTGGGCTGCATAGATACGTTGTCCAGAATTTAAAAGCTCTCGTATTAGTTCCTCAGTAGAACTAAGCTTCGTTTCACTTTCAAGATCGCTTGCTTTGTTGCCTGATGTGACTGCCAGAGAATGTGCCATTTTTCGTTTTTGTTGTAGTTTTGACATCTCATCGGCTTGACTTGGAACCTCGAACGAAACAAACAGATCATAATGGAAAGGCATCCGAAGGAAAGAAGAAAGCTGCCCAGCGAATGTGACTTCCGGCAAAGTCTTGATGCTAACGATCCTATGGAAATGAGAATCCAACGTAAATTGATCAAAACCTAGAATAAGATCACCGAAAACTAACTGCTCTCGTGATGATTGAACCGCAAGCCACTCCATGGCCTCCAAGGTTTCTAGCTCAAGGTTTTCTTCCTTTGAAGTTTTCACTTTAGGCACAGGTTCAGTTTTAGACCGTTTTGGGTTGAGAAACTGATAGATGTGCTCTTGAGTTTCTTGAACGCTCAATACTCTTCCAGAGAGTCCTAGAGATACAAATGAAGATAAGAGCGTGTCCACATTCTGAAAGAGAAGTTCCAATGTCTCTTCATAACCCCGAGCAACTGAGTTAGAAAAGTCAGCCTGCTTCTTCAGGAAGTTCAGCTTTTTCCCACCGATCATCTGAGTCCGAAGATAGATTGAAAGTTCTGGACGATAGAGTTCAGAATCTTCCAAGGCTTTTCTAAGCTTCTTCTCTCGATAATTAGCGATGTTGGCCACTAATGGATGAATTCCAGGACTTTTGGCTTTTGAATGATTATCTATTACAGATGTAAAATTAGACCCCACCGAGAGACAGAATTGTACGCTCGTATTTTCAGAGATTGAGTTTAAAAGACCACGGAGTTTTAGAGCTAGCTGATTAACGCTATCATCATCGAAGCATTCAATATCGATGAGAGGAAGTCTTAACCCGGCCACCAAAGATCCATCACTCAAAATGAGATGAGGTCGTGGGTACTCTGCAAACTCCCAGAATGGCAATTCTTCACAAAGACTAGGTTCAGAGTTTTTGTTTTGAAACATTTTTCACCTTTCCATTGAATTTGCGATAAAGGCGATCCCCTCTTCCGGCTGCAAAATAGGCAGGACGAATGAGAAATTCACCTAGATGCTGAATGTAGTTATCCGGCCGTCCTTTCTTCGCAAAGTACAGGAACAACGCTAGTAAAAGCGTTGTTCCCCATACCAGCGGATAACGAAAGGAAGTCCCACCAAAAACCAAGTTTGTAATTGCAAGGTTAAAGAAAATGAGAAGAAGATCTGGTAGTTCATATCCAAAGAGCTTACTTTTCATTTCGAGCGCACGCGGCACTCTAGTTGTCATTAGTCCTTCGTCTTCCATATTCCACCTCTAACGAACAGTCTGAGCGATGAAGTCTACAATACCTTGGGCACCGAACCCAATCATGCAACCGATGATGGCATATGCTATGTGCTGTTTAGCATTTGGATTCCCTGTAAAAAAAGAAATCCCAGCAATTGCAATTCCAATCACAGATAGCAAAGGAAGGATTACTCCCGTCAGCTTTGTCTTGATCCCCATCAAACTTGTCTCAAGGCCTGCATGGGCATATTCGGGCATGAGAAGCCCCGTTGCAGCCACGAGGGCCACTGTCCAAATCAATTGCAACTTGTTCATTACTTGCTCCCTGGTGAAATTTTCTATGAATGAAACTTCAAAAGGTCGCGCAATTATTCAGAGCTTAGGCTGCGGCCAATCCTTCGTCAGGTGCAGTCTTGCCGAATGGATTAACCGATTCATCAGGATATAGACTCATGAAAATTTTCTTTTCCAGAAGGTCGAAGTTAAGTTCAATCATTCCTTTTTTAATGTCGGCCTTAGCGTTACCGACAATGTTCCAGAAGAATTTGTTTTGTGAAGAGTTGTTCTTATTAATCTCCCTGGTCATAAGAAGAAATTTTGAAGAGTCTTCTCTGCTGGGAAGCAGGAAAAACTTATCTTCAAGGAACATCCACAGTCTGAGAGAGTAGATTCCTTGACCATCTCGAAGGTAGGCCATCCCAACTGTCTTATCTTTCTTTCCATTATCCACAGTAAAAACTGGGAATCGGTAGAAATTAGGCATAGCTTCAGAAAGTGCTTCTTTAAGTGACTTCATTCAGACTCCTTGAAAAGTTTATCATCATGGACAATTTAATGCCTGCCCAGGCCCCCCGTGCTTTCACGGGTAAAAAACTGAGATCTTTGATCTTCGATTTTTGCCGCTCTCATACTGGCACTACTGCAAGCAAGGGTTGAAAATGCGACAAAAACGAGGATAAGGAAGTTCAAAGTATTCATAATGTCTCCGATGTTTAGGCTGCCAATCCGGCCGTATAGTTTTCGTTAAATGGGTCAGTTAATTTATCCCAATTACAGTTAGGACAATAGTTGAATTGAAGACTTGTTTTGCTTTCAAATTGGCAACGAGGGCATAGTTGCTTCCTTGTATTGAAAGTTAAAATCTTCGAGTTCAAATTTTCTTTTCCTTTCAGAAATTCTTCGTTTTCAATTAGTTCGTTCAACACATCACGCGCATTAAGGCTTTCATCGATTAAAAAGTGATTCTCTGAAATCATTAATCCTCTCTTCGTTTTAGAAGTTGTTTGAAATCTCTATACTTCGCTTAGATGTTTAGAAGGCAGGCTCCTTGTTTAAATTCCCAAGTTTCTTTCTTGAGTGAATTCATACAAAGCAATGGCAGTGCCAAATTGATCCAGCTTCTGATTTGATAATTTATAAGTGGTTGCGAGATATACGGAAGATGCTTGTTATCTGTTGGAGAACGAAAACGTTATCAGGTCGATAACGATGATTAGAAGATAGGCCAAACTGTCTTTTCTAAAGTGAAAAAGGAACTTCTTGTAGAGAATGTAATTTCGGTGCCTTATACACACCAGCCCTAGGGAGTGTTATCAAACCGATAACAATGTTATCTACTTCAGAATTCTTAAGTTGCAGCTCATGAATTGTTTTGATTTAAGGCAGACATGAAAGATTTGAAAATAAGAATACTTCTAGTGGAGGATGATCCTCTTACACAGAGAACAAGCAAAAGGACATTGTCTCAATTTGGTGATGTCACAATCGCCTCTACTCTTTTTGAAGGACAAAACCTGTTAGCAAATCAAGTTTTTGACATAGGCTTCTTCGATTTAAATCTTAATGGAGAGCTTCACGGATTAGATCTAATAAAAATTGCGAAACGTAAAAATCTTTATTCGGTTGTAGTTTCTGGCGAATCCTTAGACACCACAATTAAATCAGCATTTGAGAAAGGGGCAAAAGACTATCTATTGAAACCCTTTACTGAAAATAAACTTGAGCATGTATTGGCCAGTTTTAGAAATAGCTTAAAACATACAGAGTCCGAAAATCTCATCCGAAACTTCTTCATAACAAACTCTGAAAAACAGATCATGGAACTCAAAAAAATTAATAACCTTAGAATCTCTGATAAGCCCATCTTCATAAACGGAGAAACAGGCACAGGAAAAAGAGTTGTCGGTCACATTATTAAAACCATCTGTAATATGAAGAACTTTGTGGAGATTAACTGTTCACAATTTACCGACGATCTTCTGGCAAGCGAGCTCTTTGGACACGTTAAAGGTGCCTTTACAGGGGCAAATCAAGATAAAGAAGGTCTTTTAAGTAAAGCGAACAATGGAATAATCTTCTTAGATGAAATTCATGCTCTTTCCTTAAGGGCCCAAAGAACCCTACTCAAGGCTATTGAAGAGAAGGTCTTTTACCCTGTAGGAAGTACAAAACCTGTATCATCGAATTTTAGAATCCTCTCTGCTACATGCGAAAACATTCAGGATTTAATTAGAGAGGGACTTTTCAGGCAAGACTTATATGCTAGGATCAGTACTTTTCAGATTTGTTTGATGCCTCTAAGAGAAAGACCTGAAGATATACTTCTCCTTATTCAGCATTTCATTTCAAAGCATCTGGTCCAAATCTTTATCGAGGATGATGCAAAGATTTCGCTCACTCGCTACTCTTGGCCAAGAAATACAAGAGAAATTGAAGACCTTGTAGAAAATTGGATAGTAGATGGGACCCGAATTGTATCTGCTGATAAGCTGCCAGTTCATATTAGAAATAACTCTCCAGTCGGTTCAAGCTTAATACCTGATGTTTATTTCGACATGATAGAAGAACATGGACTAAATGACTTCTTAGTATATTTAAAGAAAGAGATTGTGACTGGTGCAATTAAAAGAAATGGTGGCAGTATGAGAAAAACAGCCACTCAAATTGGAGCTTCTTACTCCAATCTATCCACTTTTTTAAAACAGCATAAAGCTTTAAATCTTTCTCAAGGGATAAATCCATGAAAGATATTCGAAAAATCAATCATGATCTTAAAAGAGATATTCACAACATCCTAAGTCTTCTCAAATTCATCAATAAGGACGAAGAGATCAAGGACCCTGATTTGAAACAAATGCTGGAGATGGCCATATCCAAAGAAGGTTTAGTTATCGAAGGACTGAATGAATTAGGCCGTAGATCCGAGGCTACGTTATGAGCAAATATCACTTAACGAGCAAAGATAGTTCATCGTACGCAACTGGCTACGAAATATTTCTAAAGAGGACCAACTTTAGAGAAGTAATTCTAAATGGTTTCTCTAACGGAATTAAAAGAAATGACTTAAATACGGCTAACTTGACAGTATTAGACGTAGGTTGTGGAAATGGAGAAATGACCAAGAAGTACTTAGATGCAGTTTACTCATGTCACAATAAAGCTATCAAATTGCATCTACTAGAACCATCATCAGCGGCTTTAGAAGAAGCTGTAACCAAACTTACAGATTCAAACATTCAAGTAACAAAACATAGTTCAACGTTGGAGGAATATCTATCAACGGATAGGTCTGAAAGTTTTGATTTGATAATTGTAAGTTACGTTTTTTACCATCTAAACGCAAAGTCCGTGCAAGGTTTGATCTCATTACTTAAACCCAACGGATACCTTGTCATTATGATGGGAGGCAAAGACCATCCTCTGCGAAGAAACCCCATTTTGAAAGCGATATCAAAGCATGGTGATAGCTTCGATCTAAAAGAAGTATTGAGTTCAATTAAAAACATAACATTAAAAGTGGAAGAGTTTTCAACAGATGTGAATATCTCTGGATTAATTAATGGAGATCAACTCACAGATGAAGGGCGCCTATTCTTTTCATTTATTTACAATCATGACTTAGACCTTTTTACTTCTCAACAACTAGAAGCACTCCACCAGACCATTTCAGAAGTAACGCAAGTAGATGATGGCAAAGCCCATCCAAAGCATGAAATTATATGGGTAAGAAGAGCATGAGATATTTTGCATTTATAGCTATATTTATCATGTCCGCTGCCAATGCTTTAGATTGGAAAATTAAAAAGCTACCTGAGTCAAATATTGAAATTAGGTCTATCAAATACACTGACAAATCGTTTGTTATTCCAAGAGAGTTTCAAGGTTACATAGAATATACTTCTGCATTTCCAACGCCATCAAATGATGAAAACTTAGCTCTTTATCTAGGCAAAATTGGAGATGCAGATAAGGTTTATGTTAATAATGTATTAGTAGGCCAAACTGGAGATTTTCCACCGAATTTCCAATATGGTATGGATATAGAAAGAAACTATATTATTCCCTACTCCATCCTTCGAAAGGATCAAATAAATAATGTTAAAGTCCTGGTGTATTCAAAGTATTTTGTAAATAAAGGGCTTAAAACCGAGCAAGTCAAAATCGGAGACATAGCAGGACTTAATCATCTCAAATACACCAACGAAATCAAAGACAATATCTCTAGAGTTGTTATCCCTCTCCTGTGCTTGATCTTAGCAGTGATTTCCTTTCCCTTCTTTGCACCAAAAGCTCTATGGTGTGACCAAACTATAATATTTCTGCTTGGCCTCTCCAGTTTTATTCTCGGACTTTGCAGGGGTAGAATCTGTTTTCACTATTTTGAGATGCTCATTACATATAAAGCAAATATCATCTCTAGCGTCATAACATTGTGGCTAATTTCCTATTACTCGATTGGAGCAAATACTACGTATAGGAAAGTAGCAATGACTGTCCTATCCGTGATCGCATTGGGCTTTGCTTGTTCAATAGGTCTTCAAACTGACTTGCTCGGAGCTGCTGATGTGGCAAGATACTGGTTCCATGTAGCCCCACTATTTATATTAATGGGCATAATATTTTATTATTTAAAGGGTTCACGGAACTATCTTTTAGAGGCAGGATTACTCATCCTCTTCTTCGCTGATATAAATGATGTTCTTCATGATTTAAAATTAATTAATTCAGTCGCCATGCTTCAAACAGGCCTAGGTGCTTTCATTTTGCTTTTGATTCTTAACCAAGTGATTAGACTTAGAAAGTCATGGGAATCTTATTTCAAAAAAGAATTGGAATTAGATCGTGATGCTATTTTAGGTCGCCAAGCAGTTCAACTTGCTCACGATATAAGATCCCCTCTTGAAGCCTTAAAGTCTGCAAAGGATGAAATTGCGAGTTTACCAGAACTGGAAAGAGAAAGTATTAACCTAGCGATTAGAAGAATTGAGGAAATTGCTTACAACCTTCTTCAAATGAGAAAGGGAAAAGTTAAATCAACTAGCTTGACTCACGTAAAGTCTACAATCACGCAAATAATCCTGGAAAAGAAACTACAATTCAGAGACTCACCTAATCTTCAAATTCAAGTTTCAGACGATGGTTCTTCTTATGACTTATTTTCTGGGATGGACCCTGAGAATTTTAAGCGGATATTATCTAATCTTATAGACAATTCTGCGGAAGCAATCAACTTTTTTGGAATAATTAGGGTTAGCATAAAGTCTGATGAGTCGACATTTAGTGTTTCCGTAATTGATCAAGGGCCTGCGATCTCAAAAGATAAATTAGCCAAAGTATTTGAAAAAGGATTTACAACCAAAAACGAGGGTAATGGGTTAGGTCTTTACCATGCTAAAAAAGAGATCGAACAATCTTCAGGCAAGATGAGTTTTTCACACAAAAGTGTAACGGAAGTTAAAATCACGTTACCTAAATATGAGACACCCAAGACTTTTGCTGTTAATATTGACCTTACTAAATATTCTAATGTGATCGTTCTCGATGATGATGAAAGTATTCATCAGGTTTGGAAAAAGAGATTTAAAGATCAAAATGTTTCATTAGAACATTTCTACAAAGCCATTGATCTCTTAAATACTTATTCAAGTCTACCAGACCATACATTGCTTCTATCAGACTTTGAGCTTCTAGGTGAGGCTATAAACGGTCTTGACTGCATAAATAGATTACAAGCCAACAAAAACTCATTACTGATCACAGCTAGGGCTGACGAACAATCAATCATCAAAGCCTGTAAAAATAATGGCATTAAGATTCTTCCAAAATCAATGGCAAATGATATTGATATTACACGCAAAACATTGCTTGCAAATATAGTTCTAATTGATGACGATAAAATGACACATTATTCTTGGAAGATTGCCGCCAAGAATGCTGGAGTTAATTTTTCTTCTTTTTTCTCAGTTGAGGAATTCCTGAACAATCATCATCAAATCCGTTTGGACTCCACTATCTATGTTGACTCAGACTTAGGTCAAAACTTACGTGGTGAGGTTCTAAGTAAAGAGATCTTCGAACTTGGCTTCAAAAATTTATATATGGCTACAGGGTTCTCTAATTTGGACATCAAAAAACCTATCTGGATAAAAGACATACTAGATAAAGCACCCCCCTTCTAATAATCCATAAAGGCTCCTGCAATGATTACGGACAAAGAAATTGAAACAATAGTGAACCAATATATTGGTGTCGCTGGAGGGTATCTCGGAGATTTTAGTTATCGTACCCATCAAGATTTCTATTCAAATTTTTGTTCGATCGATATTGATGTAAATGCGTTTGAAGGTACTACGAGGCAGAAGTTTATAGCGATACTTCAATCAAGATCACAATCAGAACAAATAATGATTCTAGAGGGAATTAAAAAAAGATTTCCATTCAACAATTTCTCCAACGAAGAAAAACAAAATAGACAAGCATCGTTCGATTTAATCAATTCTATTGTTCTTCGTCTGAAATCAAAACGGATAGACCTTAATGCCCTTCGGCCAGGATCAATTGTAAATGGCATATATTCAGTCACATCTATTCCAGTCCAAAAAGGTGGAATGGGGCGAGTTATCTTTGCTTATGAGTTTGATAAGGAACGTAAAGTAGTTTTGAAGTTTTGCAGCATCGATGACGATGAAGTTATTCAAAGATTTAAACGTGAAGTTCGTTTATTACAGTCTTATAACGATACTTCTCATGTAATCAAAATTCATCAAGAGCATTTAGATTTCACCCCTCCATTCTTTGTAATGGAGTTCGCAGAAACCGGCGATTTGACAGAACTTTCCTCAAAAATTAAAAACAATTTTGCCGAACAAGAAAAAGTTTTCTTGAGGATGGTCGATTGTGTAGAAGTAATCCACCAAAAAGGTCATTTTCATAGAGATATCAAACCTGAAAACTTCCTCGTTTGTGGCTCCTGCATCAAAATTTCAGACTTCGGATTAGCCCAAGATCCGTCTTCTACGACTCGAATGACTGTTACTCATCAATGGGGAGGTACTAGAGGGTATTTCCCACCTCAATTTTTTGAAGGCGGTTTCAAAAATACTGAGTATTCAGATGACATATTTTCCTTGGGTAAGTCATTCTACAATTTACTTACCGGAAGAGATCCCACATATTTGAAGTCCGAAGGAATTGAACTTCCCCTATATCGTTTAATTGAAAGGTGCTCGAATCCAGAACGTTCAAAACGCTACCAATCTTGCGAAGAATTAAGAAATGCTATAAAAGATGTATTTGATATTTTGTTGAAAAGACATGGATCGGATCTTCAGTTTTCGTCACTCAAGGAAGAAGTATTTAAAAAATTAAACTCAAACTCGATGCCAGATGCAAAAAGTATGCATCAGCTCGTAGAGTCTTTGATATCTCAAACCTTCGAAGTAAAAAAAGACTTTATAGATAACCTTCCCTCCACATTTATCTTTATGCTCACCAGAGACGCTTCGAACGAGTCAGCGATTTCGAGCTTTATAGATATTTATTATGAGATTTGGGAGTATGCGACTTCACAAGCGTATTTTCCTTTTAGCTATGCTGAAGGGGTGGCCAGCGATTGCTCTAGCTTTTTTAATAGTAATCTTAATAACACCTTGAAAAACAAAATGCTTCAAATCGCTATGGAAATGAGTTATGGATTTCATCGAACTAAGGCAGTTCAAACGTGTCTTTCGATTTTATATGATATCACTGACGATGATTTAGCTTTTTTGGTTGCAGACCTATTAAGAGAAAAACGAACCATATGGCATCTCGATGACTTGGAATCTTCTAAATTCAGGCATAGTCTACTTGCCAAAGTTGCGAACGAGTTACGGGTAAGATGAAATTTAAAAATAAATTTTACAAACAAAAAAACAAATAGCAAATTACTGAATGCTCTAGTTCTTGAGTCTAAGAATCAGAAAGCCTATCGTCCCAGCACCCATTGAAGGTGCTGGGGATTCGATCAGAATTGCGCCAACTCTTTTATTCAACGAGTGAGCCTTCATCAAATTTCACTTCGCCATTCGTTTTAAATTCAGAATAATGGTCATTCACAAGCTTAGTAATCTTGCCATTACCGATTAACTCTTTTGAGCATTTGGTAACACCACGCTCATCCCCGCCTTTCCTTTCACAAATGGTATTATAGAGATTTATTTCTTTTCCAACCTGTGCAGTACCAGAGGGCAGACAAGCGACACCCGAATTTTCATTAATTTTAAGTGCAACACTTCCACTCATTGACTCATGTCTCGTTGCACAAGCGCTCGTTAAAACAACTAACATCGAATAAGGAATTAAAAACTTCATGAAGGCCTCCAGTTTATATTTCATGCAAAGAAAACGAATCGCTCTTTATTTAGTTTAGAAATTGGTCTCTTGTGATCCACACTCTAACATTTCCATGGCAAAGACGTTTTTAACTTCTTTATTTGTGACTACATTTTGAATCCATGATTTTTTCACCATTGGACAATGGAACACATTAAATTTCTCTCCCACATTATATGACTTAACGATCTCTACAAGGGGCATTAGAAAGCTTTCATACTCAGAGAGATTAGACTCATTAGAGTTTTTAAATTTAATATTCAAAAGCTTACGTGATTCATTTTTTAAACTCACAAATAATTTAGAATTAGCTTTCAAAACAACAGCATGCAATTCAGAAGCCATCTTCTCAATCTCTTTGCCATCTTTTCTCAAAAATGCATTAAACAGCTCGTCATTTCTTTTAAGGATATCCAGAATTACTTTTTTATCAGAAGCACTAATATCCTTTCGCTTAACTTCAGCATGCATGGAATGTCCGTGATGAACGGTTTGAGCGAATACTGGATCAAAGGCCAAGAGAGCTAATAGCATGAATTTCATTTTAAATCCTTTAATGTTTTTGTCGAAGACTTTACCCAGTCTAAGATGATTATTGATTCTTTCTTGCTTAGAGATGAATTTCCATGAAAGAGTTGATAATATTTAGGTGGCATAGATCCCGTTTTTACAACTTTCTCAATCTCATTTAAATCCTCTTGAGGAGTTCCGTGTCCCTGAAAGGGATAGCCATTTTGTAAATCAAGATGTTTTCGCCCATCTTTGATATGAGAATTAATTAGGATATTCACTCCTGGGATTTGGTAATACCAAGGATATGATGTTTGTGCCGAGTGACAATTAAAGCACTTTCCTTTAAAAATTGGTTCTACACTTTTTTTGTAAGAACTAATTATACTTTCATAAGCAGTTTTGAATGCATCTGCTTCTATCACTTCTTTTCTGACTTGAGCTTCAATTGCTGAATGCTTCATTTTACCATGACCAAAAGCCTGCACTGAGAAGAATAAAAGAAACAAAATCCCTTTCATGTTTTTATTCCAAAAGCCTTGGCAGTATAAAAGCATAAAATGAGCCTAGTACGTTAATGCTTAATGAAAACCAAAAAAGTGGTTTCGACCAATCTTTTGTCGTCTCACAATCTTCTCTTTTATCAATTGGACAAACTTGCGACTGTGCATACTTCTGTCCAGCATAAGAGATGCCCAACATAATAAAACTAAGCCCAAAGACATATTCTTTATTCTCAGTTAGCCAAATAAGTTGCGGAAAATTCCCAAGAAATGAAGCGAGAGAAGCCCCAAATCCTAAGAGAACCAAAGTAGAAGGAATGGCACAACATAAAAGTGTTCCAAATGAACTAAAGAGTCCAAACCAACTGATGAAACTTTTAAATAGTTTATTTTCTTTCAATGCTAGCAACATTAAAACCTGCCTCATTAATTAGCTCTTTAATAACCTTATCGTCCAAATCTTTATCACCCTCGGTGGTGATTGTGACAGAAGGTAAAATTTTGACCTCTCCATCTTTCCTTCCAAGCTCAAAGGTAGATTTAGTTACCCCAGAAATCTTCGAAAGTTTTTTTTGAACCCCTTGAGAGCACAAAGAACACACCATCCCTTGGACGTTTACTTTAATTTCTTTAGCAAAAACCATGGGACTTAAAAGACAAAGGGCAATGACTAATATTTTTTTCATATTGATATCTCCTTTACACTAAGACGTTTGATATTCTCTTTTTGTGACATTTAGTAATGAACCATAACATTTATCATCCACTCCGCTCTCGTGCTTGATCCTATTTCCCAAAGAACATTCTTATAAAAGAATCTTAAGAGAGGTGTAAGAATAACCTCTGCTTCTACATCGGGCATATACATGGCCTGGAACATAAACCAAGTCTGAAGTTGATCAAAACCAGCTTCGTAAGGCGAAAAACCTATTCTCGCCTGAGTCATTGATATATCTGTGACCTTAGGAGAGGTAAAATAATAGTGCTTTAAAGAGGTATAAAGTGTTCTAGTCTCCCAATCTGCCTCTGCTCCCGTCATGTAGGCTTCATTCGTTTGACGCTTTTCAATTTCTGAATCAGCTATTCCAACTCCGCCGTGGAGGTAAACATTTGCCTGAGAGTCGTCACCGTTATTTCTATAAAGCAAATAATTTGTTTTTAAAAATGCCATGTCTGTATTCTTATCCCCTTGAGTGAAACGCCAATGATTGAGACCTGAAGCCCAACGATTAGACCAAGAATACATAAGTTGATTGTCACTATATGTAGGCATGTTTGAAGAACTGACTACCGTGCCATCTTTGTAAATTACGGGATGGGCAAAAGAAGTGAGGGAAATGAAATAAAACAACCAAACTAATTTACTCAAGAGTGTATCCTTTTTCATGTATGCACCTAGAACGAATCCCATGTACGATTTGTGACAGCAAACTTAAAATAATTATTATAATTGAACCCTATGAGTGACATTTTACATATTTCAGATGAAAGTCTGATGGCAGCCTACAAAAATGACCAAGAAGCAGCCTTCAATACGCTTTATACTCGATATTCTTCAATGGTTTACGCTTATGCCAGGAAGAGGCTTCAGCCTTCAGATGTGGACGATTTTTACCAATCTGTATGGCGACATTTACATGAAAAAAGACCCAACTATTCCAATCAGCCCTTTGCTCCTTGGTTTTTTGTCCTGATCAGAAACCTCCTTATAGATGAATACCGAAGTAAAGGAAGGCGTAAGAAACTCTTGGAATCCGAGTTTCCACTCACTTCAAATGAAGATAGCGCAGCTGAAATAGAGGATCTTTTAACAAAATTGCCTGAAGATACAGCTCTGTTAATACGCAAATATTACCTTGAAGGATTCGATTACGAAGATTTAGAGAAAGTGACGGGAATGTCACAAAACACCCTTCGCAAGCGTCTATCTAGGGCACTGCAGGGATTGCGGGATAAATTTGAGGTTTAGTATGAAAAGTAATAAAAATGATTTTTTAGAGTTTATCACCCAGAGTGAGATGCCTCCTGAGAATTTAAACATATCCACTAAAAAGGATATTCTCCTTTCTTTTCATAAAAAAAGCATCTTAACTAAATTTCTCTTGTTTCAGTTAATAGGTGCTTGCTTCACACTATCTATTTGCCCACAATTTGGAATTGGATTCGTAGAAGGCCATGGAATTGCCCACTATTTTAGAATGTTTGGTGACTGGGCCTGCGCTGCTTTCTGCGGTACTCTATTTTTATCTGCTGGGATGCTTGTTTGCTTTCTTGGTATGAAAGGTGAAGAACTGTGGTGGGTATGGAGACGGTATAAGTATACTTTATTCATCTTACCAAGCTTTATGTGGTCGACTTTGATGTTAATGAATCTTTCATTTGATAATCCCGGTGAATCCATTGCATATCATTTGACCTGGATTGCTTCGGCTTTCATTGCGCAGTCATTCTGGCTAAGTTTAAGAAGCAGATTTTATACGCTTCATTCAATGAAAGCAGCATCCTAATAAAAGGCGAGATATGATTGCCAAATTTCTAAATGCTAATTGCGCTTGTAAAACTTTTGATCCAGACCTACTCAAAACCAAACTTGAGTCAGATGAACTTCTAAAAGGTTTGTATGGGCAGATCATTGAAGGCCGTCCGAATCTTTTCTCTGCCACCACTGTTTTTATATCACCAGATCAGTTGGATGTAATAACCTCAACCATTAATGCTATCGAAGAAACTATTCGCAACACTAATTACAGAAACTTAGTTCTAAGTCGTTCTCCATCAATATCCCACATTGACTTGGGCCCTAAAGGTGTTTTCATGGGCTATGACTTTCATTTGAGTGATGATGGTCCCAAGCTAATTGAAGTTAATACTAATGCTGGTGGTGCCCTTCTTAATTTGGAATTAGCGAAGGCCCAGCAAGAATGCTGTCAAGAATCGAATATTTTCTTCAAGCATCGTGATGAACTGTTAAACTTAGATAAATTATTCTACGAGATGTTCATACTGGAATGGGAACTACAGCGCGGTATGACAAAGATAGGACTTATTGCCATCGTTGATGATAATCCGGAAGCTCAATACCTGTATCCAGAGTTTCAATTATTCCAGCGTCTCTTTGCAAAATTCGGAACAAAAGCGATAATCGCTGATCCCAAAGAATTACATTTTCGAGACGGGAAACTTTGGTACAACAATGAAAAAGTAGACATCGTCTACAACCGCCTAACTGATTTTTATCTGAAAGATGAGGCTCACGCATCAATCCGTTCTGCCCATGAACAAAATGGCATTGTTCTGACTCCTTCCCCTCATCATCATGCCATCTATGCGAACAAGTTAAACCTTGTAACCTTGAGTAGTGAATCCGAGATAAATGATATCATAGTTTCCGAAAAGACAAAGGAAGCGCTGTTGGCCGGAATTCCAAAAACGGAAGATGTGTCAGTTGGCAATTCAGATGATCTTTGGGAAAGAAGACGTGAATTATTTTTTAAGCCTGCTTCTGGGTATGGAAGTAAAGCCACATATCGAGGTGAAAAGATTACCCGCAGAGTGTGGGAAGAAATTCTCAAGGGTCAATATGTGGCACAGGCCCTCATCCCTCCCAGCAAACGTCTTATTCACATAGATGGAGAACAAACTGATTTAAAAGTGGATCTTAGGGCTTATGTTTATGACGGAAAGATACAGCTTTTAGCAGCTCGGCTCTATTCAGGTCAGACAACTAACTTCCGAACCAGTGGCGGTGGTTTCGCGCCTGTTTTCGTCATTAAAGGTGAGCTTCAGTATCGCTAACTTTCATCGCAATACTACCTCTCATCAATGTATGTTTGCTGGCACTCGAAACTAACGAAGTCAGCATTAGAAGAACGGTTTTCCAGCTGTAAACTTTGGCTCTGAATATTTTATTTTAATTTCAAAATCGCTCCACGATAAGCATCGAGAGAGCGATCAGGCTCAAATGCAATATTGCAAGATTTCTCTGGGTTATTCCAGGCTGCAACAACTTCATAGCCAATCTTATTTAAACCATGAAAAAAATCACCATCTATCCTTATATGCTAAGGACAAAAAGCAGTTCCAATACTGTTTAACGTGATTGTCTTAATTGTCGGATGCATTGGTGTCATATTTATAATTAAATATTTGGGCCGTTTAGATAGAGTTATCAATTTATCATGAAGTTCCCACTCCAAGTATTGAAGTGAGCCTTTTGCAAGGAATAGATCATAACCTTCGCAGAATTTTATATCAGTAACAAAATCTAGCTTACCCTCTTTATCATTCGTTCGTGCGTAATCCCTTCCCTCATCGCAAACACTTTCTACATCGCAGACAGTCCATTTACTAATTTTCGAAAAATCTAAGGCCGATTGATAAGAGTAGTAATGAATACCAAAATGACCTCCGAAATCGAAAACCTTAGAAACTTCGTCTTTAATTTTCTCCATCCAAAAAAGAACCGGTTGATCAGTTGGAAAAAGACTCTTCGAACGATCTTTATACATTTTAGCAGAATCAGGGTTGTTATAACCAGCTGGCTTCGTTTTGGGCGCCGAAGCGTTTGCCAATTCAAAAGTTTCAAACACTCCTCTAAAATAGTTAACATTTGTATGAGTAGCAAATTTCTTCTCAAACATTTTCTTCCGTAAAGAAAGAACTAACGGGTGTTTTTTCAGGGTCTTAATCATGTAATATCCTCATTAAAAAAGATCAGGGTTTACTATATTAAGATGAAACTTTGAACAACTCATAAATGGAACCTTCAGAAAGAATTAAATACTAGTACCTTCATTAAATATTCGTAAGTTGAGCATTCGTTCTCATATTAGTTATTTTCAAAATTTTCAATCCCGAAAACATGACGACAAAGGCGTCAGACAGCCATGCAGCAGCAAATGTTTTGTTCATATCTTCTGTGACCTAACAAATTCTTTAATTAGTTAAAAACTCATAAAAACACGCTCATTGTTATTTTCCTCAAAGGCAATTACGTTAAATTCCTCTTTGTAGCTGCCTTCCATACCTGGAGACCCCATTGGCATACCAGGAACAGCGAGTCCATTAACCGTAGGCCTCTCCGTAAGAAGTTTCTGGATGGCCGAAGCAGGAACGTGCCCCTCAACTAGATATCCGTCTATTAAAGCTGTGTGACATGAAGCCAGTTTCATCGGTAAATTCACACTGAGCTTGGTTTCTGTAACATCATCTACAAACTTGGAAACTGTTTTAAAGCCATTATCTTCAAGATGCTTCACCCATTTTTTGCAACAACCGCATGACTTTGACTGATAAATGACAATTTCTTTAGAGGCAGTTTTGTCCTGATCCTTTTGACCCATGAATGTCACTCCTAAAGCGAAAGCGAGAACTAAAAAGGTAAGGCAGATTGTGCTTTTCTTCATTTATCAACTCCTGTTGAGACTAAAGACGGTTAAAAACTGAAATTGTGACAAATAAAAAAATTGATCCTTAGCAAGAGGCTAAGGATCAGTTAAAACTAATCTTTTGTGACTTCGGCTACAGGATAACCAGCGCCCTCGATCAAGGTTTTAATCTTTTCCACTGTCTGAGTAGTCTCAACCGTCAGAAGCTGATTCTTAACATCGGCTTTGGCATTAATTGTTTGGTCAAACTCTTGGAGTGCCTCTTCAATATTGTGAAAACAGCTCATACAGTTCAGACTTTCGATTTTAAACTTATACATACACTTCTCCTTTTTTGAGTGTGGAACTGAATCTTCCACCTTCCCCATAGGGTAAGGTCAATCTAAAAATTATCTTATCCAAACTCCTTGACCTTCCCTTAATGGCAAGGTTTAGGATATAAATAACAAAGGAACAAATATGCAACAAAACATAAGCTTAGATATTAAAGGTATGACCTGTGCCTCTTGCGTGGGCAGGATTGAAAAAGTTCTCAAAAAAGACGAGGGTGTTATCTCGGCGTCAGTGAACTTGGCCACTGAAAAGGCAAAAGTAGAATTTGATTCATCCAGATTAGATGCTTCAAAAATTATCGGTCTTATTTCTAAAGCCGGATACGAAGCTAAAATATCCTCTCTAAAATCCAAGGATTCAAAAGCGGATGACTTAAAAAAAGAAAAGTATCTTATCATTCTTTCAATCCTATTAACTCTTCCCCTAGCACTCCCTATGGTATTTGAGCCATTCGGTTATCACCTTATGCCCTCTCCTTGGATTCAGCTATTATTGGCAACACCTATCCAATTCTTTATTGGAGCAAGATTTTATAAATCAGCTTGGGGGGCCATAAAGGCAAAAACCGGAAATATGGAACTCTTGGTGGCCATCGGAACGACTGCAGCTTACGGATTGAGCCTCTATCTCTTGCTTAAAAACTTGGAGCATCTTGAGCACCATACACCTCACCTTTATTTTGAAGGCTCCGCTGTCATCATCACACTCGTGTTACTCGGCAAATATTTAGAAACCAAGGCCAAACAACAAACATCTGCCGCGATTAAGGCACTTCAGGCCCTTCAGCCTGAGAAAGCGAGAGTTCTAAGAAACAATAGAGAAGAAGAAGTTTCAATTGAAAATTTAAAGTTAAATGATCTTGTCATTGTACGACCAGGAGAAAGAATTCCAGTGGATGGACTACTTAAAAAAGGTGCCACTCAAGTAAATGAATCTTTAATCACAGGCGAGAGTTTACCTGTTGATAAAAATGAAAATGACAAAGTCATTGGTGGGTCGATTAATGGAGATGGACTTATCCAAATTGAAGTCACAGCACTTGGCACGGAGACAATGTTGTCTAGGATTATTCGCATGGTGGAAGACGCACAAGCGGTAAAAGCTCCTATTCAGCGACTTGTGGATAAAGTGAGTGCTTACTTTGTTCCTACAGTTCTCATCATTGCACTCGTAACGATTGTCGTGACGGCCCTCATGACTGGAAGCTGGGAAACAGGAATTATTCATGGAGTAGCAGTCTTAGTAATTGCTTGTCCATGTGCTCTTGGACTTGCTACTCCAACATCGATTATGGTTGGAACAGGTGTTGCCGCAAAAGCTGGGATCTTAATTAAAGATGCTGAAGCTTTGGAAGTGACCCACTCTCTAACTATGATTGCTTTTGATAAAACAGGTACCCTCACAGAAGGCAAACCATCGTTGAGTAAATTGTATGTTTTCGGTAGAGAGGAAAACGAAGTCCTTTCTATTCTTGCAACGATTCAGAATGGTAGTGACCATCCATTGGCCAAAGCTGTTATGGACGAAGCGAAGAAAAAGCAAATTGATTATGGCCATGCTTCATCTTCTAAAGCGCTTCCTGGTCGTGGAGTAGAAGCTGAAATCGAAGGACACAAATATATCTTGGGAAGTAAGCGGCTAATCACTGAATTAGCTCTTAACGACTCACTCATTTCAAGTCAGGCAAAAGATCGAGAGATGCTAGGTGAAACTGTGTCTTTCTTAATTGATGTCTCTCAGAAAAAGATCATCAGTATGGTGAGCTTTAAGGACACCATTAAAGAGTCTGCTCGTAAGACGATTGAAAAACTTAAAGTGCTAGGAATTAAAACTATGATGCTTACTGGTGATAACCAAGGAAGCGCCAATTTAGTTGCTAAAGAATTAGGTATTGATGTCGTTAGGGCCGAAGTCCTTCCTCAACACAAGTCTGAAGTCATTCAAGAATTCAAACAAAAAGGGGAAATTGTCGGGATGGTAGGAGATGGTATTAATGATGCGCCTGCTCTCGCAGCTGCCCATGTTGGTATGGCCATGTCCACTGGTACTGACGTTGCTATGCACTCAGCAGGGATTACCTTGATGAGAGGAAATCCTCTTTTAATTCCTGATGCCATTTCTGTTTCGAGAAAAACTTACTCAAAAATTAAGCAAAATCTTTTTTGGGCATTTATTTATAACGTGATAGGTATTCCATTGGCGGCAATGGGTTATCTTAGTCCCGTAGTAGCAGGTGCTGCGATGGCCTTAAGTTCTGTAAGTGTAGTCACAAATTCGTTGTTACTTAAAAAGTGGAAGCCTTCTGACAATTAATAGGAGTTTTTATGAACATAGGTGAAGTCGCTTCAATGAGCGAAGTAAACTCTAAAATGATAAGAAGATATGAAGAGCACGGAATAATTCCTAAAGCAGGAAGAAGCTTGGCCGGGTACAGACAATACTCAGATAAAGATGTTCATGTGTTGAGATTTGTTAAAAGGGCCAGAGAACTAGGCTTCTCTATGAAGGATGTTAAACAGCTCGTTGGTTTATGGAGGAACAAATCCCGTCCAAGCGCACAAGTTAAAAACATTGCCCTTAAGCATCAAACTGAACTCGAAAAGAAGTTAAAAGAAATACAAGCAATGCTTAGTACGATAAATAATTTGATTGAACATTGCCATGGTGACGAAAGACCAGATTGTCCAATTTTAGATGGACTCGACTGTCACAAATGACAAGCCCTGACCGTTAAAGTGCTATCACTAAGGAATCTATGAAAAAATACTTTTTGTTCATCATACTCGCACTTCTTACTATAGCAGCAAATGCGAAAACAGTACGCTATGAACTAACAGCGACAAAGGGAAAGATCAATCTCAGTGGAAAGGAAACTGTAGACTTTGCCTTGATGCTTAACGGAGGTATTCCTGCTCCTACCTTGGAGTTCACTGAAGGAGATGATGCTGTAATCGTTTTAAATAACGAAATACCTGATGATGAACTTTCCGTTCACTGGCATGGGATTCTTCTTGATCCTTATATGGATGGTGTCCCCTATGTGAACACTCCCCCTGTCTTTCCTGGAGAAAGCTTCACCTATAAATTCAAAATCAGACAGCATGGTACTTATTGGTACCATTCGCACACAAATGTCCAGGAACAAAAAGGTATCTACGGAGCGATCGTTATTCATCCGAAAGAGAAAGAGATTAAATATGACAAAGATTTAGTTGTTGTTCTGAGCGATTGGTCAGATGAGAATGCCAGTCAAATTCTAAAGAATCTCAGAAAAGATGGTGATTATTATCTTTATAAGAAAGACACGATGAGATCTTGGCTTGGGGCGATTAAAGCCAAGTCGTTAAAAAATTTCCTCTATAATGAATGGACTCGCATGGGAGGAATGGATTTTTCAGACGTTGGATATGATGCTTTCTTGATCAACGGCAAAAAAGATTCTCAAGGGATTGTCGCCCATCCTGGAGAAAAAGTTCGCATAAGAATCATAAACGCGGCTGCATCGTCTTACTTCTACGTCTCATTAGGAAATGTTCCAATGAGGATCATTTCCATGGATGGAGTAGATATGAAGCCTACTCTAGCAAAAGATTTTCTCATCGGAATGGCAGAGACCTACGACATTCTTTTTGAAGTACCAGAACATAAAAACTATGAATTGAAAGCAACTGTTCAAGATGGGACAGGCTCCACATCTACTTGGATTGGGATGGGAGAAAAAGTTCATGCTCCAGTTCGGCCGTTTCCAGATATGTACATGACTATGGATCATGGGTCTATGGATCATGGGTCTATGGATCATGGGTCTATGGATCATTCAAAGATGGATCACGGATCAATGGATCGTTCAAAGATGGATCAAGGTTCAATGGATCATTCAAAGATGGATCAAGGTTCAATGGATCATTCAAAGATGGATCAAGGTTCAATGGATCATTCAAA
>JACCDH011818724.1_pt1 | contig 22187 bp, 17 predicted proteins | sample 7442481 | NCBI WGS metagenome assembly JACCDH01 (sample SAMN15323433, study PRJNA562643) | freshwater metagenome | isolation source: river surface water | place: USA:Blue River Watershed | collected 2017-08-15
ACAACATCAACAAGGGTCAACATCATTGTTACAACGTAAATTAAACCTAGGTTACAACCGTGCCGGACGTTTAATAGATCAGTTAGAACGAGCAGGTATTGTTGGTCCGTTTAAAGGCAGCAAAGCCCGCGAGGTTTTGGTAAGTGATATTATGCAATTAGAAGATAGGCTGGCGGAATTGAGAGAAAGAGGATAACACATGAATGACGTATAAAAGAAACGGGCCAGCGACAAAGTCGTTGGCCCGTTCTCATATCGATTAATAAAATCTTACATGTGTAATGCTCTGTTAGCAGTAGCTGCTAAACAAGCTTCTTTCATGGCTTCTGTGTAAGTTGGATGTGCGTGGCTCATGCGACTTACATCTTCTGCACTTGCACGATATTCCATTGCAACAACAGCTTCCGCAATTAAATCAGCCACACGTGGACCAATCATGTGAACACCTAAAATTTCATCAGTAGTGGCATCGGCTAAAACTTTCACAAATCCATCAATATCCATACTCGCACGAGCACGTCCTAATGCACGCATCGGGAATGAACCTGTTTTATATTTCACTCCATTCTTTTTCAACTCTTCTTCGGTAGCACCTACACCCGCCACTTCAGGCCATGTGTAAACCACACCGGGAATTAAATTATAGTTGATATGTGGTTTTTGTCCCGCAATTGTTTCAGCAACAAATACACCTTCTTCTTCTGCTTTGTGTGCAAGCATAGCACCTTTCACTACATCACCAATAGCATAAATACCTTTAGTTGCAGTTTCTAAATGTGCATCGGTTTCAATACGTCCGCGTTCGTCTGTTTTTAAACCAGCGTTTTCTAAACCTAAGCCGTCTGTATATGGTCTGCGACCAACACTTACTAAACAGTAGTCGCCTTTAAATTCTACTAATTCACCTTTTTCATTTTCAGCAGTAACAATTACTTCTTTACCTTTTGTTTTAGCCGATTTTACTTTATGGTTAAAGTTAAATTCGAAACCTTGTTTGCGTAATACACGTTGTAGTTCTTTTCCTAAAGCACCATCCATGGTTGGAATAATACTTCCGGCATATTCAATAACGGTAACTTTTGCTCCTAAGCGAGAGTAAACAGAACCAAGCTCTAAGCCAATAACACCACCGCCAATAACAATTAAGTGTTTTGGTACTTCCGTCATGTTTAATGCTTCGGTGCTGGTAATTACACGTTTTTTATCAATTTCAACACCGGGTAACGATGAAGGTTTTGAACCGGTTGCAATAATTACTTTATCTGTTTCGATGGTTTGTTCTTTTTCACCACTAACTTTAATCGTGTTTTTGTTGATGAATGAACCTACTCCGGTGAAGACATCAATTTTGTTTTTCTTCATTAAGAAGTCGATACCATCGCAAGTTTGTTTGATTACGCCATTTTTGCGTTCAATCATTTGCTTCAAGTTCACTTGAACTTCTCCTTTAATATCAATACCATGTGTGGTAAAGGTATGCATGGCATTGTGGTAATGCTCAGATGAATCGAGTAATGCTTTAGAAGGAATACAACCAACGTTTAAGCATGTTCCACCCAACGTATTATATTTTTCGATGATGGCAGTTTTTAAACCTAACTGTGCGCAACGAATGGCAGCAACGTAGCCTCCCGGGCCCGAACCGATTACGGTTACATCGTATTTCATACTTGTATTGTTAAATATTAAGCGGTGCGAATATACGCATCTTCCGCAAGGTTTACTGTTTTAAATCAGCTTAAAAGTGCTAGTTATGTATAGCTTAGTGAGTTAGACCTTGATACTGCTCACCGGCTTCTATTGCAATTGGTAACGTATTCTCTTTTGGCGGGATAGGGCAGCTGTACTCGCTATTGTAAGCACAATAAGGACTATAAGCCAAGTTAAAGTCGAGCACAACTTCTTGTTGTTTGGTTCCTATGCGTAAATCAAGTAATCGTCCTCCACCATAAGTTGATTTACCCGAAGTTTGGTCGGTAAAAGGAATAACTACATTCATTGAATCACCCATAGGTTGGTCGGTAGACACGAACGCAGTTAAGTTAAGCAATTGATTATTTAGGGTAAAAGAGAGTGTTCCTGCAACCGCGTAGTTGTATGTTCTGCCTTGTGTATGAGGCATGGCAAAAGTTGCAAGCGCATTGTTAGGGGTAAATGTAGCCGTTACTCGGTATGTTCCATTCACATCAAAATAGGGTAGCCCTTTGAAGTGCATGATATCTTCCGGTTTTAAGGGAGAGGTATTTTTATCGAGAAATTGATAAGTGAGTTGGTTGCGATGAAGCGCAATAGCTTGCACATACGCAGGATCAGTTTCTTGCTTTTGAGAGCAAGCACCAAATAAGACTAAAAGAAAAATAATGCTTAGTAAGCGCATTACTCCACCACACCAATTTCTTTCACCTGAACAATGTTATAATCCGGTGCATCTTCCTGAACAAATACCAAAATCTTGGCATTTTTCGGTATCACGTTAAATACTTGATTATTGGTTTGGTCTTCTATTTTGAGTTTGTATGAATAGTCTTTTTCAAATACTTGACCTGCGCCAATGTTGGTAATAGTTTCAGAAACGGCATCTCCCGTTGCATAAGTAATCACATCACGTAACACATGCATATGCACATAATTCGGGTTGAATTTCACCTCAAACGTTTGCTTATCTTGATACTCCTGTACATCCAAAATACTATCTTCAATAAGCATGATGGTTATGTATTGTTTTTTGGTAACGGCAGCCGTGTAGGTTAATTTTACGGAGATTACACCTTCGTTATTGGCACTATTGAATTCATTTTTTAAATCGATATTTACCGGAGTTGTTCCTGATAGTTCTGTTCCTGAAAGCGAAGCCCAATCTGTACGACTGGTAAAGCGATTGGTTTGTCCGCTAAATAATCTACGATTAATGTATCCGCTCGGAAGAGAGTTTGGAGTGCCTAATACTTCAACAATGCGTGAAGCATCTCCTGTTCTAAAATCATATAAACTTTTGTAGCCTTCTTTATCAACCGGGGCACACAACGAATTTAAAGATGGCGTATTAGGGTGCATCACAACCGAAAATGCGCGATCTGGATTTGCATCCATAATTTGTTTGGCTATAACTGCAGCATCAGGGCAATTTACACATTGAACCCCTGAAACATCCTCAATCAACACATTTTTGAGCTGTGCTGCCGGGATGGTGCTGGTGATATATGCAGTATCTTTTAACTTTTTACTTACCTCGTAATTAATTGCAGGAGGTACTTCTTTACATGCGGCAAATGCTAAACCAAGGATAACGAAATATAGAAATTGTTTTCTCATGATACGGATGATTAAAAGTTAGTACTTAATGTAATACGAGCACCACTAAATGCCGGCTCCACGCGACAAACACCACCGGTACAGTTCACCCCTGCAACTTGTTTCAACCAGGCAGCAGTGATGCGTGTTGTTTTATACGTGTAGGCCGCAAAAAAATTGTAGTAATGAATCAATTTAAAGTCTTTTCCCGGTTTAGGTTCGTTTAGTGCTCCATGTTGAGTATTTAACATATCGGCAACCGAGAAACTCCAATAAGGTGCGATGTTGAACTCTACTAATACGTTAGCTAAATTTCCCAAATCTTGTTTAGTCATCAGGTATTGAGCTTCTACACGAATACTGCGTTGAGGCGTGAATTTGTAGGTTACTTCACCAAATGGAGTAAGTGCTTGCACGTATGGTGCATTGGCTTTTTGTTCAAATATAGTTTGGTTGTATCCTATAGATTGAACACCGCCCATTACTTTGAGTTTTGAGTTGAATTTGTGCTGAATATCAATATACAATTCACGGTACAAGCGTGTGTTAGGATTCCAATCAATCAGTCCTGAATTACTCCAGTCAATACCTTTTGTAGTTGTTACCAACGATCCGTTAAAATTGATTTGTGTTTTCTTACTTGGCTTTACAGTAATCTCCAACTGAGCTGCGTTTTCACCTAGCTCTTGCACTACTGCATTATAACGTGCTAATAAACGATAAGTGTTTTGACGAGTTAATGAAGGCAAGTAGTTTACTAATGCTTGATTCGCAGGAGAAGCATCAACCACTAATGGAGAAGTTTTGAATTGGAAGTTATGAATGCGTTTGTATTGGGCATTGATACCTATACCTTTAGTTGAGTAGGAAAGAGAGGTGAAATAAACATCACCACTAGCTTTAAACAGACGTAAATCTCTGTTCATTAATGCTTCGGGTGTTTTGTGACAATACTCTAAATAAAGGGTGAATTTTTTATAGTTTAATGTATTGTAGATATTAGAGGCGAATACATTATAGGTAGGGTCGAAACGATCTTTTAAATCATAGCTATTAATAGTTGAGGCTATCGTATTCATAGTAGTTTGATCAATAGTTCTATTCACTACCGATGCTCCAATCTCATTTGTGAAATTTTCTGAAATCGGAATACGATGTTCCACGTTTATACCTTTAATAATAGATTCACGCTTATCGAAACGGAATTTTTGTTGTCCGGAGAATGCTTTGATACGCGTGTTTTCAGTTGGTGTATAGGTAGCACGTACACCCATGATAGCAAAGTCAATACCGATGTTTCTATCTTCATAAGCTCTGAAAACCATACCGGTTCCGAATTGGTCGTAGAAGTTTCCTACTGTCAAATTCAATTTGTCGATATCTTTACTGATTTGCCAAAAACCAATACCTGAGCCGGAGTAAGCCAAGAATGGATTAAACAACGGAGTGTTGTTGAACATATCATAGCGTAAACTGAAGTTAAACCCACGGTATTTGTAGTTCAGAAACAACCACGCATCGGCAGAGGATAATTCTTTTTCGTATTGTGTGGTGTTGGCACCAATGGCACTATCTTTAAAGTAACCTTGAAAGTTACTTTGAAAGTTTCCAGAAAACTGTCCTTTGTCTTCGTTTTGTTTGGTGTCTTGTGCACGAAGAGTTGCAACAGCTAAAAGAAGAAAGCAAAATGGTAAAAATCTTTTCATTGATTGAAAACGCGTAATGGCGGCTAAAATACTATTTTTTTGTGCTAGCACAAGGTCAAGATGAAGGAATGGAATGAAAATGATGATAGAAACCCCGCGAGTAGGGAATTATTATTGTACATTTGCACTTCACTTCATGGGGCTGACCGGAATTGACGGGGTGAGCATCTGGCGGGTAAGCACGTAGTGCATTGAGCTGTTGGCACTTTAATCTCAATACTCAAACAATTAATTGGCGAAACTCAATTCGCTATGGCTGCCTAATCAGGAAGATTACGCACATGCCATTGTCTCGCAAATGTTAGCTTAACCGCGTTTGCATCCGAGGCATCATTAGGAAAAGCCTTTTTTCAAACCGCTCTTGTTTGTTAAAAGCATTTAAGGAGATAAGGAAAAGTTTGGCGGGTTTTGCGGCCTGACTATTCTCGAAAATTAACGCTTAACTAAACGTGTAGAAAGCTTGACCATTCCACCTCCGGACCAGGGTTCGAATCCCTGCAGCTCCACCTTCGCCCTCCGAAGCTTTAGCTCGCAGATCCCGATACTTGCTTCGGGAGTAGGAGGGCATTAACTACCCAACTAAGATTATTTTAGTTGGGTAATTTTTCACCCTTCGTAGCTTTAGCGAAGAAGGATTACTCTTTCAAACAGATATCCTTTTACGCAAATTCTTCGGGCTTCGGATTAGAAACGTTCACAAAGTTAGTGTTGAACAATAATGCGCTCGGTGATTTTTTCTTGAGTAAACTCATCAATGACCTCAATTATGTATATACCTTCTGTCATTGAGCTAACATTTAATTCAGCATGATGGGTGATATCGGTTGAATACACTTGCAAACCTGCCATATTCAAAATGCGCAGTCTTTTTCTTCCATCAAACATACTTTCTACATGTAGGATGTTTGAAGTTGGATTAGGAAAAACAACCACTTGGTTAATTAAGCGAACACCTTTTTGTTTAAGTTTATCTTCAATAGCTCTCGATTTATGTTCGAGTTGGCAAGCAAACCCTAAGTTACGTTCTTCCGCATAATTTTGCTTGGCTTTTGTCCAAGCCTCCACTTCACGAATAGAATCTAATGCAGCGGATAAATTCCTTATAACTCTCTGTCCGCCAAAGCAACAATAGGTCCTACAAACTATGGTGTTCGGCATTCGGCCTGACGTCATGTTTATATTTTGGTAGGTAACTGTTTCTCTCATAATCTCAACGTCTTCAATTACCTTTTTGTCGTAGCCGATATAGTCAGCTTTTAGAGTATACTTCCCAGGAAGTAGTAATTTAATCAGGTACTCTCCATCATCGTCAGAGAGAATTTGTGCAACTATTTTTCCATCTTTAAGCAATACCAAAGTGGCGTAGTCGAGAGGTTTTTTTGTTTTTGTATCAATAATTTTTCCTCTTAACTCTCCGGTTTCAGCAGCAAAAATGTTGGTGATAAATAAAGTAAGCGCAATAAAAAGTGTAACTAAGTTTTTCATAGTTGTATAATTTAAAAGTGAGATAAATAGAAAGTGAAGCGCTTCTAATAACTAGTCAAAGCCTTTTAAGTTAGGGTTGCGCAGTTGCTGATTAATTGTTGAAAACCATAATGGCTATTTGTCGACATTCGTTGCTTTATTAGTGCAAGTATGAATCAGTACGAACAATTACTTAAACACATATACGAAACCGGAGCATTTAAAAGCGACAGAACCGGAACCGGAACTAAAAGTATTTTTGGGGCACAGTTACGTTTCAATTTAGCTGAAGGCTTTCCATTGGTTACCACAAAAAAGGTTCACCTTAAATCTATTATCCACGAATTGCTCTGGTTTATTAAAGGGGAAACAAACACCAAATATTTAACAGATCATGGTGTAACCATTTGGGACGAATGGGCTGATAAAGATGGAAACCTTGGTCCAGTATATGGTTATCAATGGCGCAGTTGGCCAACTCCTGATGGTAAACATATCGATCAATTAACTGAAGTAATAGAGACTATCAAGAAGAATCCTGATTCGCGCAGAATGATTGTAAGTGCATGGAATGTAGCTGATTTGCCTAAAATGGCATTGATGCCATGTCATGCATTTTTTCAGTTTTACGTGGCCAATGGTAAATTAAGTTGTCAGCTATACCAACGTAGTGCTGATATGTTTCTCGGAGTACCATTTAATATTGCATCATACGCACTCCTTACGCATATGATTGCTCAAGTTTGCGGACTTCAAGTGGGTGATTTCGTTCATACTTTTGGCGATGCGCATATCTATAGTAATCACTTCGAACAAGTAGAATTACAACTGAGCAGAGAGCCTCGCGCATATCCAACCTTAAAAATGAATCCGGAGGTAAATAATATTTTCGATTTCACTTTCGAAGATTTCACTTTCGAAAATTATAATCCACATCCGGGTATTAAAGCACCGGTTGCTGTTTAGCTAAACATTTACAGTATAAAGGTGTTTCATTCATATCATGCAATTAAAACCATACAAAGAACTATACGCACTTGTTGAACAAGAAATTGGTAAATTAACCTACACACAACAACCAGCAGAACTATATGAACCTATTGGTTATATGCTATCTTTAGGTGGCAAACGTTTACGTCCGGTGTTGGTGCTTATGGCCGCTGATATGTTTGGTGCTGATGTGATGCGTGCTGTTCCGGCAGCATTGGCTGTTGAGATGTTTCATAATTTTAGTTTGGTGCATGATGATATCATGGATAAGGCCGATATCAGAAGAGGCAAACCAACAGTTCATAAAAAATGGAATGAAACCATTGCCATTCTCTCAGGCGATTTAATGATGATTAAGGCTACCGATTTGTTGTGTGAAACCGAAACGAATAATCTGGGGGGATTAATCAAACAGTTTAATACTACTGCTACTGAGGTGTGTGAAGGACAACAATGGGACATGAATTTTGAAACATTGAATCAGGTGAGTGAAGAGGAATATGTGAACATGATTACGCTTAAAACAGCGGTGTTATTAGGATGTAGTTTGAAGTTAGGTGCTATGATTGCCGGAGCTTCATCAGCCGATGCTTCGCATATTTATGAATTTGGAAAAAATATTGGTGTAGCGTTTCAAATTCAAGATGATATATTAGACAGCTTTGGCGAAGGAGATAAAGTGGGTAAGAAAATTGGAGGTGATATCTTAGCCAATAAAAAAACTATTTTATTGATTGATGCGCTTCAACAAGCAACAGGAGAAGATGCGGATCAGTTAGCATTTTGGCTGGCAAATTCAAATACGCAACAACAAGAAGAGAAAATAGCATCGGTATTGAATATTTATGAAAAGTGCGGGGTTAGACAACGTGCCGAGGCAATAAAAGAAAGACATTTAGAATTGGCGTTTAAACATCTATCTGCATTAAGTATAGATGCTGATAAGACAATTGTGTTGAAGCAAACTGCAGTTGATCTAATGGAGCGCATGAGTTAATTCACTCTTGTAGATACAAGTATAGTTTACGCACCACTTCCTACGATTTTTAATAATTATATTGGTTTGGGCATCAGTTAGCTAAAACACTTTACACAGTAAAGTATTTTATTTTAGGTGTCAGCCTCTATACTCGCGGCAAATTTTTACAACCGTGAAATTGATTAAACACAGTGTACTGGTAATGTCCTCTCTACTTGCCGGTGCAGTTCAGGCTCAAATTGATAGCCTACAACTAAGCGATGTTACTATTGTTAGTAATCGCTTGCAATCATCACTGCGAACAACAAATCTCAGTACTACAGTACTTATCAAGCCAACCTTAAAAGCCTTATCGGGTAGTGTACCTGCCGATTGGTTAGGAACAGTATCAGGTGTTGATATACGTCAGCGTGGTCCTGTCGGTGTGCAAACCGATATGGGAATTCGTGGTGGTTCATTTGATCAAAGTTTGGTATTGTTGAATGGCTTAAAGTTAAGTGATCCTCAAACCGGTCACCATATGTTCAACTTACCACTTACCTCAGAAGCTATTGAACAAGTTGATGTGGTGAAAACTGCCGCATCTCGTTTATACGGAATTAATGCACTAACAGGGGCTGTAAATTTTATCACTAAAGTGCCGACACAAAATCAAGTATACCTGAATACGTTCGGTGGAGATTTTGGATTGTATGGACTACAAACCGGTGTGGCTTTCCATAAAGGAATTCATGGCACACACGTATCGTTCAGTCGTTCTCAAAGCAACGGATACAGCCGTAATACAGATTTTAAAATAGGTAACTTGTTTTTACAACACACCATTAAAGGTAAAAAGTATACACTTAATGCTATGGGTGGATACACTGATAGAGGATTTGGTGCAACAGGATTTTATGTAAAAAACTCAAACGAGTTTGAGAGCATTCAAACTGCTTTTGGTGGCTTGGTTTACGAAGTTAAATTGGGAAAACTAAACATAAAAGCTCAAGGTTATTATCGCTATAATCAAGATCGATACATTTACATTCGCTCAAACCCCAACGTATATTTAAATCGTCATTTCTCGCAGGTGGGAGGTGTTGAAGCACATGCCACATACACCAGCATATTGGGAGAGACTGGTTTTGGGGTAGATGTTAGACGGGAGTACTTAAAGAGTAATAATTTAGGCGATAGAAAAAGGGATATTCTTGGTGTGTTTGTGGAGCATCGATTTAAACTCTTGAACAATCGTTTAACGGTAACACCAGGTGTTTACATGAATCAAATTACTGATACCAAATTGGCATTTTTCCCGGGTGCAGATGTTGGATTTGCAGCAAGTAAACATGTTCAATTGTTTGCATCTGTGAGCAAGGGAATGCGTTTGCCTACCTACACCGATTTGTATTACAGAGGTCCGAATAACATTGGCAATCCAAATTTAAAAGCTGAAGAAGCAACCAGCAGTGAATTAGGAACGAAGTATTTTGGAAAAATCATTTCGGGGAGTGTAGCTGCATTTTATCGCAATTCAACCAATCTTATTGATTGGGCTAGAACAGACGCTACTCAAAAATGGCAACCACTAAATTTAAATCATGTGGTGTTTAAAGGGATTGAAACTAATTTAAGTGTTAGCCTCAAAGGTTTATTGAAGCAAGCACAGGTTGGTTACACCTACATTGACGCAAGCATCAAACAGAGTGAAGGATACCAGAGCACTTACGCTCTTACTAATCTGCGTCACCAAGTTACGGGAGTGTTGAATTTTAAATGGTACAAAAACATTACACAAAGCATAACTGTTCGTCATATTAACCGTGTAACGTTAACAGATTACACCTTGTTTGATACCAAATTGGCATATACATTTAAATATGGAAGAGTATATACAGATATCAGCAACGTGTTTGATGTGAAGTATACCGAGGCCGGATATGTGCCAATGCCGGGTCGTTGGTTCAAGATTGGACTCGATTTGAAGTTGAATTTCAAGTAATTTGAACTTTAAGTGGCTTAAATGAATACAAATATTATTTTTGCTCGATTATAAAACTGATAAAACGAATATGGCTGAAGTTATACGCATGCCCAAAATGAGTGATACAATGACCGAAGGGGTTATTGTTTCGTGGTTAAAACAAGTGGGCGATGATATTAAACCAGGTGACATTCTTGCTGAGGTAGAAACCGATAAAGCAACCATGGAATTGGAAAATTATGTGAAGGGCAATTTGCTACACATTGGTATTCCTGCAGGTGGTTCAGTTCCGGTTGATGCTGTAATAGCTATTGTAGGACAAAAAGGAGAAGATATTTCTGCTCTATTAAGTGGTGCCACAGCTGCGCCATCTGCTCCTGCTACGAAGGAAGAAGTTAAGGTTGAAGTGGTGGCAACACCTTCGGCACCGGCTGCTCCGGTAGCAAATGCTTCTACAGATGGTCGAGTTAAAGCGTCTCCATTAGCAAAGAAAATTGCGGATGAAAAAGGCATTGATTTAAACCAAGTAAGTGGCAGTGGCGATGGAGGTCGTATCGTTAAGCGCGATGTAGAAACCTTTACTCCTGCTGCAAGCAGTGGTAAGCAAAGTGTTATTTTACCGAGTGTGGTTGGTCAAGAGAGCTTCGAAGAAGTTCCGGTATCACAAATGCGTAAGGTTATTGCACGCAGACTTGGTGAGAGTAAACACACTGCTCCTCATTTCTATTTAACCATGAGCATCAACATGGATAAAGCGATTGAAGCTCGCAAAGCCATGGTTGATTACAGCCCGGTTAAAATATCTGTAAACGATTTAATCATTAAAGCGGTGGCAACTGCATTGCGTAAGCATCCTGCAGTAAACTCAAGCTGGTTAGGAGATAAAATCCGATACAATCACCACATTCATGTGGGTGTTGCGGTGGCTATTGAAGATGGTTTGATTGTTCCTGTGGTTAAATTCGCTGATACGAAGAGTATATCGCACATCAGTGCTGAGGTGAAAGATTTGGCAGAAAGAGCGAAAGGAAAGAAATTACAACCAAACGAATTCGAAGGAAACACCTTTACTATTTCTAATTTAGGAATGTTTGGTATCGATGAGTTCACTGCCATTATCAATCCACCGGATGCATGCATATTAGCTGTTGGTGCAGCTAAAGAAACAGTGATTGTAGAGAATGGTCAAATGAAGATTGGTCAAGTAATGAAAGTTACCTTAAGCTGCGATCACCGTGTGGTGGATGGTGCAGTAGGGTCAGCATTCCTTAAAACATTGAAAGAGTTATTAGAGAATCCGGTTAAGATTTTGGTTTAATACCAATAATACCAAAACAAAAGGCTCCGCATGCGGGGCCTTTTTTATGCAATAACCTGATTTAACTCAATTGGTAACAAAAGTTACACATCATAATGAGGAAAGTTTATTACCTTTAATTATTGTTAAATACTTAACCTCACATTAATATGAAAAAGAATATGGGTTCAGCAGACAAGCTTATTCGTTTAGGTGTTGCTGCATTAATCATTTTGCTAAGTTTTACGCATGTAATTGAAGGTACACTAAACATCGTGTTACTGGCAGTTGCTGCTGTATTTGCACTAACCAGTTTAGTAAGTTTTTGTCCTTTGTATACAGTACTGGGAATAAATACGTGTAAAACAAAGTAATTAAATTGGAGTTATGTTAAGCGGCCGCGCACATTCGTGCGCGGCCGCTTTTGTTTGTATTCAATAACTTAGCCGTCCAAAAAAATTTTGCATTCTCATTTTTATGTTTACCTTGCGTACGGAAATTCTTCCAAAAGCCCAAACATACTTTCCGCTTCAACACTCTTTATGGTTATTCAGGTTAGTGGTGATGGGTTAATCAAAACATCGTAATCAAATTTTATTTACTTCATGTACAATAAGACAAGCTTGTCCGATATGCTTATTTCGGAACTTCGTGAAGTGGCAACCGGACTCAGTGTTCCGGGTGCTGAGTCACTCAACAAATCAGAATTAATAAGCGGCATTTTAAAACAACAAGAGTTGTTAGAGCAAATTAAATCAGGTGGTGCACCTGAACAAATGGCTGATGGTGATGACGCTCCTAAAAAGCGCAGAGGCAGAAAGAAAAAAGAAGATGCTCCTGCAGTGAGTGAAGAGCGTATGCTCGATACCTCATCAGAGAGTTTATTGGATGATATAGACTTTTCGAAAGAAACGGTTGTGGCTGAAACTCCAACAGCTAATCAAGAAGATCAACCGGTAGTGGAAGAAACGGCAACTAATGGTAATGAAACCGTAGAATCTGAACAAGCTAACCAACAAGGTAGTCAGATTAATCAGAGCTTCTGGAAGGAAAAACGCATGAACGATCGTAAAGAACGTGATGAGCGTATTCAACAACAACAAGCTTTATTGCAAGAATTAGAAGGTATTGTGAGTAGCGAAGGTGTTCTTGAAATGATGCAAGATGGTTATGGGTTCTTGCGTTCAAGCGATTACAACTATATGCCTTCGCCTGATGATATTTATGTGCCACCATCGCAAATAAAATTGTTGGGCTTAAAAACCGGTGATACCATTCGCGGTACTATTCGCCCACCAAAAGAAGGAGAGAAGTACTTTGCTTTAACACGTGTAGAATCGGTGAACGGAAGAACTGCAGCAGAGATTCGCGACCGTGTAGCATTTGAACACTTAACACCACTTTTCCCGGATGAGAAATTAAACTTATCCAAAAATGCAGCGAGTTATTCAACCCGTATTATCGATTTGATTGCTCCGATTGGTAAAGGACAACGTGGCTTAATTGTAGCTCAACCTAAAACAGGTAAAACCATTTTATTAAAAGATGTTGCTAATGCCATTGCCAAGAATCACCCGGAGGTATATCTAATCATTTTATTGATTGATGAACGTCCGGAGGAGGTTACCGATATGCAACGCAGTGTTCGTGCAGAGGTAGTGGCATCTACGTTTGATGAACCTGCTGAAAAACACGTGAAGTTGGCGAACATCGTTTTAGAAAAAGCGAAACGTATGACGGAGTGTGGTCATGATGTGGTTATCCTTCTTGATTCTATTACACGTATGGCTCGTGCATTCAATACCGTTCAACCTGCCTCAGGAAAAATCTTATCGGGTGGTGTTGATGCGAATGCACTTCATAAACCAAAACGCTTCTTCGGTGCGGCTCGTAAAATTGAAAACGGTGGCTCATTAACCATTATTGCTACCGCATTAACAGAAACCGGCAGTAAAATGGATGAGGTAATTTTTGAAGAGTTCAAAGGTACCGGTAATATGGAATTACAATTGGATAGACGCTTGGCTAACAAACGTATTTATCCGGCTATTGATATAGTGGCAAGTAGTACCAGACGTGAAGATTTGTTGTTAGATAAATCTATGCTTCAACGTGTATGGGTATTGCGTAACCACATTGCAGATATGAATGCAGAAGAGGCTATGGATTTGTTGTTAAAGAATATGAAAAATACGAACAGCAACGAAGAGTTTTTAGCATCTATGAATGGATAATTAACGCTTATGTAAGCATAAACAAAATTAGCTGTGTAGCCACGTGTGCAACAGCTACCTTTGTGTCAGATAAAACTATAAAAACAGAATAATTATGACAATGTTAGTAGGTAAAAAAGCTCCTTCGTTTAAAGCTTCTGCCGTAGTTAACGGTGGCGAGTTTGTAGAGGACTTTTCTCTAGAACAATTTATTGGTAAAAAGCATGTGGTGTTTTTCTTCTACCCACTTGATTTTACTTTCGTTTGCCCAACTGAGATTATTGCTTTTCAACGCAGAATAGCTGAATTCGAAGAGCGTAATGTGGCTGTTGTTGGTTGCTCAATCGATTCTAAATTTAGCCACTGGGCTTGGTTAAACACCCCTCAAAACGATGGTGGTATCCAAGGGGTGAAATACCCATTGGTTGCTGATGTAAACAAAACAATTGCATTAAACTATGGCGTGTTAGCCGGTCATTACAATTATGATGATAACGGTGATATGATTTGGATAGGTAACCAAGGTGAAGACAGCGTGGCTTATCGTGGTTTATTCTTAATTGATAAAAACGGAATCGTTCGTCACCAAGTAGTAAATGATTTACCATTAGGACGTAGTGTTGATGAAACCTTACGTATGGTTGATGCATTACAATACTTCGAACAAAACGGTGAGGTTTGCCCTGCAGATTGGAACCGTGGTAAAGATGGATTGAAAGATACTGCTGAAGGTATTGCTTCATACCTATCTACTCACTAAGATATCGATAACTATTTATTGTAAAGCCCCTGCGAGCTATTCGCAGGGGCTTTTTCTATGCACTCACCCTAACTAAAAAGCGCCATCTGTTTTACACAGATGACGCTTTGAAAAGAGTATGATTGAATGTTAGTTAAAATCCGGTTTGGTTGTTGAAGCCGTGCTGGCCGGCAATACAGGTAAGGTTAACGCATTTTTTGGAATATCTCCTGTAAGTGATTTTAAGAATGCTTCTATGTTATTCAATTCTTCTTCGTTAAACTTTTTATCTAACTGCAACTCGCCCATAATGGCAATCGCTTGTTTTAAATCCCACACGCTGCCATCGTGGAAATAAGGATAGGTTTGTGCTACGTTACGTAAACTTGGTACTTTAAAGAAGTATTTATCTGCTTCCGATTTGGTAATGTCGCTTCTGCCTGCATCATGATTTTTACTTCCGGTAAGTGTCCAGTAATCCTTTTTCACTCCAAATTTTTGGTACATGTTACCACCAATGGTACTGTTCATGTGGCAAGTAATACATCCTGCATTAATAAATGTTTCCATACCTTTTTTCTCAGTATCATTCATAGCAGTAGCATCACCTTTTAAGTACTTATCAAAACGCGAAGGCGTTAATAAGGTGCGCTCAAACGCAGCAATAGCATTAGCAATGTTTAAGTAAGTAATTGGTTTTGCCTCACCCGGGAAAGCAGCTTTAAACCAGTCTTGGTAAGTAGGGATAGATGAAATGCGATCAACAGCGAAAGCCTCGTGTGGCGTAGCCATTTCAATTGGATTTAAAATCGGACCTTGAGCTTGTGCTTCTACATCAGCAGCACGACCATCCCAAAATTGCATACCATGTAAGGCTGCATTTAAACTAGTAGGTGAGTTTCTGCCACCGAATTGCCATTTGTGGCCGGGAGAAGTAGGTAAATTGTCAACTCCGTATGTTGCTAAGTTGTGGCAGCTGTTACAGCTTATTACACCACTTTTGCTTAAACGAGCATCAAAATACAAGGCTTTACCCAATGCAATTTTATCGGCATTCAACGGATTTTTCGGATTGATTGCCGAATCAGGTAGTACACCAAAAACTTGGTTTGCTAGTTTAATTAGTTTTTGATCAGCCTCCGGTAATGAACTCAAGTCCATTTGGCCGTCTTTGTTTTCAGTAGTTTTGGTTTGATTGCACGAGATGAGTGCATAGCCTAAACCTGCCAACGTAATAAGTGTAAATAGGTATGTCTTTTTCATATCAGTAGTTAGTTTCTTGGGTGCAAGATATGTTCGTGTTATTTAAAATAAAATACTATAAGATAGTATTATGGTGCGCACATAGCTTGTTTTATAGTTTTTACCTATTGCAAGGTACATAACGTGTTCTTTTTTGGGCATGATGAAGATTAGGGTTGACAAATTCGTTTATTGTAGTACATTCGCACCTCGATTAATTGTACTATTTTAGGATAAATAGTGCACTTTTCGAACAACGAAAAACTTCATTTATTTCATGAAATTATCTCAGTTTAAATTCAATTTCACCGAAAGCTTAATTGCTAAGTATCCGGCAGATGTTCGCCACGACAGTAAAATGATGGTGCTTGACCGTAAAAAAGGTAAAATTGAGCACAAAGCATTTAGCGATATCCTTAATTATTTTGATGATAGGGATGTAATGATTAATAACAACACCAAGGTGTTTCCTGCTCGCTTGTACGGAAGTAAAGAAAAGACAGGTGCCAAAATTGAGGTGTTTTTATTGCGTGAGTTAAATAAGGAAATGAAGCTGTGGGACGTATTAGTTGACCCGGCTCGTAAAATCCGTGTAGGCAATAAATTGTATTTTGGTGATGATACGCTAGTAGCAGAAGTAGTGGATAACACCACCTCTCGCGGACGTACCATTCGCTTTTTATTTGACGGAAGTGATGAAGAACTTTGGAAACTAATTGAAAAATTAGGCGAAATGCCGATTCCAAAGTATTTAAATCGTCCGGTTGAAAAATTAGATAAAGAACGTTTTCAAACCATTTTCGCTAAGCATATTGGTGCAGTTTCACCTCCAAGTGCAGGATTACACTTTACTAAAGAGTTAATGATGCGCCTAGAAATTAAAGGGGTAAACTTTACAGAAGTTACTGTACATAATGGGTTAGGTGCTTTCCGTGCAGTAGAGGTAGAAGATTTAACCAAACATAAAATGGATAGCGAGTATTTCGATATTCCATTAGAAACAACTAAAGTGGTGAATAAGGCACTTGACGAAAAACGTAAAATATGTGCAGTAGGTTCATCTGTTATGCGTGCGTTAGAATCATCGGTTTCATCAACCAGTAGGTTAAACACCAACAAAGGTTGGACAGATAAATTCCTATTCCCTTATCATGATTTTCGTATTGCGAATTGCATGATTACCAATTTCCATCCACCGGAGTCAACCTTATTAATGATGAGTGCAGCTTTTGCCGGATACGATGAATTGATGGAAGCCTACCAAGAAGCCATCAAGAAAAAATACAAATTCATGGCATACGGTGATGCATTATTAATCATCTAAATTATACCAAACGTCTCGCAGTTATGCGGGACGTTTTTGTTTAATAGGCATTGCATGTAAATTAGCATCATGGATTCAACACTACATCACTTTGAGCAATTAGATATACGCACAGGCACTATCATGGAAGCACGTGTGTTTGAAAAGGCACGTAAACCGGCTTATCAATTGGTTATTGATTTTGGTGTAGAAATTGGCATTAAAAAATCATCGGCACAAATCACCCATTGCTATCAACCTCAAGATTTGCTCGGTAAACAAATTATCGCATTAGTAAATTTACCACCTAAGCAAATTGCTGATTTTATGAGCGAGTGTTTGGTACTGGGTTCAGTTAATCCGGATGGAAGCGTGGTGTTACTTCAACCCCAACAAACCGTAACCAACGGACTTAAAATTGCATAGGGAAGTGGAGGTTGGATGTTAGAAGTTGGATGTTAGAGAAAAAAACTAAAAACCATAAACCAAGAACGATTAACAAACTAATCAAATAATTACCTTGCGGCATGCCTAAAAATAAAAATGCATTTATACGTTACCGCATTATTGATGGTGCTTTGCGCAACAAACACAAACGTTACCCCACTAAGCAAGACCTTATTGAGGCTTGTAATGGCTTGGGTAGTGTAAGTGCACGTACCATTGATAGCGATATTTATGATATGAAATTTGACGAGGAGTTAGGCTATTTCGCTCCCATCGAATATGATCGTAAAGAGCGAGGATATTATTATACCGATGCTAATTACAGCATCAATAACTTACCTCTAAAGCAGGAAGATTTATATGCATTAGAGTTTGCGTGCTCGCTGCTGAAACAATTTGAAGGGATTGGTCCCATTCAACAGTTTATGCAGTCGGTAGAGAAAATTGAAGATTATGTAAACCTCCGAAATGTATATGGTAACGATGATTTCCTTCAACTCATAGAAACCGAAACCGGATTAAGCCAGAAGGGAAATGAATACTTAAGTCCACTGTTGTTGAGTATCAAAGAGCAAAAGGCTGTAATGATGCACTATCAAGGGTTTAATCACTCGGAGGTTAAACACTATGAACTTCATCCATACGTGTTAAAAGAATACAGAAACAGGTGGTATGTAACCGGAAAGTTGGTACAGAAAAATCGCATTCAAACTTTTGCGTTAGAACGCATCAAACAAATTATTCCCACCACACATCCATTTACGCGCGATACTCAATTTAAACCTGCCGAATATTTTAAGCACTCGTTTGGTATTTCAGTACACGAATACGAATCGCAGGTGGTTACACTTCAATTCAACCCAAGCGAGGCTCCTTATATCAAAAGTCAACCGCTGCATCAAACGCAACAAATTATTAAGGATACCGAAAAGGAGTTTACCTTAACATTAGAGGTTATTCCTTCGTATGAATTGAAAGCTCAAATTTTGAGTTATGGTGATAAGGTAAAGGTGGTATCGCCCAAAAGCCTGCGCACAGAGATAAAAGAAATGCTAGAAAAAGCCGTCAAGATGTACGGCCAATAATGACTTTGGTGAGTTAACCATAATTTTTTGCGGTAATACCATTTATAATCTTATTTTTGCACGGCAAATAATAGAAGGTATTGTTTGCCATGATCAACGACAAATCAAAGTTTTACGGAGAAGGATTAACGTTTGATGACGTTTTATTACTTCCCGCTTTTTCAGAGGTTCTTCCTCGCGAGGTTAACACTTCCACCCAATTAACGCGCAACATCAAATTAAATGTTCCTATCCTTTCGGCTGCCATGGACACGGTTACCGAATACCAATTGGCCATTGCTATGGCTCAACAAGGTGGCATGGGTATGTTGCATAAAAATATGAGCATTGAGCGCCAGGCTGAGGAGGTACGCAGGGTTAAACGTAGCGAGAGCGGAATGATTATGGATCCGGTTACGTTACCAACTACAGCTACGTTAAAAGAGGCTCACAAAATTATGAGTGAGAATCGCATTGGTGGAATTCCAATTGTAGACGATAACTTTAAATTGAAAGGTATTTTAACCAATCGCGACTTACGCTTTGAAAAGCAACTAAGCAAAAAAGTGAGCGATGTGATGACCAAGGAGAATTTAATTACTGCTCCGGTTGGTACCGATTTAAAAAAGGCAGAATCGATTTTACAGAAACATAAAATTGAGAAACTTCCGGTAGTTGATAAGCAAGGCAAGTTAGTTGGCTTAATCACCTATCGCGATATTTTAAAATTGAAAAACAACCCTAACGCATGCAAAGATAAACACGGAAGATTGTTGGTTGGTGCGGCTGTTGGGGTAACTCCTGAAACACAAGATCGTATTGCAGCACTGGTTAAAGCCGGTGTTGATGTAGTGACTATTGATACTGCGCATGGTCATAGTGCATTTGTGTTAAATGAAATTAAACGCTTACGTAAATTATTTCCTGAGTTAGATATTATTGCCGGAAACGTGGCAACTGGCGATGGAGCTAAAGCATTAGTAAAAGCCGGAGTTGATGCAGTTAAAGTAGGTGTTGGTCCGGGTTCTATTTGTACCACACGTATCATTGCCGGTATTGGTATGCCTCAGTTATCTGCTATTTATGATGCCGCTAAGGCTCTTAAAACAAGCGGTGTTCCAATTATTGCTGATGGTGGTATTCGCTACAGTGGTGATATTGTTAAAGCATTAGCAGCGGGAGCTAGCACCGTAATGAGTGGCGGTATTTTTGCCGGAACAGAAGAGTCTCCGGGAGAAACCATTATTTACGAAGGACGTAAGTTTAAATCATACCGCGGAATGGGAAGTATAGAGGCGATGAAGGAAGGAAGTAAAGACCGTTATTTCCAAGATGCGGAAGAAGAAATTGCCAAATTGGTACCGGAAGGTATTGTAGGTATGGTAGCATACAAAGGCAGTTTAAAAGATGTAATCTACCAGTTTGTTGGTGGCTTACGTGCAGGTATGGGTTATGTGGGTGCCAAAAATATCAAAGACTTGCAAAAGGCTAAGTTTGTAAAAATTACCAATGCAGGTGCTAAAGAAAGTCACGCACACGACATTACGATTACTAAGGAAGCTCCAAACTACAGTAAGAAATAACCTGTTTATTTCTTGTATAGAAGAAGACGATAGCATTTCGGTGTTATCGTCTTTTTTATTGTTAATTTCCCTCGCAAATACACTGCGTTGCAGTGTGCGAATTTTGTGAGCGTTATGAGCATAAACTATAATCAATTGTTTTTGGAGGAGTTTGAAAAACTAAATCCTGAACAACAACTAGCGGTAAAAACAACAGAAGGTCCGGTATTGGTTATTGCCGGTCCGGGTACAGGTAAAACGCAAATTTTAGCTGCGCGTATTGCCAATATCATCAACCAAAATGATAACCAAGCAGAAGACATTTTATGTTTAACCTATACGGATGCAGGCGCTATTGCCATGCGCAAACGCTTACTTCAGTTTATTGGTCCTGACGCGTATCGTGTGGAGGTACTCACCTTCCATGCCTTCTGTAACATGGTTATTCAAGAAAACTTGGATCACTTTGGTTTACGCGGTTTAGATGCGGTGAGCGAGTTGGAACAGATTGAATTTGCACACCAGATTATCGATGGATTTCCTAAAAATCATCCACTAAAACGATACACCGGAGAGGTGTATTACGAAACTAAAAAGTTGCTGAATTTGTATGAGTTGATGAAGCGTGAAAATTGGACAGCAGAATTTTTACACCAGCAAGTGGATGTGTATTTGGAGGATATCAAAACCCGTGAGGAGTTCATCTACAAAAAAACAACCAAATACGGTAAAGCAGGTGAGTTAAAGCAAAAGGTGTATGATGCGGAAGTGAATAGAATGGTGCAACTAAAAGCGGCAGCTGATACGTTTGATACCTATCAACATTTACTGAAGAAAAACGGACGTTATGATTTTGCCGATATGATTTTATGGGTGATTGATGCGTTTAAACAAAAGCCCGATTTGCTGAGTCAATACCAAGAGCGCTTTCAATATTTTTTGGTGGATGAATACCAGGATACCAGTGGTGCACAAAATGCAGTTTTACAATTGCTCATTCAATATTGGGATAGTCCCAATGTATTTTGTGTGGGTGATGATGACCAATCGATTTATCGTTTTCAAGGAGCTAACGTAGAGAATATTCAACACTTCAAACAAGCGTTTCAATTATTGGGCTTAACAGAGATTTCGTTGGTAGAAAACTACCGAAGCACACAAACTATTTTGGATGCGGCACGCGCGTTAATTAGCAATAATAAAGTGCGTTTAAACCCCAATAAAACATTGGTGGCAAAGAATGCTGCATTGGCTTCATTATCTGTCAAACCTTATATCACCGAATACCATAACAGTGCTCATGAAGTGGTGGGTATTACACGTGCTATTGAGCAACTTAAGAAAAATGGAACTGTATTAAATGAGATAGCTATCATTTACCGTAAGCACAGTCAAGCTGAACAAATCATGCAGTATTTTCAAGCTATTGGTATTCCATTTCAAGCCAAGAAAAAAGTAGATATTTTACATGAACCACTGATAAAAAAGATTGTTCATTTGTTGCGTTATGTTGCTGCTGAAACACATAAAGCACATACCGGTGAGGCGTTTATTTACGAGTTGCTCCATTTCGATTTCTTTAAAATACCACCCATAGAAATTGCGAGATTATCTGTTGCGGTTTCCTCGAAAAATTTCTCTGAACGTAAAACGACTTGGCGTGATGAGATTAGAGATGCGATCAGAAAAAAGCCAACAGATTTATTTACTCAAGATTTACAACAAGGCAAAGAATTGGCATATGCTTCAAAAGTTATTGAAGGTTGGATTAAGGATGGAGTTAATTTAACCACACAGCAATTAATTGAACGTATGCTGAATGAGAGTGGGTTATTAGCCCAATGTTTAACCGGAGCAGACAAGCGTTGGAACATGCAATTGTTGCATACGTTTTTCGATTTTATTAAAACAGAATGCAGTCGTA
>JACCDH011812616.1_pt1 | contig 22176 bp, 20 predicted proteins | sample 7442481 | NCBI WGS metagenome assembly JACCDH01 (sample SAMN15323433, study PRJNA562643) | freshwater metagenome | isolation source: river surface water | place: USA:Blue River Watershed | collected 2017-08-15
ATCAGGCAATTATGAGGCAATAAACTTTCGCGGTGGCCTTAACTATCGGAATCGTGGGACTGCCAAATGTTGGCAAGTCGACCCTCTTCAACGCACTCACCAAAAACAACGTTTTGGCGGCGAACTATCCGTTCGCAACCATCGAGCCCAACATCGGTGTGGTGAATCTTCCAGATGCCAGGCTCACTCGCCTCGCACAGATATTCAACTCCGAGCGCATCCTGCCGGCACCGGTCTCCTTTGTCGACATCGCGGGTATTGTGCGCGGTGCCAGCGAGGGCGAGGGACTTGGCAACCAGTTCTTGGCAAACATTCGTGAGGCCGATGCAATCGCTCAGGTGGTGCGAGGCTTCTCAGATTCAGACGTGGTGCACGTTGACGGCAAGGTAGATGCCAAGAGCGATATCGAAACCATCAACACCGAGTTGATCCTGGCCGACCTTCAGACCCTGGAGAAAACCAGACCACGAGTCGAGAAAGAAGTAAAGGGTAAGAAGGCCGAACCCGAAGTTCTTGAAACTATCGACGAAGCGCTGGCCGTTCTAAACAATGGCACCCCGCTGTCGCTAAGCAAGGTCGATCTCGGTCCCATCAAGGATTTAGGGCTACTAACCGCGAAGCCAATTCTCTTTGTCTTCAACGTCGACGAGGCAGTGCTCACAAGCCCAGAAAAGCGCGCTGAGTTGGCAGCTTTGGTTGCCCCTGCTCAGGCTGTCTTCCTAGACGCCAAGGTGGAGTCTGAGCTAATTGACCTCAGTCACGAAGAAGCTCAGGAACTATTGCAGTCGCTTGGCCAGGAAGAGTCTGGCTTGGACCAGCTCGCTCACGTTGGCTTCCAAACCCTAGGACTTCAGACCTACCTAACCGCAGGCCCCAAGGAATCAAGAGCCTGGACCATCCGCAAGGGCTGGAAGGCCCCGCAGGCAGCCGGTGTGATTCACACCGACTTCGAGCGCGGATTTATCAAGGCAGAGATTGTGTCCTTCTCGGATCTAGACGCAGCCGGCTCCATGTCAGAAGCGAAGGCTCAGGGCAAAGTGCGCATGGAGGGTAAGGACTATGTCATGAACGATGGTGACGTGGTGGAGTTCCGTTTCAACGTTTAGCTGTCGCTCAGTCATCCAGCTGTTTGGCAGCAACAGCCTCACTGTTTATCCAAACTGCGGATAACCGAAACTTTTTTCAGGTTTCATTTTTGAGCTCGGTAATCTCTTCTGGTCCAAAGGAGAAAAATTGGAACTCAAGAAACTTGCCGGTCTGGTAATTGGTAGCTTGCTACTTGGATTCGCTTCCGCGACCCCAGCAGCCGCTGTCCACGATTCTGGCGCAAACGGCAACACCATCATCATGTCGAATTACGGCAGTCCTGCCACGACTTTTTCCGCGACCGCTGTGTCACACAACGTTGCGTTTGATTGCTTTAACAGCCTTCCAGAAACTCGATTGACCTTTAGGGTCGGTGGTCTCGGGTCTGGTGTTATGAATTCAAGTGGTTCGACGGCAAACCGGTTCGTGGTGACCTGGACTCAGGCCAGCACCTCAAACACGGTGACCTTCTCCCCAAGATTTGTGGCTAAGGAGACCCCAGGCGCAAGCGCAACAGGATCATTCACTCTGACCATCAACTACACGACATTCTCACTTCAGGTTGCTCCAGCGGACACCGTCCGGATTTCCTACGCAGCCCCAGCGAATGGCGATTCGGACATAGTTGCAACCCCGAACGCTGGTGCTACGACGGACTTCAACTACAAAGCGCTTTCGTTCTCTGGGCTTGTTTTTGATGCATCCAGGTTCGCAGGCGTTCCGCGCAGCGGATCGTGCTTCCCAAGCGGTGGCGGTGGCGGTGGTGGCGGTTCTACTCCGGACTGCCTAGTCAACGGAAGCCCTGCGACTCTAGCGCAGACCGGAGTGAGCCGCACCACACTAAGTGCTGGCGAGACCTACCAGATCACACTTGGAGGCCAGCCGCTTCAGACCGCTTGCAAGATCAACACCAACAGCGGTTATTGGGTGCGAACCTCAATCAACAGCACCGTAGTGACGACAGCTGGAACTAACTTTACTTCCAACATCACCTACACCACTCAAAACCTTCTCCCGATCAGCTACGAGACCCTGGTAGCGGGTTTGGCTGCTCAGGGTTACAACACTCCAATCCAACCCGGTGATGTTTGGAAGCGAGAGGTGTTCACAACTTCTGTTACCCCAACTTCGGGCGATGTGCCGGTGGTTACTTTGACAATGACTTTGGGTGTGAGCGGCGGAAGCACTCCTTCGAGAGTTGTCCAAAGAACTGTTTACTCTGGACCACAGATCTTGGTAACAATCACCCCAAGGCCGATTCTTCCCGGTGGAAGCTTGGTCTTTAGTGGCGACAACCTTTCGGCCATTACATCGGCAACCATCGGAGCTAAGGCCGCATCGCTTAGCTTTGATGTTAAGACTGGACTAACCATTGGCACTCCAGAGGGCTTGACTCCGGGGAAGTATGACCTTGTTATGCAGTCCAGTTTCGGAAAGCTAACTCACATAAACGCGGTGACCATCAAGGCACCAACCCCAACCAAGTCACTTGCCTTCAAGGGTGAGGGTGAATACCTAAATGAATCTCAGGTGTCCGAGCTGGTCGCATTCAACTCGAGCCTGAACTCTGATTACGAGAAGGTTCGCTGCATCGTGAATGCTGCAGATGCCAAGGTTGCCAAGGCAATCGCGATTCGCGTCTGCGCTCACGTGGCTCGCGGAGAGGCACGCAACGTTGAGGTAATCCAGGATGTTCGTAGTACCTTCCAGGGCTCCGGCTTCTGGGTTCGCGTTTACGCAGCTGGCTAATTTCTCATAGGAGTGCGGCGGGAGTCTTGACTCCCGCCGCTTCTTTTTTAGCCAAGCTTTCAGACTGCTGAATTAGGATGAGGCTGCGACAGTGGTCCGTTTATGTGGTCAGGAGCTTAGAAGTGCGGAATCGGTTGGCAATCTCCCTGATTCTTGCTCTGCTATTGCCAATGCCGCTCCAGCAAGCGTCGGCGAACACAATCGCAGATATAGAAGAAAGACTGTCGGTCTCCTTTTCACTCTCCGTGGTTGGCACTGGCTCTTCACGCTCTATCTCGCAGACGGTGCAGGTCACCGATTCACAAGGCGCGCTGACTCTCACCGCGGCAGCTGGAAATCAACTCAGAATCTTGGATTTCAGGCTTTTAGCCTGCGTTAGCTCGCCGGCAAAAATTCAAATCACCTTGACCAATACCCACAGTGGTTGTCAGTGGGTAGTAGCCAACTTCACTCAAAGCCACTCGGTGACTACTCATATCCAAACTAGGCGCACGTCGGGAACAATCTTCGATTCCACTTCTGCGAATCACCCGATTTTGACACCGATGCTTACAGTTCAGGACTCCAATGGAGTCAGATTCAGTTTCTTTAGCGATTCGACTCCGCCGCAGAGTCAAGCACTCACTGCACCGCCTCCGGCTTCAAGGACAGAGTATCTGGGGCCTTTGATTCTCGAGATCCGGAATAAGCGTGCGGTGCTTGCGGGCGAAAGCGTCAGTTTTCGGGGCAGAAAGTTATCCGAGATTTTCTCCGCCACGATCGGATCCTTCTCGGCCACCGTGTCTCACTCTCCAAATGGCGAAATGACCGTTGGCACTCATGAGTCGCTCACTCCTGGGGTTTATAGCCTGGTTGTGCAATCTCGTTACGGAACCCTGACACATCTGAATGCAGTTCAGATAAAGCCTCCGACCCAGCTGAGGCGTCTTGTGCTTCGCGGGCCTGGGCAGTACCTAAACGAATCTCAGGTGAAGTCCATAGTTTCACTGCACCAATCTCTCAACAGCGACTATAAAAAGCTTCGCTGCATTGTGAACTCTGCTAACGCCCAAACTGCCAAGGCGGTTGCAACCCGTGTCTGTGCTTTATTGGCAAAAGGCGAGGCTCGGGATATTGAAGTCATTCATGATGTTCGAAATACATTCAAGGGGAAAGGTTTCTGGGTTCGTGTCTTCGCAGCGGGATAGCTTGTGTTGCGACTGAGGCATAGACACCTTTGATACAGTGTTGTCTCGCTAGGGCAGGCTTTCGAGTTGAGAAATAGCCTATTGTTGGGGGCACTCCAGCGGCATTAATTGGTGAGGTGGGAATGGCGATAACGGGTCGAGACATTAGATGTAAACGCTGCAAGGTGAACGTTACAAACTCACTGGAGCTTGGCGGCTGGGGCATTGATTACCGGGACAACGAGATCGTCGGATATGTCTGCCCAAAGTGCCTCAAGCCAAATGAACTTCTTCCCGCTCCGGAGGGCGTAACTTTTGATGTTGGTCACGGTTACGAGGAGTCAGGCGCGGTATCAGACGGCCGCTTCAAGTTTATGAAAAAGCGGGTGGACAGCCCGGACTACTATGGCAAGCGCGAAGCACGACTGACCTGGGAGGAATTCTCCGACATGCTCCGCAGGATCATGGAGCAGGTTCCTTATCCAAGTTTCAAGATTGCTATTGAGATTCAAACACTTTGGAATTTCGTGCTCTCTGTAGAGTCGCTTCCGAGCGGCGAGAAGGTGATTCGTACCACCGGTTATCACACTCACGGCATGAAAAAAGGCAAACCACTTGACCCAGAGTTGATTGAAAATCTGACAAAAATGGGAATGACTGCCCCTGAAGGCGAGACTAGAACTTGGTCAATCAGGCTCACGGTCGATGAATCGCAGGACTTCTATCTGAACAAGATCATCACTCACATATTGGATCGGGGATATGAGTTCAACCCAAATCTCTTCCAAGGCGTGGAGATTGACCAATATCCCTGATCCTCTAGATTCGTTTGACGTTTACCCCCAGGCTGACGTCAATTTCAGTCTGCTGTTTTTGCTTCACTAGCCCGGCAAGAACCGTCCTGGCTGCGCCAATGTCGCCCTTGGTTAGCTTTTCCAGTCCGGCCGTGGCTTCCAATTTGCGCTCAGGGGAACCGCTTCTGACGATTTCCTCCAGCTCAGATTTGATCCACCAGTCGCTTCGCCAGATAATGCCGCGAATCACGTTCCATAATTCGTCATCTTCAGCATCCCAGAGGCTCTCATCGCCCGCCTTCGCAGCTGCCTCCGCCAGCGGGGCATGCTGGGCGAAGAGCTTGCGCTCTGCGTTGGTGGCGGATCCTATGACTTTGCCACCATGCGAGGTCTGGAAGAACTCAATGGTTCTCTGGTAACGCAGCAGCAAGCGTTTTGGAAGATCGCCTTGACGGGCTTCGAAAAAGTCTCGCTTCACTTGTCTAACCTGCTCGGCTGCAGACTGCACTTCCTCGTCTACCAGACTGCTCTCGATGACATGGATGGCCTTTTCGATGGAAGCAATTTTGTTCTCCAGCACCTCGTTGGGGTTCTGCTGAACATATCGCTCGAGTGATCTCTTTAGAGTTCTTGCCGATTCTGCAAACTCTTGCCAGTCCTCGGTGGGGTTCTTAATCGCTTCACCGGAAACGTAAAGACCATCAAACTTCTGGCCTATGGAAGGCACCGAGACGCTGAGCTTCAGGCCCAATCCCTCATCGATTTGGTAGCCGCAAATCAGCTCGTCTCCCACTGAAATCTTGTCCAGTTTTCCCAGCTGGGCGGGATCAAGCTTTAGCTCTCCAACGAAGGTGTTATCGGCTACTCGGTCAGAGATCTCGCCTTGGTAGAGCCTGAAGCTGATTGCCGATTCACTCTTGGCGGTCAGCGGAATCTGAGCCGCCACCTTGAATTCTCCAGCCTTGGGTAGTCGCTCGCCAACGCGCACCAGATACTCCGGCTCGGTCGTTCTGCCGTCTCGACTGACAACCTCAACAAATAGCGACTTGGCAACTGGGATACCGCGAATCTCAATGACTCTGTCAATCTCGATTGACTTAGAAACTTTCGAATTGCTGCCCGGAAGCGTTGCTTCGATAGTGAACTGGTTCCTACCATCGCTGGTGAGTGGCAGTGTTAGCGACTTGCTGAAATTGAGTGTCATCTGCCCGCTCGAGTAGGCGGGGCTGTTGACTTCAAAATCGATGCTTTCGATTTCCAAGCTGTTCAGAGTCAGCGTCACAATCGCGGTATTGCCTGAAACTCTCGACTCGTAAGAGAGGTCAATTGGGAACTCTTGAGTGCTCGCCTCGACGCTGGTTCTAGGCTTTAGCTCACCCGACTTTAGGTTCTCCGCGAATACCGCAGCACCCTTTGCAACTGCAGTCATCGGGTCAATAAACTCAGGAAATACTTCGATTTCCAGTGCTTCAGACACCCGCTCTCTCAACGGTGCGTAGAGGGTGGGGCCTCCGATAAACACCAAGTAATCAATGCTCTCTAAATCGACACCGCTGTCGGAGGCTACGATTTTGCAGGCGTTGACCGTTGCGTCGATTAATTCCGAGATGATCTCGTCAATGTGACTCTTTTTGAGTTCGACATTCAGACCCACCTCGTTACCATCTTTATCGGTAAGCCGCTTTTTGTTGACCTTGATATCTCCAACTGGAACCTGAATGAAAACGGAGGCATCTGGCACAGGGTTGGCTGCGTAACTCTGAGAGAGTTCGATTTTTCCCTGCTCGGCGTGCATCGCCAAGAGGTTTTTAATTTGGTTGCTGTTGAGATCGTCAGCCGAGATGTTGTAGTTGTCTTTTAGCCAAGGGATGATTACCCGGTTTACAATCGCAAAATCCCAGTCACGACCGCCATTGGCTTCGATGCCGCCCTGAGCGACTATTGAGCCGGAGCCATCTCGGAAGGTGGCGATTGAAACATCGAAGGTTCCGCCGCCTAGGTCGTAGACCAGGAAGGTCTTGTCCGCAGGATTTCTTTCCATTACCGCGAGGCAAGCGGCTACCGGCTCGGGCATGAGCTTTATGTTGCTCAGTCCAGCCGCATTAGCAGCGTTTAAGGTTGCTTCGTTTTTAACCTGACCAAAAGCCGCCGGCACCGTGATGACCACCGAGCACTCTTGATCTGCGCGCACTGCCGCTGGGAGGTAGCTAAAGACTCGCTTAAGTAGTTCGGTGGAACACCACTCTGGAGACTTCACTAGGTTGGCTGAAGCAAATTTAATCTCTACTCCGGTTCCCAATAGTCGCTTCCAGCCCCTGGCAACGTCTTCGGGTCGCTGGGCAACCTGGAAGTATGCCTTGTCACCTAGGTGCATCGAGCCGTTCTCGTCGATGAAGATTGCCGAAGGGGTGGTTTCCGAGCCCGAGCCCATGGCGCCACCGACCTGCTTGGCAACCTCAACGCGCTTGCCATCGAAAGTCGCGATAGAGGTGTTTGTAGTGCCTAGGTCAATTCCAATTGAGATTGCCATTAGTTATTGTCCCTTTCGCTTTACTGTCACAAGCCCAGGCTTGAGCAGCCCGCCCACGGTCTTGGAATCCACGCTGGAGTTTTTGGGCTCATATATAAGGATTGGTTCTACCACCTCATCAATCACCAAGGGAGTGAGGGGTTCAAAATCTTCCGAATTGAGCACTTGAACATTCAGCGCAGCCGTGTAGTCGAGGTCTTTGAGGTCAGGAATTCGAATTCCAGCTCGCTCGCAGTTCCTTGGTAAGTCTTCAATAAAGAAAGACAGCTTGCTCCTCAGTCGCTCCAGGCTCCTGGGGTCATTTGGGTCAAACTCATCCATGGTTGAACTGAGCTTGAAGCTGTTGGTTACCAAAGCTGCGTAGGACTGCAGGACTCGGTTGAAATCTGCTGCCAGATCGACGCTTTGGTCCTGGAGTGCTTGGTAAGCATTTCGCAGCATCTGATTCTCCGCCACCACAGCCGCAGTCGATGTGGTTGCTTCAGCAGAGCTAGAGGGGTCTTGCGCTAGCCCTGAGCTATCTTGCGGCTCGCTACTTATCGTCACGGCACGACTTACGCGCCCCGCCTCAGTTGCGGGGTTGCCGAACTTGCGTTTTTTCTTCTTGGACACGTGAATCCCCCTTTTCATCAGCGTATCAAAGAATGATTCTCCTCCAAGCGCAGATGCGCCTGCCCTAAACTTGCCATTCTGAGCCTTTTGGCGATTCGGTATGAGAATGTAGGTGGGGATTCAAATGTTGCGGGAGATTCAAACTGAAGCTGGCAATCTAGCTCGGCAATTCAACCACGACCGAGTTACCGATGTTCATGTGCTTCTGGCGTGGGTGAGAATCGACTCTGGTCTTGATGTCCCGAATTCCGAAGTGATCAAGTTAAACCTTCGCGAAGCAATAAAGACCTTGGTTGGAAGAGGGCTAGCCTCACCGGCCAGTGGGCCTGACTTGGCTCTGACGGAGCGCGCTCGTGAGTATCTAAAGACCCTCGGTGAGAATCTGGGAGACGCTCAAGTTTTTTCCGGATTGCTCCAACGTAGTGGCATTGAAACTGATGAGGTCGAGACTGCGGAGGATATCCAGTCTGCCCAGGAGAACCCGCTTCCTGCGCAGCGAAAGCCGACTTTGGAAGAAGCATTAGCAAGACTCGATGCCCTGGTTGGCCTAGAGGATGTAAAGCGTCGAATTAGGGAATTGGTGGCTACCCAAAAGGTGCAGCAGCACCTCAAAGGGTTGGGCCAGCCAACTATGCCCGCAAGTTTGAATCTGGTTTTCTCTGGTGATCCTGGAACCGGAAAAACCACGGTGGCAAGGATTGTTGCCGATATTTATTCAGCGCTGGGGCTTCTCTCTAGGGGCCATCTTGTAGAGGTTGGACCTCAGGATTTAGTGGCAGATTATGTCGGGCAAACTAGCTCCAAGACTGCCGAGGTAATTGAACGTGCAGACGGCGGTGTGCTCTTTATCGATGAGGCATACTCGCTGGTCGAACCCGGAGTTGGTGGATACGGTGCAGAAGCCATTGCCACATTGGTTAAAGCTATGGAGGACAAGCGGGAGCGGTTTGCCGTAATTGTTGCCGGTTACACCGAACCGATGATTCGCTTCATAAAGTCAAACCCGGGACTTCAATCTAGGTTCTCGAACCAAATCTATTTTGACAACTATCGCCTAGAAGAACTGCTTCAAATCTTTAGGAAGATGTGTGAGGACCACAAGATTGCCATCGGTGAACAGGCACTGAACCTCGTTAGACGCCACCTGGACAGAAACGAAACCGCGGGAGCGGGGGGTAATGGCCGCTATATTCGCAAGTTGTTCGCTAAGACATTTGAGAACATGTCAGTGCGCGCCTTTGATGATGGCCTGATTGAGGACCACGAGGTGACCGAGTTTCAGCCGGAAGATGTTCCAGTGAGCCTTGAAAGCCACTCTCGCCCAATTTCTTTGGATGAGGCGCTGGAGGAGTTAAACCAGCTAGTGGGCCTGGAAGAGGTCAAGACCAGGGTCAGGGAGCTGGTTCAGGTGCATCGTGCTCGATTGGCGATGGATGATGCAAACAAGCCGGTTGTGGACAATAGCCTGAATCTTGTGTTCACCGGAGATCCGGGAACGGGTAAAACCACCGTCGCCAGAATCATCACAAAGATTTACCAGGCGGCGGGAGTGCTTCCCAGGGGACAGCTAATTGAGGTTGGGCGTCAAGACTTGATTGCCGCCTACGTTGGGCAAACTGCTCAAAAGGTAGAAGCCAAGGTAGATGAAGCCATGGGCGGCGTACTATTCATCGATGAAGCGTACTCGCTAACCAACAGCGGGGGCGGGGTTGGATACGGTGATGAGGCGGTAGCTGCCTTAGTCCAATTGCTAGATAATCGCAGGGGTAAATTCGCTGTGATTGCCGCCGGATACAAAGAAGACATGCGGTTCTTCCTGGAAAGCAACCCGGGCCTGAAATCCAGAATTGACCACGAGATCTACTTCCCAAATTACACAATTGCTCAGCTCACCGAAATCTTCGAATCGCTTGCAGCCAAGAAGGAAATTGCGGTCTCAAGTGAGGTGGCCAGTGCCGTCAAGGAGCATTTGAACAAAAACCGAACCGGTGGCCCAAATGGCAATGGCCGATACGTCAGGAAGCTCTTTGAGCGCATGTATACCAACATGGCTGCTCGAGCGTCCGAGGCAGACTTTAGTGTTGAGGTGCTATCGAAGTTTGAGCCGAGCGATGTGCCGGCCAGCATTTACGATGAACGCACGCAGGGCAGAATTGGATTCTAAGGAGGACTCAAGGTGACGCTTTCAAAGAGCTCCGGTGGACTAGGTCCAACCATTGAGAGATTCGCAGATGAGTACGCAATTTGGAACCAGGTGGTCGATCCGGCCTTTGATGCCAGGGCCAATCATTGGTTCCGAGACTTTCAGCTGACCCCAATTGGCAACTACCTCGCCCAACTTGGTGAAACCCCGAAAACTCTCAGTCTCATCGAGCACTGGCTCGATGATCTATTCAAGCCAGAAGAGCTATTAGTGCTGGATGGGTTGGTTCACAAAGATACCGACCTACTTGGATCCCCTATGGTGATTAGCGAATCGACTCTCGGGCAGAAAACTATCGAGGCCCTCGATGCCGCTGGCATACCTTGGCGATATGCGACGCTACCGACCCGCGAAGACGACCTCTGGCCGCTGTCGGTCTGGCCCATGACTGATCTGCCAATGGACGACACTAGAAAACTAGAAATCTTCTACAAGAATGATGAGCAGTACACAGTGCTGCAGTATGTCCAAATTCTTCGCGATAAAAGAGGAAACGAAACCGCGATCTGGTTTGCTCCTCAGTTGGCTGCCTCCCGTCCGATGCACCAGATAACGCGCTGGTACGTCAATAACTCCGAAACCGGAGGACTTGAGTTTGACGAAGTTCCGCCTGACGAGCTGGGACGAGTATTCAACATTGGCGAGTGGCCAGAGCAAATCGTGTTGCCAGTTTTGTTCAAGAAGCTATTTGCTCTTGCAGAAGCCGGAGGGTTGGAGTTCTCCGATGCGCAAAGGCGAAGCGACAGGTTCGCCGCGTCAGCAAGTGGAAAATTGCCCGAGCCAATTTTGTTTTTTGAAACCAAGTACAACGTTGCGGGTACTTGGGACTCAGACGAATCTGAGCCGCTCTACACGCTGCAAGAACTGCCGCACGTGGCTAATCAAGGCTGGGTGTTCGGTGACGCGGATGTCCCGAGTCTGGCGAAGAACTTTAAGGTGTTTTTCGAAGGACTAAAGTCAGTCCAGTTCGTGCTTACCAATGGCTATCAGGGTCATTTCCAGCAGTCCTGGAATGGCTCTTGGGATAGGCACACGCTCTCCGCAATGCTCATGGTTGCCAGGGAGCAAAAGGAAAAGGTAAACGGCGCAGCGCACTGGTGCCCAGCCATGCTGACTGGCCTCAAATCCGCCATTTCAACTGGGCAGTATTCCGTAAATCGCGCTGACGGAGCAGACCCTAGGGAATCAGAACAAGCCATGATGCACATATCAAACACTGGACTTGGGCCCGTGGTTGCGAGTGCGATTAACACCTATGCGTTTAGCACTCTGTTTCACGACAAGGACTTTGTGCTTGCCACTAGGTTGCTGGAGTTGGCATATCTCATGGATGTTCCCAGGGAGTCATGGAATGCTCTCAGCAACTGGGGTATCGCTCTTTACATAACCCACAATCTGGATGCCGCAGAGGAAAAGTTCCTAACGGTAATCGAATCTGGACCTGAGTTCGGGCACGACGAGCCATACGCGTACCTCTCCGCAATCGCAAAGCTGCGGGGAGATCTGGCTGGAGCCAAGAAGTTCGATGAGCTGTGTCAAAGCGTTGGCGGTTACGGGTCTCCTATTTTTGATCAGCTAAAGCCTTCCGAATTACCAGCCGAAGCGCAGCCAATTGTTTGGGATGCCGACGGCGAATCCGAGAGCGTGAGATTGACAAAGGGTTCTGCTGGGGGACTGGGTATCGATTCGCCGCAACAGGGCATCAGCGATGATTCAAAGCGAGCAAAATTCTGTAGCGAATGTGGCGTCCGTTTCCAAAGTGAAGCCTCCAATTTTTGCACCGAGTGCGGAACGAAGCGCGCCTGATAGTGGGCATCTTCCCGATTGACGCGGCGATAGTGCACTCGCAAGACGATCACCCTGACCTGATTGAAGCACTCAAACCCTACGATTCCAAGGACTACCCGAGGGCTTTAATTCTGCTGGAGCCATTGGTGAGAGCTGGCAACCTGCTAGCTATCTTCAAATATGCCAATTCGCTTGATTGGCTTGATCGATCAGCTGAAGCGGAACACTTCTGGCGCATCGCAATAGCTGCTGGCCACATGCCATCCAGAAACAACCTGGCCAATAACCTAAAGTCCGAGGGTAGAAGGGATGAAGCTTACGAGCTTTACCTTCAGGCGGCCGAGGCTGGCGAGAACGATGCCATGTTTAATCTTGGACTGCTGTTGGAAGAGACTGATTGGCCAGCAGCGCTGGGGTGGTTCAAGCAAGCCGTTGCCGCCGGTCATGCGAAGGTTTGCGCAAACCTGGCAATCAAGTTTTTTGCAGACCAGGATGTCGAGACAGCGATGTTCTACGCCAAGCTGGGAATCCAGCGTCAAGACGGGTTTAGCGCTTTGGCTCTAGCCTTGCACCACTGGAAGCTCGATGAAGCGGAAAAGGTTGTTGAGTACACCGATCTAGCTTTGAGTTTTAGGGACCCACTTCGTGCAAATTGGATAAAGAATGCCCTACCGCTAAGAGCGCTTGCTCTATTGAGCTTAGATCGGCTTGAGGAGGGCAGGGCAGCCTATCAAGCATGCGTTGACGCCGATGTAGAGGCCGAGTCACTTGCCAATCTAATGTCATTAATAAGTGCGAAAGAATCTGAGCCTAAAGCAACTAGCAACTGCTCTGGCTGCGGTTCACAAGCCCCAAGCCAGGCAAAATTCTGCACCAACTGCGGGCAAGCGCTGCGCCGCGACTCAAACTAACCTCCGTTAAACACAGAAGCCCCCGAGGAAATCCCCGGGAGCTTCTGGATGAGTCTCTTAGTACTTGTCGGCAATACCGAGCTTTTGCTGAATGGTGTCTGCGTGGGCCGCTAGAAGCTCCAGTGGCTCTTCGATCTCATTGGCATCCGCATTCTCCAGGAACACGACGTGGGTCAACATGTAGGCGTTGGCGGTATTGGTAATACCGAAAACCGAGTCGCTCTCCTCAAGAACTTTCGCTGCTGAGACATCGCTTACTTCTGCGATTGGTGAGGAGACGATCATCAATGTTTCGCGAGTCTCTACGAATACCAGCTGGCTGCGGTCGTTGTCGACTGTCCACCACATGGAAAGCAAGTTGCCTTCCTCGCTAGCGATCTTGAACTTTGATCTCAGGAAGGCCAGTGCCTCTGCTGAAGTTGCCATTTGTTTACCCCTAATCTGATTGGCTCTTTGACCAATAAATTGGAATTTTATAGGAAACCTGGTCTATTTTGCGTAACGGTTTAGCCAGCGAAATAGTCGACCCTAAGAAAGCCAAGCAGTGAGTTTGCAATGTCGGGAGAGTTAGGGTCAGGCACTCCCATAGACTCTGGAATCAGCGCAACACTTTCTCGCACTGCTGACCTTGAGTCCCGCCTCACCAACTATCCTTAGGCCAGAAAATAAGGAGTTCTGAATGGCAGCAGACAATTTGATTTCATCCGGTGGACCTTGGGAATCCGTGATTGGCTATTCACGAGCGACCGTCACCGGGCCTTTTGTTCATGTGGCGGGAACTACCGCAACCGTCGATGGCAAGCTGCAGCACGAGGGCGACGCATACGGTCAGACCAAGGTGGCATTTGAGATTATCGAGAAAGCTCTTGCGCAGGCGGGGCACTGTCTCGAGGACGTAATCCGGATTCGGATTTATCTCGCGCACGAAGCTGATATGGATGCGGCGGGTAAGGCAAACGGCGAGCTTTTCTCTGAGATTCGCCCAGCTCTAACAATCCTTGCCGGACTGAAGTTCATCAACCCAAAGATGCTGGTTGAGATTGAAGTGGATTCCTATAAGCCGTGAGTTTGCTGTGTCGGGTGAGTAAGGGTCAGACATTCCCATAGACTCTGGAAATGAGCGCAACACTTTCTGCCACCCAAACCCACTTTGCCCAGGTTCTGAATCAGGTTAGGGAAGCTGGCTACCTTCAGAAAAAGCCAAGTTTTTATATCATCAGACTGATCGCCATAACTCTCATCGCTGCCGCGCTATGGACCGGAGCTGGGTTTCTAGCTTGGGCTGCCGAACAGAACAGCTGGTGGTTGGTGGCAGCATTCGCTCTGGTGGCTCTTCTGGGCGTGATGAGTGCGCAGTATGGCTTTATTGCGCACGAAGCCTCACACCGTCAGGTGTTTAGAAACAACAAAGTAAATGACTGGACTGGATTGGTGCTCGCCAACCTATTTGCCGGATTGTCCTATGGTTTCTGGCTGCGTAAGCACAATAAGCATCACCAGCGTCCAAACCAGATCGGCGAGGATCCCGATATCGCAATTCGAGTATTGAGTTTCACTACCGAATCCAAGTTGGCTAAAAGGGGTGTTGAGCGCTGGTTCTCAGATCGCCAGGGATACCTGTTCCCGCTCCTGTTGCTTTTCACTGGTTTTGATTTGCTTCTGGATTCGGTGGTGGGGCTTGGTCGCAAGGACCGTCCACTTGGTATTCGGGTGTTGGAGTTTTCGCTAATGATGATTCGTCAGTTTGCGCCATACATTGTGCTGGCGATCATGTTTGGCCCGTTCTGGGCTATCGCGATGTGGTTTGTCATGATGATGAGCTTTGGGTTCTTCATGGGCGCAGCCTTTGCTCCTAACCACAAGGGCATGCCGCTGATCGCGAAAGATTCGAAGCTGGATTTCTTCTCGCGTCAGGTGCTTACCTCTCGCAACATCAAGGGCAGCTGGCTGAAGGACAATCTGATGGGTGGACTGAACTACCAGGTTGAGCACCACCTGTTCCCATCGATGGCGAGACCCTACCTGCGCAAGGCACATGCCATTGTTGCTGAGCACTGCAGGCAAAATGACATCACTTTGGTTGAGATGAACCTGCTTGCCAGCTACAAGGTGATCATGCAGCACTTGAACAAGGTCGGCCTAAGCAACAACGCAGATCCGTTTGTCTGCCCAATGGTTGCGGAATTGCGCCCAAGAAATTAGTTCCTGTGTCCAAAGCTGAAGTCGATCAGTACCTCGAGGGCTTGCCGGAGGCGGCAGTTTTTTCGATTCAGGCACTTCGCAAACAGGTGCTAGACCTTGTGCCGATGGGTGAAGAGTGCATCTCGTATGCCATGCCTTGCGTCAAACTGAGCGGTAAAGCAGTGGCTGGTTACGCTGCCTTCAAAAAACACATCGGATACTTTCCGCACTCGGGAAACATCGTCCCGCAACTAAGTGAGGAACTTTCCGGCAGGAAGCAGACCTCGGGGGGCTTCCAGTTTGAGTTGGGTGAAGTGCTTCCAGATGACTTGGTGGCAAAGTTAGTTTCATTGCGACTCAAAGAACTTGGCGAAAAGTATCCGGATATGGATTTCGGCCTTTACTAAGTGAATTCTTTGGTTAACGCAAGGTAAACAAGACTCGATTTCCATACGATTTCTTCGTGAGTCTTTCCAAGAAAATGTTCCTGCCGACCGGCATTCAGGTGCCATGCGTAAACCTGCCGTCAGACGTGAACTTGGATGATATCCACCCTTGGGCAGCATCACTTTCCTCGGCTTCCGAACTTGTCGCAGAGGGCAAGTCGTCTGCGCTGTTGTTCTTCGTGGAGAATGCAGCCGAACTAGAGGCTGCCAAGTCAGATCTTGTGAAGCTCTGGGAAAGCAAATTGACGTTTTGGGTCTTTTACCCAAAGAAACCGCATCTTGGCACTGATCTATCGCGAGATGTCACCTGGAAAATTATGAGACAGGCAGGAATGGCCGGCACCAGGCAGGTCGGGATAGATGACAAGTGGTCCTGCCTGTATTTCAAGAACAGTGGTAAATCAGATTACGTAGAACTCGTCGCCGGATAGGTTTAGCAATCTGGCATTAAAGCCAACCGCAACAGTTCCGGCAGGCATGCTCTTAGTGACCACAGCATTAGCACCAACCGCGCAATCACTGCCTATGGTTATGTTGCCAATCAACTTCGCGCCTGCTCCCAGTGTGACTCGGTCGCCGACGGTGGGGTGGCGCTTTACCGCCTCAAGAGTCTTACCTCCCAGAGTCACGCCGTGATACATCAGGACATCATCACCAATGATGGCGGTCTCGCCGATCACCACACCGACACCGTGATCGATTACAAAGCGTCTACCGATAACGGCACCGGGATGAATCTCAATACCCGTTAGGAACTTGACCCAGTTCGAGAGCATTCGACTGAGGATTCTTAGCTTGAGCTTCCACATCACGTGCGCAACTCGGTGTGCCCAGATGGCGTGCAGGCCAGGGGACGTCAAAAATAGCTCGAGAGCGGTCCTAGTTGCCGGATCGCGCTCAAGCCCTACCTTGATGTCCTCGAAGATTCTCACTGCTTGGCTTGGTATTCCTCTTGAAGGTCACGGTAGAGCGTTGACGAAACATAGCGCTCTCCGAACGATGGGATGATGACGACAATGTTCTTGCCAGCAAACTCTGGTCGGTGAGCAACTTCGCGCACTGCCCAGATGGCGGCTCCCGATGAAATACCGGCCAAAATACCCTCTTCCGCAGAAACTCTGCGGGCGTATTCGAAGGCAACCGAGTTTGGTGCTGAAAGTACTTCGTTGTAGACGGTGGTGTCCAAGATTGAAGGGATGAAGTTTGGTCCAATGCCCGCCAGTGGGTGCCCGGCGGCCTCACCTCCGGTTAGCAGTGGCGAGGATGCGGGTTTCACGGCGAAGACCTGGATGTTTGGGTTTAGTTCCCTCAAGCGCTGACCGGTGCCTGTGATGGTTCCACCGGTGCCAGAGCCGGCAACCAGGGCATCCACCTGACCGTCCAGGTCACGCCAAATCTCCGCTGCCGTGGTCTCACGGTGAATCTTGGGTCCGGCTGGGTTATCAAACTGGCGAACCAACACGCTGCCTGGAATCTGCTTGCCCAATTCCTCTGCGGTGGCAACCGATCCCTTCATGCCCTCAACTGCCGGGGTTAGCACCAATTCAGCTCCGTAGGCACGAATCAAAATCTTTCGCTCAAGGCTCATCGAGTCTGGCATAACGATGATGGTGCGGTAGCCGCGGGCTGCTCCCACCATGGCCAGGCCAATTCCAGTGTTACCGGAGGTTGCTTCGATGATGGTTCCGCCAGGGGCAAGCTCTCCGGATTGCTCTGCGGCATCCACCATGGCAATGGAGAGGCGATCCTTCACGCTCGAGGACGGGTTGTAAAACTCCAACTTGGCGTAGACATTGGCCTTTGCGCCATCCAGCACGCGATTGAGCTTGACCAGGGGAGTGTTACCGAAGACTTCGGTGATGTTGTTGTAGACCCGCATTATTCTCCAGACTTGAACCAACGAAGTTTAACCCTTTAGCAAGGTGAATGTTCCTTGGGTTACAGATAGTTTCGATTGCTCTCAGTTTTCTTCAAGGTTTCTCGCTTAGGTTTGCAGGCTATGAGAATCCTTCTGGCATCAGCATCCATCGTTTCCGTCATGGCACTAAGCGCCTGCAGTCCAGAACAATTGGTTAGCGCGGCTGCCGATGCGGCAGCCTGCACCGCGATGGAATCCACCGTGACCGCCACCCTTGCGGCCTATCAGGAAGGCCTGGTTGACTCCGGTTTGATCTCTCAGGTTGACGCTCTAATCGGCGAGCAGGTCCGGGGAGTGCTTTCCTCTGGTCTGTCTCAGGACCTAGCAGACCTGATGGCCATTGTGGACTCAAACGAGTCGGTTGAGACCGCAACCGCAAAGGTTGAGGCGCTAACCGCCTCAATTCAGGAGAAGTGTGCCGCCGTCGGAGTCGAGTTCGCTAACTAGCGACCTAGCTCGTCGTCGATCATCTTTCCCTTGCGAATTTGTATCGCAACCGGGATAGCAATCAGGCAGGATGCAAAGAGTAACCAAAGCGCCGCATCCCAGCCCCCGGTCAGCTCACGTAGCACACCAACTGCGAAGACCATCAGCGAGGCCGTGCTATAGCTAACGCCTTGACCAAAGGCACTCACCGCAAGCACTGTTGAGCGCTCTCTGGAGCGCAAGTTAAACAGCGTTAGGGCGAGCGGGAACATGGTTGGCCCAAACCCAAAGGCAACCACCCAGAGCCAAGTCAGTGAAACGTCTCCGAATAGCAGCCCCAGCGTTCCAGTTACACCCGAGGCGAACGAGAACCAGACAATCAGGCTCTGCGATTGTGGGAATTTGGTGCTGAGAATCGGCATAATCAGTGAGATCGGTAAACCAATAAGCGCAAACAGACTGAGCAGCAAACCGCCCTCAATCACGCTGACGCCCTGGTGTTCAACCAGTAGCAGTGGTAACCAGGCAAATGACACGTAGCCAATGATTGCCGTAACAGACTGCATAAAAGCGATCGAGAGCGCGGTTGGTGAGCGCCAAATCGCCTTGTGACCGGCAGTTTTCTCCGGTTTGAGTTCAGGCTTGGAATTGCGAAGCAAGAACGCCAGCGGAGCAATAGTTAGGAAAGCCAATATCGCCCACTGACCGAGCGAGAACCGCCAGCCAGCTGCTTCTGAAATTGGTACCGCGACAAAAGAAGCCATGGTTGCCGATAGAGCTGTGAGGGTTAGGTAGAAACTGGAAACCAAACCAACCCGGTTCGGGAAGTACTTCCGCACCAAAACCGGCAGCAGCACATTACCAATACCCATACCCAGAAGGCTCAGCAGTGAGCCAAAGAACAGTGCTGTGGCATCCCAGGCAAATGCTCTCAACAAATGTCCCAGGATGATCATCAGCACAGTAAGCAGCAGGGTCTTCTCGACACCTAGCAGCCGAGCTGGTCTGTAGCTCAACGAGCTGGCAAGCGCGAAGGACAGCGGCGCTGCTATCCCAAGAAGACCTATGGTCACAATCGGGAGCGAAATCTCCTGCTGGATGTAGCTAACTACCGGACTGATCGAGCTAACCGCGGTCCTGAGGTTTATTGCGAGCAGGGCAATCGTCGCGATTGCCAGAAAACGTGCCTGATTCTTAGTTCTCACTTCAAAGCTTGCTGAAACTCGGCATGCAGTAGGCCATTGGACGCCATCACCGAAGAGCTGTCGTCGGTCAATGGGCCAGTCAGGTCACTGATCTTTCCACCGGCTTCTTCAACAATCGGCACCAGGGCGGCGATGTCGTAAATCTTTAGGTCGTGCTCGGCAACTAAGTCGATGGTGCCTTCGGCAAGCAACATGTAGCTGTAGAAATCGCCATATGCTCGGGTGCGCCAGACCTTGCGGCTGAGCTCAATGAGCTGGTTTAGCTTTCCGGCCTGATCCCAGAGCTGCATGTTGTTGTATGAGATTGACGAATCCGAAAGGTCTGAGATCTTCGAAACCTGCAGCGTTCTAACAGTCCGATTTATGTCCATTGTGAAGGCGCCGTTGCCGCGCTGCGCCCACCAGCGCCTGCCAAGGGCAGGTGCTGACACCACGCTGGTGGTGATCACACCATCGACTCGAAGTGCAATAAGCGATGCCCAAATAGGCACGCCTCTTAGGTAGTTCGCGGTTCCGTCGATTGGGTCGACAATCCAGTTTCGGTTGCTTGAGCCGGTGTTTTCAAACTCTTCCCCAATGAACGTGTCGCCTGGGCGGTACTCCGCCACCACGTTGCGCAGCTCTGCCTCGACTGCCCGATCGGCGTCGGTAACCGGAGAGCGGTCTGGCTTGGTTTCTACGAGTAAATCGAGGGCACGAAAGCGCTTGAGCGAGATTTCATCGGCGCGGTCCGCGAGCTTTAGGGCGAGGTCAAGATCTTTAATCATCGAAACTAATCTATCGACCCGATCGCCAGCACAAGGCGGCGGAATGAATCAAGTCTTGAGGCCATGAGCTTTTTCTGCTCCACCAGCACATCCAGTTCGCAGTCTGGAGCATCGGCCAGGTGGCTGCAGTCTCTTGGGCAATCGCTGCTTGCGCTATCCAGGTCAGCAAAGCCCTTCAGTAGCCCAATCGCATCTATCCCTTTGAGTCCAAAGGTACGAACGCCTGGAGTGTCAACGATCCAACCGCCCGGTACCGGTATGGCTTTCGCCGAGCTCGAGGTGTGCTTGCCCTTGCCGGTCACCTCGTTTACTTCGCCGGTTGGGCGAACATAGTCGGGTGCCAGCAGGTTGATTAGTGAAGTCTTTCCAACACCGCTGTGACCGACAAAGACGGTGGTGTGGCCGGCCAGGATTGCTTCTAGTTCCTCAAGGTTAGGAGCTGCCTTGGAGTGCCTAAAGACCTTGAGATCAAAGCCCTCGAAACCGGCGATAAAGTCCTTCGGATCTGCCAAATCGCATTTGGTCATGATCAGGATTGGCTTCAGGCCGGCGTGCACCGCCGCCACCAAATACCTGTCGACCAAGCGAGCCTTTGGTTCGGGATTGGTTGCCGCCATCACGATGGCCAACTGGTCGGCATTTGCGACGATGGTCTGGTCACCGACATCGCTCTCGTCACTGGAGCGGGTGAGTTCTGAACTTCTAGGCTCGATCCGCACAATGCGGGCAAGTGAACCCTTCTCGGCCGAGACCTCGCCGGCTAGAGCCACTCGATCACAGGTGACACAGCCCTTGTTTCTTAGTTCTTTGGCCAGGGTTGCCAAAACCTCGCGGCCATCGTCAGTGAGGACCTTGTAGCGAGCTAGATGAACCTCTAGCACCATTCCCATAAGGGCGTTTTCGTGAGTTGGACGACGTTTGGTTCTTGGTTTGGAACCCTTTGGATTGGGTCGGATGCGGACATCGTCCTCATCTAGGTCCATGCCAGGTCCCGGCTCAAACATCCAGGTCAATTCGACTCCAGCATCGCTTGCCAAAGATTTACAAACTCCGGCATGGTCTTTGATGTGGTGGCAATGTTTTCAACCTCTATGCCTGAAATACGCAACCCTAGAATCGCAGCCGCAGTTGCCATGCGGTGATCCTCGTAGGTTAGCCACTTGCCCCCGTGCAGTTGCGCCGGGTGAATCTCTAAACCATCTTCGAGCTCTATTACCTTGCCACCGAGTTTGTTTAGCTCGGTGGTTAGGGCGCTAAGCCGGTCCGTTTCGTGTCCCCTGAGGTGTGCGATGCCGGTGATTTTGCTGGGCGAGTCGGCCAGGGCTGCCAGTGCGGCAATGACCGGCGCAAGCTCACCCCCGATCGAGAGGTCGATGTCGAGTCCGCGAATCTGGCCATCGCCTTGGATGCTGAGAACATCATCTCGAACTTTCACCAAGGCACCCATTTTCGGAAGGATCTTGGCAAATTCAGCGCCTACCTGGGTCGTCACGCCCGGCCAGTTTGGAATGCGAACTGTGCCACCGGCAACCATGGCCGCAGCCAAAAACGGTCCGGCATTCGATAAATCTGGCTCGATAACTTTTCGGCCACCAGAGATAGGTCCGGGTTCAACCCGCCAGCTTCGCTCATCAATGGTTTGGGCTACCACACCGCGCTGGCGCAGGGTATCAAGCGTCATCTCGATATGGGGAAGTGAAGGCAGTTCCTCGCCGGTGTGCTTCAACGTCAAGCCGTTCTCAAAGCGGGCTGCCACTAAAAGTAACCCAGACACAAACTGACTCGAAGCCGACGCATCAATTTCCAGCACACCGCCTGCCACCCGACCGATTCCAGAAACGGTAAATGGCAGTGAGTTGCCAGCGGCAGTGACCCCCACTCCGAGTGCTCGGATGGAGTCGATTGTGGTGTGCATGGGGCGGCGCCTGGCCCCCTCGTCTCCGTCAAAGAAGACGGAACCGGTGGCCAAGGTGCTAAGCGGTGGCACAAAGCGCATCACAGTGCCCGCCAGCCCGCAGTCAATATTTGCAGGTCCTTTGAGCGCCTCAGGCGTCACTAGCAGATCGTTTCCCTGCCATTGAAACCCAACGCCAAGGGATTGCAGTGCCTCAATCATGAGCTTTGAGTCTCTGGAAACCAGGGGCGCAATCAGCAGGGTCGGCTCATTAGCGATGGCTGATAGCAAAAGCTCGCGATTGGTCAGTGATTTTGAGCCTGGAAGCGCAACCGTCGCATTTAGGTCTCTACCTTGTGGGGCTGGCCAGAATGGGTGCGAAGAAGTCATTAGGTCAAAGATACCCAATCTGGGCCAATCCCGCCTTTCCCAACTGTTCAGTTGGCCGTTTCCAGATTGAAAGATTTGGGGACAGGTTTGTCCTTGCCAGATAGTAAAAG
>JACCDH010951851.1_pt1 | contig 22166 bp, 18 predicted proteins | sample 7442481 | NCBI WGS metagenome assembly JACCDH01 (sample SAMN15323433, study PRJNA562643) | freshwater metagenome | isolation source: river surface water | place: USA:Blue River Watershed | collected 2017-08-15
ATATACGCTGTATTGCCTAGAGTAATATAAAAATTACTCTATAATGACAAACCTATGCCTTATTGGTTAACTTTTATTTATAAAAAAATCTAATTTAAATTTGTTTTTTACAGAGTAAACATTACCGCATTATGCAAAAATTTTGGATAAAAAAGTAAGTGAGGATATGAAAATATTGAGAGGGAAATTTTCATTGACAAGTAATAATAATATAGAAAAAATTATATGAAATTATGCCTGTAACTAATATTTTTCTTCAATGATATAATAAAAAATACCTACTTTTACAGCCGTGAAAATTCTAAACTTTATATTATCGATTTATTTAATAACACTTTCCTGTATGCCTTGCGCAGATATGGAGCATAATGTGTCGTATAATAAAGTGACAATTAGCAATGAATCAAATCATACACACGACAAAGATGCCTGTTCTCCTTTGTGCATCTGCAACTGTTGTGGCTGTCAAGGTTTCGCTTACAATACTGTTTACGCTTATAATTTCTTTTCTGTTAAAACCATAATTGACAAAAAAGTACCGGAATACAAATCAATTATTGCTTCCAATTTCTTCGGAAGTATCTGGCAACCGCCTCAAATTAATGCCTAATATTTTTTTGATTAATGCTTAAATGAATAGTGATGAATGACTTGTGCATTAATCACAATATTGATTTTCATTAATCATTTTACAGTATTTAATATATTCAAATACTGTGATTTATAAATTTATTAATAAACATTAATTATTTTCAATAGTGTTAGACAAAATCATTCATTTTAGTATAAATAACAAGTTAATCATAGGTTTGATGACTTTGTTTCTCGTCATTTGGGGAGTTTGGAGTGCTGCCAAGTTACCCGTCGATGCCGTACCGGATATTACAAACAATCAGGTACAAATTATTACACTTTGTCCTACTTTGGCAGGGCAAGAAGTAGAACAATTAGTCACTTTTCCAATTGAGCAAAGCATAGCAAATCTTCCAGATTTAGAAGAAACCCGTAGCATTTCTCGCTTTGGTTTATCGGTCATCACAGTCGTTTTTGATGATGATGTCAATATTTATTTTGCACGACAACTTATTAGTGAACGTCTAAAAGAAGCCGTTAGCCAGATACCGCAAGGTATTGGAACACCTGAATTAGGCCCAGTAAGTACCGGACTTGGCGAAGTGTATCAATACATTTTACATCCAAAAAAAGGAAGTGAAAAGAAATATTCTGCAATGGATTTGCGTAGCATGCAAGACTGGATAGTAGCTAGACAACTCAATGGAACACCTGGAATTGCAGAAATAAATAGTTTTGGTGGAAAACTAAAACAATATGAAGTTGGTGTAAATCCTAACCGCTTAAAAGCAATGGGAGTTACTATTCCTGACATTTTCAATGCTTTAGAAAAAAATAATCAAAATACAGGTGGTGCATACATAGATAAAAAACCAAGTGCCTACTTTATTCGAGGCGTTGGTTTGGTTACTTCTTTAGAAGATGTGAAAAACATTGTCGTAAAAAGTAACCCAAACAGCGTACCTATTTTCATAAAAGATGTTGCTCAGGTACAATTTGGTAGTGCTGTTCGATATGGAGCAATGACTTATAATGGAAAAGTAGACGCCGTTGGAGGTATTGTTATGATGCTAAAAGGAGCGAACAGTAACGAGGTCGTACAAAGGATAAAAGACAAAATGGTTATTATACAAAAATCATTACCGGATGATGTAATCGTTGAACCATTTATAGACCGAAGCGGGTTTGTAAACCGTGCCATTTCTACAGTCGAAAAAAACTTAATTGAAGGTGCACTAATTGTTATTTTTGTATTGGTTCTGTTTCTGGGAAATCTTCGTGCTGGGCTTATTGTTGCCTCAGCAATACCACTTTCAATGTTTTTTGCATTGGGATTGATGAAAATTTTTGGAGTAAGTGCAAACCTAATGAGTTTGGGCGCAATTGATTTTGGTTTAATTGTAGATGGTGCCGTAATTATCGTAGAGGCTACTCTTCATCATTTAGGGTTGCGGAAATCCAAGCAAATACTCACACAACAAGAAATGAATAATGAAGTTTTTATATCTGCTTCCAAAATTCGTAGTAGTGCTGCTTTTGGAGAAATCATTATCTTGATTGTATATATTCCCATTCTTACTTTGGTAGGTATAGAAGGCAAAATGTTTAGTCCAATGGCTCAAACAGTTGGCTTCGCTATATTCGGAGCTTTGATACTTTCCTTAACCTACATCCCGATGATGTGCGCTTTATTTTTGCCTAAAAATATTAGCCATAAAAAAACATTCTCTGATAAAATGATGTACTTTTTATACAGTAAATACGAACCTCTTTTGGAAAAAGTTATTGCAATAAAATACAAAGTTGTTGGAATTACTGTTGCTTTATTGTTGGTCACTTTCTTTATTTTTAGCAAAATGGGAGGCGAGTTTATTCCAACTTTAGTCGAAGGAGATTTTGCATTTGAATTTAAAATGCCTCTCGAAACTTCTTTATCCCAAAGTATCGAAACCTCTATGAAAGCCGCAAGAATTGCAAAACAATTTGATGAAGTGAAAATTGTGGTAGGTAAAACGGGGGCTGGTGAAGTACCTACTGACCCTATGCCTCCCGGAGCAACCGATTTAATGATTATTCTCAAACCCCAAAGTGAATGGAAATCTGGGAGATCTTATGATGAATTAGGTGATGCAATAGAAGAAAAATTAAGCGTAATTCCTGGTGTTTTTATCGAAAAAAGCCAACCTATTCAAATGCGTTTTAATGAATTAATGACAGGAATCAAACAAGATGTGGCCATAAAAATATTTGGTGAAAACTTGGATAGTCTTTCTGTATATGCTAAAAAAGTGGAAAATGTGATTGTAAATGTAAAAGGAGTTTCATCACCACAGGTGGAACAGGTTGACGGCTTACCACAAATTAATATCGAATATGATCGTTTACGAATTGCCAACTATGGCCTAAATGTAGAAGATATAAACAGCATCGTAAGTACTGCTTTTGCCGGAAAAGCAGCTGGTGTAGTTTATGAAAATGAACGAAAATTTGATTTGGTAGTACGATTAGATAGTACCTCAAGAAGAAGTATAGACGATGTAAATAATTTATTGATACCAACACCAACAGGTAATCAGATTCCATTATCGCAAGTGGCGAAAGTAGATTTCAAATTGGGTCCGGCACAAATAAGCCGTGAAGCAGGAAAACGTAGAATTGTAATTGGTTTTAATATAAATGAAGAAGACAGAGATGTTCAAAGTGTGGTAAATGAAATTCAAAGTAAATTAGCAACCAAAGTAAAATTACCCTCAGGTTATTATTTTACTTATGGAGGTACTTTTGAAAACTTACAAAAAGCATCTAATCGATTGATGATTGCTGTACCAATATCCTTGCTTCTAATTTTTATTCTTTTGTATTTTACATTTAGCTCTATGAAACAAGCCAGCTTGATATTTTCAGCAATTCCAATGAGTGCCATTGGTGGTGTATTTGCATTGCTTATTCGAGGAATGCCTTTTAGTATTTCAGCAGGTATTGGATTCATTGCATTATTTGGTGTAGCTGTATTAAATGGAATTGTATTAATAGGTACTTTCAATCAATTAGAAAAAGAAGGTTGGGATGATGTTATAAAAAGGGTAATTGAAGGAACGAAAATCAGACTGCGCCCAGTTTTAATGACGGCTACCGTTGCTTCGTTAGGTTTTTTACCAATGGCATTGTCGCATAGTGCAGGTGCCGAAGTACAAAAACCATTAGCAACTGTTGTTATTGGAGGACTGCTCTCAGCAACATTTTTAACCTTATTTGTATTGCCTTTGCTGTATATTATATTCAACACAAAAATTAAAATAAAAAGAAAATCAATAACAACAATTTTAGTAATAGGATTGTTTCTTTCATTTAATAATGGTCAGGCACAATCTCGTAAATCTATTGATGAAGTGTTGAATTTAGGGTTGAAAGACAATTTGCAATACAACATCAACCAATCTCAAATCTCAAAAAATCAGCTTTTGATAAAGGGAAACAAAGAATTTCCTAAAACGGGCATTTTTGTAGAAAATGAAGATTTACGACCTTCGGATAAAACGGGTATTTTGAAAATCGGTTTACAGCAAAGTTTTTATATGCCTCAGGTAAACCAGGCTAAGAAAAATTATTTTCGAGAACAAACCAAATACTACGAGTTCAACAAAGAAGTAATCAATACGGAATTGAAAAAAAATATCCGTTCAGTATATTATCAATTGTGGTATTTACAAGACAAAACAGCCTTGTTTCAGCGATTAGACAGTATCTATATTGGCTTATTAAAAACTACGATTGTAAAAGTAAAAACAGGAGAAAGTGCCGGTATTGAAAAAATTTCGGCAAACGTAAAGTTGAAAGAAATTGAGACTAACATCACACAACTTCAAAAGGAAATGGTAGTGCAACAGCAAGCTTTAATGCAATTATTGAATAATTCACAAGCAATTTTACCTCTTTCAATGCCGTTAGAGAAGTTAGAATATGGTTTGCAAAATTCGACAGACAATCATCCGAATCTTCTTTTATTGCAACAAAATGTGGCGATTGCCAATAGTGAAATTGCAATCCAAAAAAGCAATCGTTTACCTGAATTTTCTGGTCGGATTTTTACACAAAAATTATATGGTATTGCCGATCCATATACTGGTTTCTCATTTTCAACTTCATTCCCAATATTTGGAAGTGGTGCCAATAGAAACAAAATAAAAGCAGCCAAAACAGAAAAAGAAGTACAAGAACAACAATTGCAATACCAAACGCAAATATTAAAATCTTCTTTGGCACAACGTCAGACAGAAGTTGAAAAAAGTGTCTCTGGATTACAATTTTATGAAACTTCGGGCTTGCAACAAGCTGAAGAAATTATAAAAGCTGCTAACCAATCCTATCGGGCTGGAGAAATAAGCTATGCCGATTTTTCATTGTATTTAAGCCAGGCCATTGAAATACGAAAAAATTATTTAGACAATCTAAATGCGTATAACCAAGCAGTTATCGAATACAATTACTTCACAAACAAATAAATTTCACAAATATGAAATCTTTAAAAATAAAATATAAAAATTACCTTTTGCTTTTTGTCCTTTGCTTATTTATAATTTCCTGTGGTAATAGCGAAGGTAAACCACATGAGAGTGAACAAAAAGTAGTAAAGGAAGAAGTAGAACCAAGAATTGCTTCACTCACAGCCGAACAAATAAAAACGGTAGGTATACAATATGGAACAATTGAGCAAAAACAATTAACAGCTACACTTAAAGCCAACGGTGCCTTAAGAGTTCCTAACAATAACAAAGCCAATGCAACTTCGCTGTATGGTGGCGTTATTAAAACTATCAACGTACAACTGGGAGATTATGTAAAAAAAGGTCAGGTAATTGCTGTAATTACCAATCCACAATTCATTCAATTACAGGAAGAATATTTGAGCACTACCAGTAAAATAACTTTTGCAGAACAAGAGGTGGCAAGACAAAAAGAATTGAATGTAGGTAACGCCGGAGCATTAAAAAATTATCAAAATGCCGATGCGGAATTAAAAGCAATGCGAACTCGCAGAGCTTCGTTACAGCAACAAATTCAGATGATGGGCATCAATCCAAATAGTTTGAATAATAGTAATTTGCATTCGGTATTATCAGTAACAAGTCCTATAAGTGGTACTATAAGCAATGTTTTTGCAAAAATCGGAAGTTATGTTGATGTCTCTTCACCTGTTGCCGAAATTGTAGACAACTCACAATTACATTTAGATCTTAATGTATTTGAAAAAGATTTACCAATGCTTAAAGTTGGACAAATCATTCATTTTAGAATAACCAATAATTCAGGACAAGATTATAATGCTAAAGTGTATTCAATAGGTGCAGCCTTTGAGAATGACAGTAAAAGTATTCCAGTTCACGCTACAGTCCAGGGAAATAAATCGGGACTAATTGACGGGATGAATATAACTGCAATTGTAAGTTTAAATGACATTACTACAAATGCAGTTCCTAATGATGCCATTGTAAGTGCCGACGGGAAAGACTATATTTTTGTTGTTACTAATAAACAAGCCGAAGAAGAAAAACCAGAGGAGGGAGAATTGGAGAAAGAAACAGAAACAAAAGTTAAAAAACAGGAGGTAAAAAACACCAACTTTGAAAAAATTGAAGTGGTAAAAGGTGTTTCTAATATGGGCTATTCCGCAATTACTTTAGTTAAAGATATTCCGGTCAATGCCAAAATTGTAACCAAAGGAGCCTTCTTTGTAAATGCAAAATTGACAAATAAAGGAGAAGAATAAAGAGTAATCAACCCATTGGGTATAATTACTAAAAATAGCAGTTCATTGAAAAGTTAAAAAAATTATTACCCAATGGGTTAATCAATCTAAAAAATGAAACACCATCACAAATACGATGAAAGCGGCAAACAGCTTTGTTGCGCATCAGAAGAAAAAATAAATAGCAAAATCAGTAAACAATCTGGTTGTTGCTGTACTCAAAATGAACCTGAACATTCAGAAGAAGACGAAAATGACCATTCAAATGGAAACCAAACTATACTTCAAATGTTTTTACCGGCAATCATAAGTTTTTCATTATTACTTATTGCCATAGGTTTTGATAATTATTTTCCACAATCTTGGTTCATTGGCTGGCTACGTCTAGCTTGGTATATTGTTGCCTATATTCCTGTGGGTTTACCGGTTTTAAAAGAAGCATTTGAAAGCATCCAAAAAGGTGAAATATTCTCCGAGTTTTTATTAATGGGAATTGCTACTATTGGCGCATTTGCTATTGGCCAATATCCCGAAGGCGTTGCCGTAATGCTCTTTTATGCCATTGGCGAAATATTCCAATCATTAGCAGTAAAAAGAGCCAAATTAAACATTAAAGCATTATTGGACCAAAGACCGGATACAGCAACAGTAATCGAAAAAGGAAATACTATTTCTAAAAAAGCTTCCGAAATAACCATTGGAGAAATTATTCAATTAAAACCAGGAGAAAAACTGGCATTAGATGGAAAGTTACTTTTTGATACAGCTTCGTTCAACACCGCAGCCCTAACAGGAGAAAGTAAGCCAGATACCAAACAAAAAGGTGAAATTGTTCTTGCCGGTATGATAAATCTGAATAAAGTTGTTTTAGTCGAAGTAACAACTGCCTATACCGATAGTAAATTGTCTAAAATTCTCGAAATGGTACAGGAAGCTACCGCTAAAAAAGCACCAACTGAATTGTTTATTAGAAAATTTGCTAAAATATACACACCAATAGTCGTGTTTTTGGCAATCGCCATTTGTTTAATTCCAATGCTTTTTGTCGAAAACTACGTTTTCAACGATTGGTTATATAGAGCTTTAATTTTCTTGGTTATTTCTTGTCCTTGTGCATTAGTAATTTCAATTCCGTTGGGATATTTTGGGGGTATTGGCGCAGCAAGTAAAAACGGAATTCTGATCAAAGGATCCAATTTCCTGGATATAATGGCAGCCATTCAAGTAGTTATTATGGATAAAACAGGAACGCTGACCAAAGGTGTTTTCAAAGTTCAAAAAGTTGAAGTATTGGATATTACCGAAGCCGACTTAGTAAAATTCACAGCAGCATTAGAAACCAAATCAACACACCCTGTAGGGGCAGCTATTATAGAATATGCAAAAGGTTCTGAAAAAAATGTGGTTGTAACCGATGTTGAAGAAATAGCAGGACATGGATTAAGAGGGAAAGTGGACGGAAACGAAATCTTAGCTGGAAATATAAAATTGATGAAGAAATTCAATATCAGTTATGATGTCGAAATCGACAATACACCTTTCACAATTATTGTTATTGCGATCAATCAAAAATATGCAGGATATTTTCTAATTGCAGATGAAATCAAAGAAGATGCTAAACAAACTATTGAAAGCTTGCATAAAATAAATGTAAAAACAGTAATGCTTTCTGGAGACAAACAAGCCGTTGTCGATGCTGTTGCCAAAGAGTTAAATATCGATCAGGCTTTTGGAGATTTATTACCTGAGCACAAAGTTCAGAAAGTAGAAACACTCAAAAAAGAACATCTACATATTGCATTTGTTGGTGATGGTGTAAATGATGCTCCAGTAGTTGCTTTGGCCGATGCCGGTATAGCAATGGGCGGTTTAGGAAGTGATGCAACAATTGAAACTGCTGACATTGTTATTCAAAACGATCAACCTCATAAAATATTCACAGCTATTAACATTGGAAAACAGACTAAGAAAATTGTTTATCAAAACATTGGTTTGGCATTTGCTGTAAAAGCAATTGTACTTGTTCTTGGTGCGGGAGGTTTAGCCACAATGTGGGAAGCTGTTTTTGCAGATGTTGGGGTAGCATTGTTGGCGATATTAAATGCCGCCAGAATACAACGAATGAAGTTTTAGCTTTATTATTGTTGAAAAAATTAACAATAGTTTAATCAAAAAATAATTTAATTTGATTACTTTTGATTACTTTTAATTTCATAAATGAAAAAGATTCACATTTTAACAATTGTATTATTTAGTTTCTTACTGATTCCAGGTAATGCTTTTGCGTGTGGAAGCCATTCAGAAAAAAGTTCTTGCAACAAAGAAACTTCTGCAAATACAGAAAAGATGGATTGTTGCAAAAATGACAATCATTCAAAAAATAAAAAAGGAGAAGGCTGCAATGGAAAATGTGGTCATTCAAATTGTGTAACTACTTCAACTCAATTTAGTGTTCCCTTTTTCGAAATACAATTCAACAACAGCAATTTTGCTTTTTCAGAAAAAAAATCAAATTATTTCAATTCAGAAGCCAATCTTTCTTCTGGTTTTTCCTCTCTTTGGCTTATACCAAAAATAAGCTAAATTAAATTTTGACAGCCAAAGGTGTGTCAAATTGAAAGCAATTCTTGCTTTTAAATTATCTATTTTTTATCACCTAATCAACTATTAAATTATGGCTTTTTGCTATTGTTTACTTATGCTTTAGCGTGTTCAATTTAAAATTATCTAAACTTATTAACGAAACTGTAATTCACTAAATCGAAAATTTCGATGAAGGCATTACCTTGTTTCATAAAATCAAATAAAATGAAAAATTTAATTATCGTATTAAGCGTATTCTTAACAGCAATTACATCAGTATCAGCTCAAAAAGCTACAAAACAAGAAAGCCCTGAAACAATTTACGTTTGCCCTACCCACCCAGACAAGATGAATCCAAGCTCAGGTAAATGTCCTGAATGTGGAATGGTATTGACAAAAATTACCGAAAAAGTACCTACTTACGCCACAAAAGGTAGTCAACCGATGACTAAAACGGTAACCAAATATGTTTGTCCAATGGATGGTTCAACTTCTGATAAACCAGGTGAATGTTCTAAATGTGCAATAATGATGGTAAAAACCACCGAAAAGGTACCTACATACGCTACAAAAGGAAGCCAACCGATGACTAAAACGGTGACAAAATACGTTTGCCCTGCGGATGGTTCAACTTCTGAAACTGAAGGGAAATGTTCTAAATGTGGAACAGGAATGGTAAAAATCACCGAAATTGTAGATAACCATCCTCAAAAAGGCAGTCAACCTAAAACTAAAGTTGTGACAAAATATGTTTGCCCAATGGACGGAACAACTGCCGACATAAAAGGAGAATGCCCTAAATGTGGAATGGAAATGACCGAAAAAAAATCTGATGAAAAGTAAAAACCTAACAACGAAAAATGTTGGAAATAGTAACACTAAACAATTTAATAAAATGAAAAATCTAATTATTGTCTTGAGTTTATTTTTTGTAGCCAACACAACTGTTTTGGCTCAAGTAAAAAAAGATACTTCTAAAAAAGAAGTTCAAAAAACAATGTACGCCTGCCCGATGCATCCTGAAGAAATGAGTCCTATTGAAGGTAAATGTAGCAAATGCGAAATGAAATTGGTAAAAACCATAGTTCGAAAACATAACCCAGCAGTAAAAGGAAGTCAAACAAGTAGAAAAGTCGTTACAAAATATGTTTGCACAATGGATGGAGCAACTTCTGATAAACCAGGAAAATGTCCTAAATGTGGAATGGATATGAAAAAAATGAATGAGCAAAAAAAGGAAAAAAAACATAAACATTAATTTCCTGAATTAATAAACCAGTGGGACTACTTGTCTCACTGGAAAAAAAACACTAAATAAACCCAAATGAAACGTAGAAATTTTATAAAATTATCAGGATTATCAACTACTGCCTTATTAGTAAGTAGCAGTATCCCGTTTCTTTCCTCTTGTTCAAATAGCAATATGAATATGGATATGGGAGGAAATATGAATATGGGGCAACCTGTTCCAGTAACAGAAGGCGGCTTTTCAGCCCTATTCGCAATTCCTCCAATTGTTGGTAGTACAACAACTCTTACAGCGCAAAATGTAACAGCTAATAGTAATGGATTTGGAAGCATCAAAGGGTTAGGTTATAGTTTAGGTAGTTTACTTGGCCCAACTATGAAACTAAATAGTGGTCAATCTATGAACGTAAACTTTGTAAACCAATTAAATGAAAAAACAAACATTCATTGGCACGGCCTAAAAATACCTGCTAATATGGATGGGCATCCTGAAAATTTTATCAATGCTGGAGGTTCATTCAATTATAATTTTACGGTGAATCAAAGAGCTGGATTGTATTGGTATCATCCACACGCTGAAGGAACAACAGGCAAACAAGTTTTTCAAGGTTTGGCAGGCTTAATTATCGTCAATGACAGTGAAGAGGCAGCATTGAATTTACCATCAGGCATCAGAGAACTACCATTGGTAATTCAAGATAAAAGAATTTCAGCAGGAAGAATTCCTTATGCACCTACAATGATGGATCAAATGACGGGCTTAATGGGACAATACATACTTGTAAACGGTGTATATGCTCCAATTCACAATGTTGAAACTGCAAAATATAGAGTGAGAATACTAAACGGTTCCAATGCAAGAATTTACAATTTAGCGCTATCAAATGGAGCTTCATTTACGGTTATTGGTAACGATGGAGGCTTACTGGCAAAACCACAAACTGTAAACAGTCTGATTATTGCTCCTGGAGAACGTGCTGATTTAATAATTGATTTTAGTTCAATGGGGCTGAATTCAGAATTATTTTTAATCAGTAAAACTTTTGTTGGTGGAAATGCACAAGGAACACAGGAATTTAAGATAATGAAATTCAAAGTCGCTACACAAGTGGTTGACAATTTTAGCATTACAACTACTCTTTCTTCCATTTCTCAATTAACCGAAAGTATGGCTACTAAAACTAGAAGTTTTGAAATCTCTAATGTGGATAGTGGTTCAATGTCAGGAATGATGATGCACACAATCAATAATAAAAGCTATGATGCAAATAGAATTGATGAATTAGTTAACAATGGAGCAGTCGAAATCTGGACTTTTGATAACACAAACGGTGCAGAACCACATCCAATGCACTTGCACGGTGTACAATTTCAAATACTAAATCGAACAGGCGGAAGAGGTACACTTACAGCTTTAGAAAAAGGATGGAAAGATATGGCTTTGTGTATGCCGGGCGAAAAAGTAAAAACAATAGTGCCATTTAATGGTTATACAGGAAAATTCGTTTTTCACTGCCATAATTTAGAACACGAGGAAACTGGTATGATGGGACAATTTCAAGTATCATAAAACATTACCCTTATTACACATTTAAAAATACTTTATCAATAACAATTTAAAAATAAACAAAATGAAAAATATAATTCTTTCAGCCATTGCGATGGCATTCGTATTAGTTTCTTGTAACCAAAAAAACAAACAAGAAGAAACAATGAAGGTAGAAACCTCAACAGAAGCAGTCAATCAATCCGCCTTCTCAATTGATAAAATTGTAAAGAATTATTTGGCAATTAAAAACTCATTGGCAAATGATGATTCTGATGCTGCGGCTGATGCCGGAAAAGCATTGTCAGAGACGATGGCAAAAACTGGTATGGAAAAAGTTGCTGCCGACCAGATGGAAACTTATATGAGTATAGCAGATGATGTAAAAGAACACGCAGAGCATATTGGAGATAATGGAGGAAAGATAGAACACCAAAGAGAACACTTTGTAACTTTAAGTAAGGATATGGAAGACTTAATTCAATTATTCGGAACCAATCAAAAACTTTATCTGGATTTTTGTCCAATGGCAGATGACAACAAAGGTGCTGTTTGGATAAGCGAAACCAAAGAAATTACAAACCCTTATTTTGGAAAAGATATGGCAACTTGCGGTTCTATAAAAAAAGAATTCTAGAATGAAAATTAGCATCAAAAAGATACTTTTTATTGGGTTAATTATTTTTTTGTTGATGCAGTTGTATCAACCTGCTCGAAACATTGGTTTTGAGCAGGATATAACTGGTAATTTCGTAAAAATGTATAATGTTCCGAAAAAGGTTGAAATCATTTTGCGAACTTCTTGCTACGATTGCCACAGTAACAATACCAATTATCCTTGGTATTCTTACATTCAACCTGTGCGAATGGTAATGGAAAGTCACATAAATGAAGGTAAAGAAAATTTGAATTTTAATGAATGGGGAAATTATAGTAGCCGTAAGCAAAATAACAAATTAGATAGAATTGCAAAACAAATCCAATCAAACGAAATGCCTTTGGCATCATACACTTTGATCCATAAAAATGCAACCCTTTCAGCCACTCAAAAAAAAGAAGTATTGGATTGGATAAATAAAATAGAAGACAGTTTATAATTAATATTTAAAAATAAATAAAAATGAAGAAATTAAAAATGAATATAGCAGCAATACTATTGTTAACAGTAACCTATGTGAACGCACAAGGTGGACACAACCACAGCACAATGAAAATGGAGGACAACAAGGAAATGAATCATAGCAAAATGATTATGAAAAGCGATGCGAAAGCAGAGGCTATTTTATGGGATTACTTCAATTTAAAAGATGCTTTGGTGAATGATGATGCCAAAGAAGCTGCCCAAGCAGGGTCAAAGTTGATAGCATCCCTAAAGGCATTTAATAGAAAAAATTATGAAGGTATGCAACAAATGAAACTTATCGAAATTATTGCAGATGCAACCGAGCACGCAGAACACATTGTAAAAAGCCCTATAGATCATCAAAGAGAACATTTCAAAACATTGAGCAAAGATGTAACCAATTTGCTTGCCATTACCGGAACTGCAAACACATTATATGAGCAGTTTTGCCCAATGTATGACAAAGGAAGTGCGTGGTTAAGCACAACCAAAGAAGTGAAAAATCCTTACTATGGAAGTAAAATGCTAAAATGTGGTAGTGTTAAAAAGCAAATTAACTAAACCAAATTAAAAATAATGGTAGAAAAATTAATAACATTCTCACTACGAAATCGAGCAATTGTCTTGCTGGTTTCAGCTTCCTTATTTGCTTGGGGAGTTTACAGCGTACAGCAAAATCCCATTGACGCCATTCCAGATTTATCCGAAAACCAAGTTATTGTGTTTACGGAGTGGATGGGAAGAAGCCCACAGGTTATAGAAGCGCAGGTTACTTATCCATTGGTTTCTAACCTGCAAGGCATTCCAAAAGTCAAAAATATTCGAGGCGCTTCGATGTTTGGGATGAGTTTTGTCTACATCATTTTTGAAGATGATGTCGATATATATTGGGCACGAACCCGTGTTTTAGAAAGATTAAATTATGCTCAACGATTATTACCCCAAAATGTAGTACCAACTTTGGGCCCAGATGGTACAGGTGTTGGTCACGTTTTTTGGTATCATTTAAATGCGAATGGTATGGACTTGGGAGAGCAAAGAGCCTTGCAAGATTGGTACGTAAAATTCGCCTTGCAAACCGTTCCGGGAGTTGCCGAAGTGGCTTCGTTTGGTGGGTTTGAAAAACAATATCAATTAGTGTTAGACCCCTTGAAAATGCAATACTACAACGTCAATATGATGGAAGTAATGAATGCCGTCAAAACAAATAATAATGACGTTGGTGGTAGAAAATTTGAAATGAGTAATATGTCATACATAGTTAGGGGCTTGGGCTATATCAAAAACATAAAAGATGTAGAAGACATTTCTATTAAAAACTATAATTCCGTTCCGGTAAAAGTTAAAGATATTGGTTCAATACAAATGGGAGGCGATTTACGTTTGGGAATTTTTGATGAAAACGGAACAGGAGAAGTGGTAGGCGGAATTGTGGTAATGCGTTATGGCGAAAATGCTGACAAAGTAATCACGGCTGTAAAAGAGAAAATGAAAGAAGTCGAAAAAGGATTACCGGAAGGAGTTACTTTCAAAACATCTTATGACAGAAGTGAATTAATTGAAAAAGCAATAGAATCAGTCAAAGGAACGCTAATCGAAGAAATGATTGCCGTTTCTATAATTGTTTTATTGTTCCTTTTTCATTGGCGCAGTGCACTTATTATTCTGATACAATTACCCATTTCTGTAGCTGTCGGATTTATACTGTTGGAAGCTTTTGGTATCTCTTCCAATATTATGTCATTAACGGGTATTGCTCTGGCAATTGGTGTTGTCGTTGATGATGGTATTGTAATGGTGGAGAATGCCTACAGGACAATTTCGGAGAAACAGGAAGAAATGGATAATAACCAGTAATTGGAAATAAGATGAAAAATAAAATTAAAAATATATTCAAAAAAGAAAACGATCCACTATCTCCTGAAGATAAGTTGAAGCTTATAGAAAGCTCTTCAAAATTAGTAGGCCCAGGTGTTTTCTACTCAACAATAATTGTAATTACATCCTTTTTGCCTGTATTTCTTCTCACGGGAATGGAAGGCAAGTTATTTGGACCATTAGCTTGGACGAAATCGTTTATACTGATAGTTGATGCTTTTTTAGCCATTACACTCACACCAGTACTAATTAGTTTTTTACTAAAAGGAAAACTTCGTCCAGAAAACAAGAACCCAATTAACAAAAAATTGGAAAGCATTTATACACCCATTTTAATTTTTTGTTTAAAATGGAGGAAAACGGTATTGGGCATCAACATCATTGCCTTACTGTTTGGTGTTTTAATGTTTACTCGTTTAGGCTCAGAATTTATGCCTCCTTTAGATGAAGGCTCTGTACTGTTTATGCCGGTAACCTTGCCTGATGTGTCCAATTCTGAAGTAAAAAGAATTTTGCAGGTTCAAGACAAATTGATAAAATCAATTCCCGAAGTGGCTCACGTGCTTGGAAAAGCAGGCAGAGCAAATACGGCAACTGATAACAGTCCAATAAGTATGGTTGAAACAATTATTTTGTTAAAACCTCAAACAGAATGGCGAGAAGACAAAACCAAAAATGACATTATCACGGAAATAAACAACAAATTGCAAATCCCTGGTGTGACCAATGGTTTTACGCAACCCATTATAAACCGGATTAATATGCTTTCGACAGGAATCAGAACCGATGTGGGAATCAAAATCTACGGAGCAAGTTTAGATACTATCAATGTTTTGGCTCAAAAAATTAAAAAAACATTGGAAGGAACTTCTGGTGTTAAAGATTTGTATGCTGAACCAATAACAGGCGGTAAATATATTGATATTGAAGCAAAAAGAGACGTTATTGGCAGATACGGACTAACCATAGATGATATAAATAACGTGGTCGAAGCATCAATTGGAGGTATGAAACTAACCACGACTATCGAAGGAAGACAGCGTTTTTCGGTTAATGCACGATATGCACAAGAATACAGAAATAGCCTTGAGGCCTTAAAAAAACTGCAAGTGCAAACAATGGATTTTGGTCCAATACCATTAGAAACTGTAGCAAATGTAAAAATAAGTGATGGCCCTCCAATGATAAATAGCGAAAATGCAATGCTTCGTGGTACTGTGTTGTTCAACGTTCGGGAACGTGATTTAGGGAGTACTGTAAAAGAAGCGCAGAAGAAACTCAATGCAATGATGACTAAAATGCCAAAAGGATATTATGTAGAATGGAGCGGACAATGGGAAAATCAAATTCGAGCCAACAAAACATTAAGTTTAATATTGCCTATTGTTGTAGTCATTATATTTCTTGTTTTATATTTTACCTACCATTCAATGAAAGAAGCATTAATCACGATGATTACAGTACCGTTTGCTCTAATTGGAGGAATATTTATGGTTTATTTTTATGGAATTAATTTATCCGTTGCTGTTGCCGTTGGATTTATTGCATTGTTTGGAATGGCAATCGAGACGGCAATGTTAATGACTATTTATTTGAATGAAGCAATGAATAAAATGGTAGAAAAGTACGGAAATAGTAAGGAAACCATAACTGAAGAAATATTGAAGCAATATATTATTGATGGTTCTGCCAAAAGGTTAAGACCAAAATTGATGACGGTTTCGGTTTCCTTATTTGGATTAATTCCCATTCTTTGGGCAACAGGAACAGGATCCGATATAATGCTTCCCATTACTGTCCCACTAATTGGAGGTACCATTACTTCCACGATTTATGTATTATTAGTAACACCAATTGTTTTCGAGATTGTAAAGCTTCGTGAATTGAAAACAAAAGGTAAAATAGATCTTATAGATGTTAAAGAATAAATTTTATATAGTCCTAAGTTGTTTGATTTTAAGCGCCACTAATCTGGCAGCCCAAACACTTTCTTTGGATAATATCTTGAGTACAATCAAGACAAACAATCCTCAACTAAAAATGTATGATGCCGATATTCAAAGTATGGATGCAGCGGCAAAAGGAGCTAAAAACTGGATGCCTCCTCAGGTGGAAACCGGTTTTTTTATGACACCCTACAAAACCCAAATGTGGAAAGCAGATGAAATGAACCCTGGTATGGGAAATTATATGTTGGGAATTACACAGATGATTCCGAATGCTTCCAAGTTAAAAGCTGATTTTAATCTTATGACTGCAATGTCATCTGTTGAAAAAGAAAACAAAAACTATACAATTAATCAGTTGAAATCATTGGCCAAAATGAATTACTATCAATGGTTGGTTTTAAATAAAAAAATAAAAATAGTCAATGATAATTTGTTGCTTTTAGAGTATATGATTAAAAGTATGGAAATACGATACCAGTATAATATGGATAAACTGCCTACTTATTACAAAGCAAAATCGCAATACAGCGCATTAGAAAGTATGATTCTAATGTTGCAAAATGATATTTCCCAAAAGCGAATTATGCTAAATACCTTGATGGCAAGAGATAAAAACACCGCATTTGAAATTGATGAAACCTACGAAATAAAAGATTTTAATTTAGCAATATCAGATACCACTTCTCTTTCTAAAAACAGAAGCGATGTGAAAGCCATCGAAAAAACGATGGAAATAAATCAGCTCAAAATTGCAGCTGAAAAAACAAAATTATTGCCCGAGTTTGGTATAAAATACGACCATATGTTTGCTTTTGGAACACAACCTCAACAGTTCTCTTTAATGGGTATGATTACCATTCCTATGCCTTGGTCATCCAAAATGAATAAAGCCAATATTGATAGTTTTCAAATTAAAAATGAAAGTCTAAACTATCAAAAACAAATGATTTTGAATGAAGCCACAGGAATGATTTCGGGTATGAATACTGAACTAACTAACTTGAAAAAACAGTATGAAATAGCACAAAAGAGCATCATTCCTGCATTGAAAAAAAATTATGAAACTGCAATTTTGGCTTGGCAAAATAACACGGGTGATTTATTTCCCACTCTCGATGCTTGGGAAGCGTTAAATATGGCTCAAATTGATGCGTTAGATAAATTGCAAAATATTTTGGCAGCACAAGTAGAAATTGAAAAACAATTAGAAACCAAATAATTATGAACAAGTATATAAAATATGGTTTGGCTCTTATTGTAATTTCCATTATCGGAATTGCAATCTATTTCTTTGCCAAAAAATCAGATAATCATTCAGAAATGGGGCATCAAAACGAGGTTTACACTTGTTCGATGCACCCTGAAATCATTAGAGATAAACCCGGAAATTGTCCCATTTGTGGAATGACTTTGGTAAAAAAAGTAACAGAAAATAATTCCGTTGACGACAATTCCATCGACAATCTTATAAAACCTACCGACAATTTTATAGTAGGTAATTATCAAACGACAACGGCAATAGACACCACCTTAAGCAGTGAAATAAATCTACCGGGAATTGTGGGATATGATCCCAATTCATCTGTAAACATTGCAGCTCGAATGAGCGGAAGAATCGAACGAATGTATGTCAATTATAAATACCAAAAAGTTAATAAAGGACAAAAGCTATTTGATTTATACAGCCCGGAATTACTGACAGAGCAACAAAACTTCATTTATATGATTACTAATGATGTTGAAAATCCTTCGATTATCAATGCTTCGAAACAAAAATTGTTGTTGTACGGAATGACTCAAAATCAAATAAATGCGCTGTCTAATTCCAAAAAAGTAAACCCGAAAATTTCAATTTATAGTCCAGCTTCGGGGATTATTGACGGAACAGGAACGATGGATAATACAACAAATCCTGCGATGCAAAGTGTAAGCAACAGCACTGAAGTTTTGAATGTTAAGGAAGGAGATTATATAAAAAAGGGCGAAGTCATTTTTAAACTATTAAATACGGATAAAGTCTGGGGAATATTCAATGTTATCCAAGGATACAATAGTCTTGTCAAAGCCAACCAATCTATCAAAATTACTACCGAATTAGACAAAAGCGAATTCATAGATGCAAAAATAAATTTTGTCGAAACACAATTAAATGCAGCTGATAAAACCAATAGAATTCGAGTTTATTTAAAAAACAATAACTTGAAATTACCCATTGGTTTGCGATTGCAAGGCGTTGTGAAAACAAATCCAGTAAAAGGAATTTGGATTCAAAAACAGTCAATGGTAAGCATTGGAAACAAGAAAATAGTTTTCTTGAAAATGGAAAATGGCTTTAGGGCATCCTCCATAAAAACAGGAATTGAAATGGATGATTTTATCCAAATTATTGAGGGAATTTCAGTAAAAGACACTATTGCCAAAAACGCACAATATTTAATTGACAGCGAAAGCTTTATTAAAACCGAATAATGATGAAGACAATAAAAACAATAAGTTTACTATCAATACTATTTACAGTAATGGTGGCTTGTAATACTAAAAACAAAGAAGACCATAGCAAACACAATAAGAGTGCAGCAACAACATTTTACACCTGCTCTATGGATCCACAAGTTAAGGAAGATAAACCAGGAAAGTGCCCTATTTGCCATATGGAGTTAACCCCAATAAAACAAGATGACACAGAGGCGAACGAAATAAGTTTGAGTAAACAGCAAATACAACTGGGAAATATCACTACCCAAACTGTTTCAGAAACTCAAAGCAGTTTAGAGCAAAATTATACGGGAGTCTTGGCAATTAATCAAGAGAAAATCAAAACCATTTCTGCAAGAGCAATGGGACGAATTGAAAAGTTGTATTTCAAAACCGTTGGTGATTATGTGGCTAAAAACCAAGCCGTATATCAATTGTATAGTGAAGATATTGCCATTGCCAAACAGGACTATTACACTGCATACAAACAACTGGCAATGCCTGGCGATTTTGGAAAGAATGCCCGAAATATGCTCAATGCAGCAAAACAAAAACTGTTGTTCTTTGGTCTATCCAATGCCCAAATTGAAAGCCTAAAAGCCAGTAAGGAAGTATCTCCTTATACTATTTTTTATAGCACCGCTAGTGGAACAATATCTGAAATAAGTACCACAGAAGGCAGTTATGCAATGGAAGGTTCTAGCATCATTAAATTGGCAGATTTAAACAGTCTTTGGCTAGAAACACAGATAAACGTAAACTATGCTAAAAATATAAAAATAGGACAAAAAGCCCAAATAACATTTACCGATTTTCCTGATAAAACCATAAATGCACGAGTTTCTTTTATCAATCCGGAAATAAATCCAGATACTCGTCTGCTTTTAATTCGATTGGAAATACCAAATCCAAATTTGCAATTAAAACCCGGAATGCAGGCTATGGCAAAATTAACACAATCTAATCTGAAAGGATTGTATATACCTGTTGATGCAGTTATCAGAGAAGAAAACGCTTCCTATATTTGGGTAGAAAAAAGACCTGGAGTATTTGAAAACCTAATGGTCGAAACAGGAATAGAAACCAATGGAATGATAGAAATCAAATCTGAAATAGACAGTACGAAAAAAGTAGTGATTACTGGTGCTTATGGCATAAATAGCGAGTACATTTTTAGAAAAGGCAGTAATCCAATGGAGGGAATGAAGATGTGATACCTAAAACTAGCAAACGAAATACATAGCGTATCTGGTTTCTTTGATTGTAAATCCTTTAATATTGAGAAAATAAAAATTTTATAATTTAAAATCGAGCAACAGCGATACTGAAGACCGAGCAACAGCGGAACTGAAGAATAATTAAATACAATTTATTATGAAAATTCAAAGATTAATTTCGACAAAAACAGTTTCATTACTAAAATGGCGGTTAAAAAGGTTAAAATCGTTCTCATATTTTTTTATTTTTTTACAAATTTAATGTTAATAGTATACATTTGTAACTGAATAAGTAAAAACAAGTAACCATATGGTAACTGTAAATTGTCAGCAAAAAGTGGACTGATTTAGGTCAAAACTAAGAGAGTGTTTTCAAAATCTTTAAATTTGAATTATTATGAAAACACCTAAGAAAAAAACAGCAGAGAATTTCATTAAAGACATTCGTAGAAACACTCGAAGAATCTTTAGTTCTGAACAGAAAATCCAAATCGTAATGGAAGCTTTACGAGCAGAAATGTCAGTTGCAGAATTATGTCGTAAGTATTCCATCAATGAATCTCAGTTTTACAAATGGAACAAAGAGTTTTTAGAAGCTGGTAAAAAACGATTTTCAGGCGATACTACAAGAGAAGCTACGAGTGATGAAGTAGCAGAACTCAAGAAAGAAAACCAGGCATTAAAAGTTCTGATTGCCGATTTGGTTTTACGCTACGATATTGTAAAAAAAAGCTTGGACATGCTGGATTAACTGAAAAGTTTAAGAAATATATGCGACTTACAGTATCCGAAAAACAAGAAATCATTCACATGGTTACTCGTTCAGAAATCGGAGTCAATCGAACACTTCGGGAGATTGGAATCAACAAGAGTACCTTTTACAATTGGTATCATGCTTACAGCGAAAAAGGAATAGAAGGATTAATTCCAACCAAAAGAGCAGCAAACAGGCAATGGAACAGCATTCCACAAGAGCAGAAGAATTTGGTTGTAAAATTAGCTTTGGATTATCCTGATTTATCTTCTCGTGAATTAGCTTATAAAATGACAGATGAACAACAAATATTCATATCAGAATCGAGTGTTTACAGAATTTTAAAGTCAAGAGGTTTAATTACAGCTCCAGCTCATATTTTTCTGAGTGCGGGAAATGAATTTACAGACAAAACAGGCTTTGTTCATCAAATGTGGCAAACGGATTTTACCTATTTTAAAATATTAGGTTGGGGATGGTATTACTTGAGTACGGTATTAGACGATTATAGCCGATATATTGTGCACTGGGAACTTTGTTCCAGCATGAAAGCCGATGATGTAAAAAGAACTGTTGATGTTGCTATAAAAAAAGCAAAATTAGTAACTAAACAAAAACCAAAACTCTTGTCAGACAATGGTTCGTGCTACATTGCAAGCGAATTAAAATCGTATTTAAAGGATAATTATCAAATGGACCAGGTTCACGGAAGACCCAATCATCCGCAAACACAAGGAAAAATTGAACGCTATCACAGAACTATGAAAAACGTAGTGAAACTCGACAATTACTTCGCTCCAGAAGAATTAGAAGCCGCTTTAGAAAAGTTTGTTTATCGTTACAACAATGAACGATACCATGAATCATTAAACAACCTAACCCCAGCTGATGTCTATTTTGGAAGAGGTGAATTAATTTTAAAAGAACGAGAACGATTAAAGAAAATAGCTATTATTAACCGTAGAAATGAGTACCAAAAAATAAAATTAACAAAAAATCAAAACTAACATTTATCTTTGAATTATTAACTAAATACTCTCTTAGGAAAAGTTCAAATTAGTTTGAAGACTTACA
>JACCDH011809804.1_pt1 | contig 22165 bp, 31 predicted proteins | sample 7442481 | NCBI WGS metagenome assembly JACCDH01 (sample SAMN15323433, study PRJNA562643) | freshwater metagenome | isolation source: river surface water | place: USA:Blue River Watershed | collected 2017-08-15
AAAGACATCACATGGATGTTGAATTAACTTATGAATTTCCTAAAGTTGTTGCATGGGAAGAAAACTATTCGGCCGTAAAAGACCAATTTTACATTACCGCAAATCAACATAGAAATATCAGTAGATTGTACGGTAAGGTAAAATACATTATCGTTGATTCTCCAATTATTTTGGGTATGGTATACAAAGAAAGATATAACACAAAACCAGAATATCCTGCAATGTTTTATGATGAATCTTTTGATAATTTTGTTGTGAACCTATTTAAAAAATATAATAGCTTGAACATCTTATTAACCAGAAATGATGAAACTTATGACGAGAACGGTAGGTTCCAAAATCTACAAGAATCTAAAGAAATTGATGAGGATATTAAATCAAAACTCATCAATAATGATATACCTTTTATTGAATTTAATGTTAACAATAATACTGCTTTGGACATATTTAACTATATAAACCAAAACAAGTATGAAAAAAGTTCTATTACTGATTAGTATTGTATTAATTAGTTTATGTGCATTTGCACAAGACGTTGTTGTCTTAAAACACACAAATTACACATCACACTATTCGAAATCAAAGAGATACCCAGTAATGGTGGAGTGGTGGGAAACAAAAGCTAAGGTTGCATGTGAAAAACCATTAGCAAGAGTGGATAAATTTAGACCTGACCCATTATTACCGGTTGAGACTGATTTAGACCAAGATTACGTTAAAAGTGGATTTGATAGGGGTCATTTGATGCCAGCGAAATCAAACCAATGTCAAACACCTGAAGTACAAAACGAGTGTTTTTATTTTAGTAACATGGCGGCACAATATCATAGATTAAATGCTGGTGATTGGAAATCACTTGAAACTTTAACAAGAGAATGGGCCACCACACAAGACTCAGTTCACATATGGGCGGGTAATGTGGGTGAATTAAAAAGAATAGGTAAAACCGCAGTTCCAAAACAATGTTGGAAAGTGGTACACATCAAAAAAACAAATGAGTGGTTTTTCTACTTATTTAATAATGATTTATCAGACCCAGACGGTATCAACAATAATAAAGTTTTAAAAGAAGATATAGAAAAACTTACAGGATTTAAATTTAATTAATGTTAACAAAAGAATTAGTAATATACCAAGACAAACTTTTTTGGGTTTACCGAAAAGTTAAACAATCACAAGTTAAAACTGGTTCCGTTACGGACCTTAGAGATTTTTGGTTATGTGATGTTGTTGTTAAAAGTAGAAATAATAATGACGATATGTTACTATTCTTAAGAGAGATTCCTGAAGCGACATTAGTTGATTAATCTCTTAATATCGTTCAAACAAATTTCTGTATATTTCTCTTCATTTCGTTTGGCTTCTCTCTCGTATGGATTTGTTGAGTAGTAATAATTTTTCTGATAATCCTGATAACGAGGTCTCGATTGAAGATAATGTGTATATTCGTGAATGATTGTTGATACAACGTCGTATGCAGTATCACAGTTACCTAAATAAAGTGTCATTTCGTTTCTCCAAAAGCAGTAGTTTCCAAAAACTATTGCTTTTTTTATTGTCCTATTTCTAACACTAAATTTAAATTTTAATTTAGTTCTTTTTCTTTCGTTGACACCAAAATAATCCTTACACCATCTAAGGGTGAGTGTGGCTAATTTCTTTTTGATGTTAGTGTCAACGAATTTCTTATTCACTTTTAGTATTCGTGTCAGTTTTAATTTTTCTGACTGTTCTTTTTACTGGTTTTGTTATTTCATTTACGGTATCAAAATTTGAGGCCATATCTTTCAAAATTTCGGCCAATTCGTAATTTTCAGATTCTTCATTCTTTTTTTGTAAAACAATGATGAAACTTTTCATTTCCAAATCAGTTAGTTTTGCTCGGGTTTTTATTGAATTTTTCATCAATTTAAAAACCATAAATTGTATCCCAAGTTTGTTTTCAGAAGAAAGTGAGAAATACTTTTCTACCGATATATTGGTCAACACGTTACTTGTTACATTATCCAAGAACGTGATAAAAGAGGGGTGGTTTACGTTCACTTTCATATCTTTTCGTTTTCTTTAATAAATAGTCATCTATTTTTATTCAAAATAAAAAAAGGGGCAATTTTTTTAAAATCACCCCTTATTCGGTTTTAGGTTTTTTTATTTCCCCCATTTACCATTTTTCACTAATTGTGCAATTACAGCATAAACCGATAAGTCTTGGTAAGTGTCGTCAACGGCCTCCCCTACGTTGTCTTCTGCTCCCAATACAACCAATTGTTTAATTCGTTGTATTTTGTCATTCATACGGAAAAAGAGACCCATTTGTGACAATTTCTTATCCTCATCTTTGGATAAATCTCTACCCAATGAAATGTTATCTGGACCGTAATTTGACTGTTTTTTACAAAATGTTTCATACTGTTCCCTCATGATTCTTTTGTATTCTTTGGTCATTTCGGGATACTGCTCTTCAATCTGTTTAATTACCGGATTTACTGATGGTTTTTCTTCTGACATAATATTTTCGTTTATAAGTATAATATACGAAATTTATTCCTTTTTACCAAATATTTATATAAAAATGTAATACAATGGATATCCAAAATTATAACGAAGCGGAAAACAACCAATTTAAATCAGACCAACCTAAACACAAACAATTAATTAAGATGTTAACCTTTAGAGTGGTTCCTGCATATTATGAGGAAATTGAAAAGGTGGCTAATCATAAAAAAATGAACGTATCTAAACTTATCAGAACCTACATTAAAGAGGGTATGAAAAGAGATGGTGAATTAACTGACCGTGAAGAGAAAGAATTTGGTATTGAGTAATTACTTATCAAATCTCTTAAAAGAATTTGTCGAAATGACATTAAAATTGACTCCTCCAATAAAATGGTGGAGTTCTTTTTTTCCGGTATAACTCATCGCAGAACGTAAGTAATCCTCGAAATTTCGAACCCAACCATCCAAGGTATATTCTACCCTATTTCTACGAATAACCCCCTCAGATGTCGTTAAATTCTCTTTACCCCAATCCTTTTGTACTTCCTTAGTACTCATACCTCTAAAAGTCTTGTAAAGAGGGAGTTCCACATGGAACATTTCTTTCGATTCGGATGAATATTGGTTAATAATTTCACCATTTTCTTTAGTGGTTTCACCCGAACTTTCAAGGGCCTTGTTTAGTATGGAACCCAACATAACGTAGTCCGCACCTAAAGCCAATGCTTTGATAATATCTGAATATTTCTTAAATCCACCGTCGGCGACAATATCGGTTCTGTAGTTATTTAAAGTTCTAATCTCATTACATTCTTGAATTAAAGATGCCATTGGGTATCCAACACCGGTTTGAACGGTAGTTAAACAACCACCACCATTACCGATTCCAATTCTAACCATGTCAACACCAATTTTACAATATTCTTTGAATGTTTGAGGATTTGCCACATTTCCAACCATTAAACACATTGAATAACCATATTTTTCTTTGGCCCTTTTAGACATATCATATAAAACACTCATATGTCCGTTTGCGACATCAATTAATGCCATTATTCTTTCACCAGATGGTACATAAACTGTGTTATCTAAAAATATACGTTGGAAATCTTGTAGACTGTATGAAAGAAATATACTCGTATCTACCCATTCTTTATTGGGATTTGGTATTCTCGGTAGAACAGGAAGAATTCCTCTCTCTTTGAATAGATGAAAGTTGTTTTCACCAACAACGGTGTCCATTGGTGCTGTCATTATTGGTAGATTATTCCATATATTTCGTGGGTTAATTTCACTTCTTGAACTAATCTTAGATAATATTGATGGTTCAATTAATAAATCGTCAAAATCATAGAGTGTTTCGAAAATATCCTTCATATATTGTTGTTTTTGTATATAATATAATAAAAAAATGGTAAATTAAAAAATTAACGAATAAAAAAGTATTTATAGTTGTATGGAAAAGAATATTATTTCAGAAATTAAGGTAAAAGAGGTGTTATTACAGGTTTTAAGTGAACAAACCTCTAAAGTTAAAAGAGAAGAATTTGCTCGAGTTCAATTTAAGATTGATGAATTGCAAAATTCTTTAAATGAAACACTTAAAGAACTAAGAAAATTAGAGGATTCCATTCCAGGTGGGTTAAAAACAGTGTGTAGCGGCAGAATGTCGGGTATTTCATCAAATTTATCAGGTGCACAGAAATTATTATCACAACTAAAGGATAAAATTAGACAACATAAAAGACACACCTATACTCAACAAATAGAAGAAAAGAAAAAATCTTAAGATTCTTCAATATTACCTAAAGTTCCGTTATTTTGTAGGTATTTTTTACCTTCTTCCGTTAAAAAAAACATTTCCTCGGTATTCTCGTCTTCATATGAGTTGACGTATCCTTTTTGTTTCAATTCATATAAAACAGTACCTGCAACTAATTCCTTAAGAATTTGTTCAAACTCAGCTTCGGTAAATAATTCAGTTTCATCATCATCTAATAGACCATTAATGTATTTTTCGGTTAATACGTCTAACAAATATTGTTTTGAGTAGGTGTAATCGGTAATATCGTAATCGATAAAAAATTCAGACTCAATCAAACCTTGGAGTATGTTCTCCGCTTCTTCGATTACTATCGGTTGGTATACTTTTGACATAATAAGTTCTTTGTATTTAATAATATATGAAAAAAAAATGATAAAAAAAAATCATTTATAATTCATGTAAAAAAGTTTATATTAATGACATATAAAAACTTCAAAATGATTGATAACGACAAAATTTTTATTCAAATCGCGTCTTATAGAGACCCACAACTAATTCCAACATTAAAGAATTGTATTGAGAATTCAAAATATCCTGAAAATCTGGTTTTTTGTATTGCATGGCAACACTCTCCTGAAGATGAGTGGGATACGTTAGAGGAATTTAAGGATGACCATAGATTCAAGATAATTGATATAGATTATAGAGAATCAAAGGGAGCATGTTGGGCTAGAAATCAAATCCAACAAAAATATAACGGTGAAAAATATACACTACAATTAGATTCACATCATAGATTCATTCAGAATTGGGATGAAGAGTTGATAAACATGTATAAACATTTGGTGGATAAAGGGCATGAGAAACCTTTACTAACATCGTACATTTCTTCTTTTGACCCCGATAATGACCCTGAAAGTAGAGTTAAAGTACCATGGAAAATGAATTTTGATAGATTCATTCCCGAAGGTGCAATTTTCTTTTTACCGGCCTCAATTGAAAATCATGAACAATTGACAGAACCGATACCATCGAGATTTTACTCCGCACATTTTGCGTTCACAACAGGTAAATTTTGTAAAGAAGTACCACACGACCCAAATTATTATTTTCATGGTGAAGAAATTTCAATTGCGGTTAGGGCATTTACATGGGGGTACGATTTATTCCACCCACATAAGATAATTGCTTGGCACGAATACACCAGAAAAAATAGAAGAAAACAATGGGACGATGACAACACATGGGTACAAAAAAATAGAGAGTGTCATCAAAGAAATAGAAAATTATTTGAAATGGATGGTGAGGTTAAAGACATTTACTTCGGACCATATGATTTCGGACCCTATAGAACATTAGAAGACTATGAAAGGTATGCCGGTATAAACTTTAAAAGAAGAGCGGTTCAAAAGTATACTGTGGATAACCATTTAGCTCCAAATCCACCGTTATATGGTGAAGAATATGAAAAATCATTTATGGGTACATTTAAGTATTGTATAGATATCCATAAAAGTGTGATTAACAAAGAGGAGGACTATAGTTTTTGGGCGGTAATATTTGAAGATGTTAATGGTGTGTCACTAAATCGACAAGATTTAAACGCAAATGAAATAAAATCTTTACTCAGTACGGAAGATGATTTCTTAAAAATATGGAGAACTTTTGATACCGAAGTTAAACCAGATAAATGGATTGTTTGGCCATACTCAGAAACAAAGGGTTGGTTAGATAAAATAGAAAACAAACTATAATGAACGTCAAAGTGGTTGTTGCGCGTTTTAAAGAAGACATTTCATGGGTTTCAAACTTAAAACATGAATATGTTATTTTTAATAAAAACGAAGACGATAATACATTGTTTCAATATAACCTAATTAATAAAGGTAGGGAAGGTCACACGTTTACAAATTACATTGTTGATAACTATGATAGTTTGCCTGATTATGTAATTTTTTTACAAGGTAATCCTTTTGACCATTGTAAAACAGTTATAGAAAAAATAAATGAATTTGATTTTACTAAAGATTTCTATCCATTAGGTTGTACGTATATTAGAGATGTTGAGGATATTTTAGAAGAAACAAAAAAATATTCTGAAAATTTTGGAATTGAATTAAATGAACAAATAAAATTCATTAGCGGCGCTCAATGTATCGTAAGTAAAAAATTAATTTTAAAACGAAATAAAGAATCATATGAAAAAATAAGAGATAGTTTCCCAAATGTCTCAACGCACCAATATAGTTATTATGTTGAATATTTGTGGCCAACAATCTTAAATTTTAATAATGAATTGGAAATAACATTATATAATTGTTAAATGAAAAAAATATTAACCGGTTTATCAAATAGAGTAACCGAAAACAAACATAAAATTAAAATATGGTCTGAAAGTTTTAGAAAACATTCGGATGGTGAGGTTGTATTAATTGTTGCAAATGCTACCGAACAAGATTTAATAACATGTAACGAATTAAACATTCCATATTACCAAGTAACTGTTGATGATACTTGGTATATAAATCACAAACGTTTAGAGCACACTAGAAATTTCCTAAAACAATCTGACGGAGATTTATTCATGATTACGGATGTGTTTGATGTGATATTTCAAGAAGACCCATTTAGAAAATTTGATTTAAACTATGATTTATTTTTCACAGCTGAAGGTATATTAATTTCAGAAGAACCGTGGAACAGTGATGTAATTAATAAAGTATTTCCAGGTGAAATCGAATCATGTAGATACAATGAAATAATATGTAGTGGAATTATTGGAGGTAAAAAAGAACAATTAATAGATTTGTACACAAAAATGTTTGATAAATGTGAAATGGGTACAAATGACCACAATATTAAAGACCAAGCGGCGTTAATTCTATTATTAGCAAACAATCAAATTGAAAATTATAAAATATTCACATTAGATGATGCATGGGCAATGCATTGCTCAACATCGGGTCCAACACAGTTTTTTGAGGGTTGGGGTTTAAAAGGAAGAATTGAAATGAGATACAACGTACCTAAAATGGTTGACGGTAAAGTATACACAAATAACGGAGAAATATTTGACATTGTACATCAGTGCAATAGAGTACCTGAATGGAATGAAATTTTGACAAAAGAATATGAGTAATGTTGCATGTATATGTACAATGTCTAGCGTACATAACAATTTAAATGAAACATGGAGAAGTAAATTCAATAATGAGAATTATGATTCTTTTGTTGTAACCGACACAACAAAAGACCAAACAACAACAGATGGGTTTACATATAATGAAAGTGATATAAGAAACAATTTAAATTTTCATTTAGATGTTAGTAAGCAACACTATTGGAATCCGTTTGGAAATAGAAATATCATTTGGTTTTATCCGCAATTTAGAATGTTGAACTTTTATTTGTCGCATCCAAATTATGAGTACTATTGGTTTTTTGATGATGATTTAGATATAAATGATTGGTCATCATTTTTTGAGCAGACAGATAAAGATAAATCCGATTTTATTTCGTATTTTATTTTTAAAAACAATGGAGTGGAATCTCAACCAAATATACCATATATTGACGATAACACATCATCCGGATTGTTATGGTTTAATAGATATCCCGGTCCACAAGATACGATGCCAAGTGATGTTACTGAAATGTTTGGTTCCTTTTTCCCTACAACAAGGTTTTCAAATAAAGCAATGAAAAAATTATTGGAAATTAATGAACAGGGTTATCATGGATATGGTGAAGGTTTCGTACCAACAATGTTAAACTATCATGGACTAACTTTAAAATCGTTATATAATCCAGATAACACTTCGGATATTTTTGATTCGGAAAATATAATAATCTTACATAAAAATTCTAAAATTAATTGGGAATGGATATAAAATCACCGGTTATAGTAACCGCATTATACGATATTGGTAGGGATACTTGGGAAAAATTTAATCAGTCTTATGGTGGATATTTGCATTGGATGGAAAGAACTTTATCTTTAAATTCTAATATGGTGATATACACACAACAGAAATTTAAATCTGAGATTGAGGAGGTAAGAAAAAAATACGACCCTAACTTTACAAAAACAATAATCGTTATTGAAGAATTAGAGGATTTAGTAGTTTACAAAAGATACCATAACTGGTTAAAACATGTTATGTATTCTGACACCTTTAAAAACAAAGTAAGTTTTCATGATGTTCCTGAAATGTGTAAACCATTATACAATGTAATAATGTTTAATAAAGTTTTTTGGTTAAAGGACACAGCCGATAATGGGTATTTTAATAATGATTTAGTGATATGGGCTGATGCTGGGGGTTTAAGAGAAGACGTTATAAAATATGAAAATGTTACTTGGCCAAGTCTCGAAAAAATTAATCAATTAGACAACAGTAAAATTACATTTTTTAGTCACAACGAAAATTTTGAAATAACAGATAAAGAATTTTATTCATTATCACAAATAAGAAACATACAAGGAACTGCGTTTTTTGTACCGTCACGTTTAACTGTTTTTTTGGTAAATCAATTTACATCAACAATCGATGAGTCTTTGGAGTCTTTTTATATTGGAAGTGATGAGAAGGTTTTTGATATTTCATATTTAAAATCACCCAACAGGTATCATCTAATTAAGTCCACGTGGAGAGAATATTACGATATTTTCAAACCAGAAAACTAATATATTTATAATAAATTGACTTGGTCATAACTTGATAAACCGCACTAACATGGATTCTGATGATGATGAACAAAATAAAAACTCTAAAAGAGAAAAAAGTGAGAATTCTTTTTTACAAAGATTTCGCGTTGATGTTGGCACTGTTCTTCAATCCATTTGGATTCGATGCCGTTCAATATTCCCTAATTCAACTGACGGGAAGTTTATGGAGAGCGAACTTCGTTTTGTATTGTATAGCGGGGTTCTTTTTTGGGTTATATACTTACTTTACCAAACTAGCAAATAAAAAAGAAACCTCCTAATTTAGGAGGTTTTTTTATCTTCTTTCTTTTTTTCGGGTTGTTTCAACCCTTCCTTAGTTTCCAATTTCTTTTCACGAGCTTTTCTTTCAAGTTCTTTGTGTTGCTCTGAAATTTTTTTTCTTTCCTCTTCGGACATTCCAAATACTGACATAAAATATTATTTAATTTTCATTATTATTTCCGATTCATCTTTTTTGGATTTTAGAATTGAACATCTTTCATATTCTTCACGTTCTTCATAAATTCCTATTAAGACATCGACAATTTCAACATACAACTCTAAATCGTTACTATATGAAAGAATTGTACATGTATTAAAATAATCATTTAATATCTCATTGTCAAGGGATATTAGATAATTATATATCATTTCTAATTCATCTTCATCATAGTTACCAACATGAAGAACTCTGGTTGCCTGCAAAATGAAATTAAATGAAATGCTCATACCATAAATACTATTCATAAACAACTGCCAATTTTTTCTCTAATACTTTAAAACACTCAAAAAAACCTATAGTCTCAACTTCTTCTCTATTTGCCATTGAGTCTTGGGTTGGACCAAATACCATTCCGTTTTCTAATGAAATTGAACAAACCCATTGATTTGGATTATACATTTCAACGTTTAAGTAAACCCCCTCCTTGTCGAAAAATTTGTAAAGTTTCTTTTCGTCAAAAAATGTTAAAGTAGATAGACTTATCACTCCGACATTTGGAAACATAATATCGGTAAACCTTTTGAAGGCTCTTGGGTATAGATATTCAACAATATACCAGTCCATACATTTAATTATACATTAAAAAACCTAAATTGTATATATGAAAATAGTTTTTTGCAAAAAATTGATATAATTATGAGTATTCCGAAATGAAGATACACGAATTTTATTACAACGAAGACAACAGGAGGTTGTACGTTGAATTTTCCACAAAACAAGATGGTGATAGATTCTACCGAATCTTGGATTTAAGTTTTGACGAAATTGAATATTTTTCTCCGGACATAATAGTGGAGGAAGATTTACATGAAATCGACGAGGATTATGTAATTGATTTAGTTACACAATATCTCACAGAAAACGATTTACCTGATGAAATATTTTTGTGATATTTATTAATATGAGTTTTTTAACTGACGATAAGAAAAAGAAATTAAACGAATTTGTTAAGTTCGTAAAAACTGAATTAGGTATTGAGAAGGCTCCTACCATTTCAGTTCAAAACCACAGAGAGGGTCTTAAGACTACTGCAAATTACGATTACACCAAAGATGTGAAAATAATTAAGGTTTGCACCAAAAATCGTGCATTAGTTGATGTGATGAGAAGTATTGCTCACGAAATGGTTCATCACAAACAATGGGAAGATGGTCGTTTAGAAGTTAGACCACCCGATATTGGTGGTGAAATTGAGGATGAAGCAAACGCAAAGGCCGGTCAATACATTAAAATGTTTGCCAAACAAGACTCATCAATCTATGATGAATAGGTTATCTAACTAAATTCAATATTATACTTTGATTTACGGCTCTTTGATAACTTCTATCTGAACCGTTAATGTCAAACCATATTTCAGGAACTGTTAGTATCATATCGTTAGCCCTATTCGACCCATTACCATTTTGACTAAAATGCCAATTCCCAGGTATAGTTTCACCGGTGTGTTTATCCTCTAAATAAAAGTCATTTGGATTATAATATGTGTCTCTAAACCATACTTTATATTCTCTTAGTGTTTGTCCCACATTATTTTTTAATACTAAGGTATGGTAATCAAATTCCCAAATGTATCCTCGTTTATAAAAAAAACATGGTTTAATCTTAGTAGTATCGTTCCTAATTAACATTTCATTATTGTTATTATATGAAACAATGTAAAATGGACTTTGAGCGTAAAAGTCATTATTAACCACTTTAATACTCGTAGTCATGGTCGATTGTAAAACAGGTGTAATCGATGATATTTTCCAAACCCCGTTAATGTTTAACTTTGGGTCACTTTCCATCAAATACTTCTCACACCCCATTAATAGGGGTAAAAACAATATAAACAATAGTCTTTTCATACCTTTTTCTTTATTTTCAACACAAAAATAGGTATATTTTTGAATATCACAACATTTTTTAAAGATTTTTTTTAATATTTATATATTATGAAATTCCAATTTACAGAAGAACAATTTAATAGAATTATTAAAGAAGTCACAGAAAATCAAGAGGTTAAAGAACAAGAAGAGGTACCAAAAGCTGAACCAGAAAAGGGGACATCAGCGACACAATCAGGTGGAGATGGATATCCTGAAGTTGGAAAATGGGAGACGGGAATAACGAGAGGACCGGCAAATCAGGTTGGTGTTACTAAATGGGCGGATATTGTCGGTGTTAATTTAAAGCGAGGTAAGGCCAATAAATTAAAATAATTCGGGATATTTATAAAGAAAACTAAATAATGGTCTACCAAAGAAGAAAAATCTTAACAGAATCCGAAACAAATGACATTAGGTCAATGTACGGATTAGACCCTGTTAGGAGAAATTACATTTTTGAATTGTGTACTACAGTAGACGGTCGTTATTTTATTGTTAGAGACGAGGTATTTGATGTACAAGAACAGAAAACTTTAGGTAATATATGGGGTTCAATTGATGTTTTTAAAAACATATTTTCAAATGTAACAATTGAAGACAATACGGGTGAGTATAACCAAATAAAAGAAGGTATTCTTTCTTTACCGTTATTAGAGGGTAAAGAGAATTTATATGAACTTAGAGACATACTTTTAGAGTGGTCATTTTGGGAAGATACTTGGTTAGGTGAAAAGTTAGCGGATTCAGGTAAAGCAATAAAGGACACAATCACATCTGGTTGGGAGGGTCTTAAGGAATTTGGTATTGCAATATCAAAAGGAGAATGGAGTCAAATTTTAACACTATTTGCAAAAGGTGTTAAATGGGTTCTAAGAAAACTAAAAGATGCAATGTACAGTACCGTTGGAATGATTGTAGATGCTATTTTAGTTGCAACAGGTATCGGTAAGTCAGTTCAATGGATTCCATGGGCATTAATTACAGCATTGGATGTATACCAAATTGTAAACAATGATTGGCCACAAGAAGAGGCAAATGACCCAATGTGGATGAAGTTTTTAACTTTAGGTTTTGATATATTAGGATTAACAACAACAGCTGCGGTTGCTAAATCGGCCAAAGCAAGTTTGACACCATTAAAAACAATGAAACCAGCACAAGTGGCTTCTTGGTTGGAGAAGAATCCGAAAGCAAAGGGAATCATTCAATCCATGGTAAATGGAATTGGTAAAGTACCTAAGTTTTTATCATCTGCACAATCAACAGTTGCAAAAAAATTCCCTAAGGGAGCTGAATTTTTATCATCTGCAATCGGTCAAATAAAAAATATAATGACTAAGTTTAGTGAAAGTTTAAATGGTTTAATCGGTAAAACAGCAACCAAAGGTGTTAAATCTGGTGCAGGTACTAGTGGTCTATTATATGGATTTGAAAAAGGTACACAAAAATACACACAATATAAAACGGGGTTAACTCCAATCCAACTTAAAAATATGGAGACACTATCCAATCTTGAAAAAAGATATGGAGGTAAAGACCCATTTGATTAATAAAAAGAACAATATATTAAGATGAAAAATAATCCGGTACAACGAATTAAACTGATGATGTCTTATGACATGAATAAAACCTTAAATGAAAACTTAATGGACTTCCCAACTATTAACGAAAGTGAAGATGAAATTGAGGAACAAGGTGCGACTACATTATTAAAAGATTTAAAGGCCGCAAAATCAGTTGAGGATAAAATTCCAGCATTAGCTCGTTTTTTCAAAATGAGTGACGATGCCGCAAAATTGGCGTATGCAAAAGATTTAACAACATTAACTAAAGATGTTGAGAAAGCCATTGCAAACGACGTTAAAGGTGGTTTTAAAGGAGGTGGTTCGGCATTGGGACCTGCAGCAAAGGAAATCTCTAAACAACAAGCTATCAAAGAAATTCTATCAACTAATAAACAATTAACAGAAAGAGAAATAATTGAAATTATTGAGAGGATTAAAACTGTTAACAAACAAAAAGCTGCACAGATGGAAGCCAAAGCTGGTTTGAAATCTGCAGCTAAAGATGCTAAAACGGTGGCCACAGATACTAAAGCGGTTGCAGGTGATGTTAAAGCAACTGAGGCTGAAATAAAGGCAACCGTTACCGATGCAAGTAAAGCAGAAGCCGAAGCGGCACTTAATGCCGGTGGCGCCGTTAAAGAAAATGGAAAAATCAAAAGTATAATCGAAGCAAATAAATCAAGACTTAAAGGAATGTCAGAAACTGCTTTTAGTAAATTTAAAGCAGTAAGAAAGGCAATGGCAATTAAATGGTTAATTGGTTTAGGATTAGTTGCAGCAGGTGGTGCTTATTTGTGGTCAAGAATATTTGGTGGTACTACGGTACCCGATGGAACAAACACAATACACCCTAAGTGTATAACTGATATGTTAGATGATGATGGCTCAAGTGTAATTTTAACTAAAGCTGGTGACCCCGTTGTGAAGGTAACTAAAACAGGTAATGAAGAATATGACAATGCTGGTGGTTTATTATTTTACACCAACGGTAGAGTTTTCACTTCGGATATGAAAAAAAGAGGGACATGGAAATGTAAAGGTGGTGAAGTATCAGTGCAAGAACAATCTGAATTAAGTGAACAAGGAAATCAAATATCTCAAGAACAAATGATTGATTTTGTTGATACCGCTGTCGATGATTTAGATGGTTATGTTGCGGTTTACAACTTAAAAAGTTTAAAAGATATTTTAACTAAACTTAAAGGTAAAACATATAAAGGACAAAGTGCGATGGCCGCCTTTATGGATTACTATAAACAAGATGAAGGTGGAGATGATTTTATTTCCGATGTTAATAGTGTTGGTATTAAAACATTAGGTGTTGAAGGTATTGACCTTAAAAAAGATGTATTGGCATTAGCAAACGCATCTGCTTCAGGGGACAGTAACACATCAACAGGTGTTGGTGGTATTGATATAGTTTGGGACGGTCAGGGTGCAAAAACAGGTGGTGACGGAGGTAAAAAAACAGGTGGTGACGGAGGTAAAAAAACAAAAAGATTTGTTGATTGTGAAAATCAACCATTACCACATAAATTTGGATGTAAATCAAGTAAAATTGCTGAAGTTCAAAATTGTTTAAATGTTACATCTGACGGTAAATTTGGACCTAACACAAGAGCGGCACTGAAAAGTCATGAATATGATACCGCACAAGGTTTAACTCAAGAAATCTATGACGATGTTTTGGCAAATTGTAATAAAAGAAGTACAAGAGAACCAATTAACACAGAACCAATAAAAAGAGCTGGTTTGAAATTACAACCATTGGCGACAAATATAAAGGCACCAACATTACCAAATATTAAAGCTCCTGAAATGAGTCCTAATGATTTTTATAGAGCATTGGTAAAGGCAGGTTATATCGATAATGTACCTGAAGAAGGTGATGGTAAAAGAAGAGTAAAATATAAGGGTCCTGATTTAGATGAATCCCAATTACAAAAATTGGATAGTGCATTAAGTGACATGGGATATGACAGAATAAAACAATTAGAAGACGTTAAAAGATACGGTTCAAAATACGTTTACAAATTAAGATAATATATGAAAGACATTAAAAAAATAGTAAAAGAAAATCTTGAAAGAAAATATCGAATGAACGAATCATTTGAAAAAATTTTCTTAAACGAAAATCAAGATGACCGTTTTGGTTTAACTATTGAATATTTTGGTGGTTTAATCGACGAAGGTTATGATGACACTAAACTTGAATCTGTTGTTGTTGAACAATTTGATTGGATTAAAAAATTAATGGGTACGAGTACACCTTCAACAAATGCACCTGTTACAGATAAATTAAAGAGTGCTGCAACTGGTGGAGCATTTTCACAATTCAAAGAATATCTTATTAAGAAGTTTTTAGGTTTTGTTGGATTTGAAGGACCGTTGGCAAGTGCAATTGCAACCGCGTTAAGTGAAATGACAGTTGCCGATTTAATTAGTGTATTTAGAAGTAAAGAAAGTTGTATGACACATAGTGGTACGGTGGCTAAAGCAGTTACAGAATCATTGGTGACATATATTGTACAATCAAGTACCGAGAAAGATAGTATGGCGTATAACTTTTTAAGAAATAGTTTATCTGAGTATCTTTCAAATGAAGGTTACATGGATAAATTAGGTCAATTTATTTGTGGAATCGCATACAAAAGTAAGGGTGGTGCAATGGCTAAATTAGGATTTTAAGATATTTATAAATGAGTTTGATTGGTTTGGTCGCCATTAAACGATAATGATTATTAAACGAAAAGGAGGTATTCAATCTCGACAAAGGGGCTCTAAAGGCTCCTTTGCTCGTTATACCACTTATTAAATAAAAAAACCCATCGATTGATGGGTTTTATTTTTGGTGGAGGTGACGGGAGTCGAACCCGTGTCTTGCTCGTCATACTATAAATGGACTACACGTTTATTCAATTAGTTCACAATTGACAAATATTTGGTTCCTATTTTGACATTGTTACCAACAACTGTGTCGAGTTCACTTTTATTACGGTAGCCCTCTGAACGAGACCGTTTGTACCTTTTATGATAGGTACCACATCGTAGGGACTTCTGTTCCAAGGTTATATGTCCATCGACCCGTTGTAGGGACCTAAATTAGGCTGCTACTTTAGAAGTTGCAAGAATACCTGCTACTTCCATGTTGTTGTAAACGTTGCCGTCTAAAAATTACCACCGTGGATTTAAGTCATAGATGACATCTGACTACGTGCCCATTTACAATATCTACGCCAATCAATACCAGACACCCCCATATTTTAAAGAACTAATGCAAAGATATAAATACTTTACGAAATTACCAAAGGAAAATTTTTCTCATATAGTGCTTCGAATAACAATTTATTTTTTTCCCATTTTTTATTTACCATTCCGATTGATTTATGTGTAACTCTTATTTTGGTGGTTACACCAACTTTAACACCATCTAAATGATTTTCAAGACATATTGGTAAGTCATAAAAATGAAATCCCTCAAATTGTTGGTTAAATTTATGTTTGATTCTATTTTTATGAATCATCATAAATAAACCATCAACAACAATAACTTCTTTTATTTTTTCAGAATAATCACCTTTTGAATAATGATTCACATGTCGTTTACCTTCATGTTCATGTCCAACAATACCGTACATAGATTCTCTATTTTGCCACCAGACCCCGCTCAATAAATTATCGGTACCAGCTAAACCAATTATCCCATACTCAGGGTTTTTTTCAAATAATTTAATAACTTTCGGTGTTATGTTTTTTGTTTCAAGAATTAAATCGTCGTGCATAAAAACAACAATATCATTCTTGGAATCATTCAATCCCATGTTATAAATTTCAGGTAATGAATTAACACCATCATTTTCGTAAATTAAAATTTCCGTTTTTGGATGTGAGAACATTTTCTCAACGTGTTTCAAATACTCATCATCAATTTTACGTGTTGATATAACAACACTAATTGGTTCATTATTCTTCGACATATGTTGCAATTATTTGACCATCGTATTCATTTAAATCAACGATGATTGGTTTATTTGATGGGACATATCTTTCAGTGCAAATGGATGCGTTAACATAAAGAGTATCTTTTATGTGTGCGGCACCATATGCTCCGTGTATATGTCCAAATACGTGTAAAAGTGGGTTAATTTGCTCAACACGATATCTTAACAATTCACAACCAACATTCATATCCCCTTGTCTCCAATTACTCACAAAATCTCTCGCCTCATTTGGTGGTCCGTGTGTGATTAAGACATCAGTATCATCAGGTATCATTGACCAATATTTTCTTAATTCATCACCAAGTCTCGGTAAATTAAAGGCCCAATTATAAAATTCTGGTTGCCAAGGACTACCCCAAAATTTTATCGGTCTACTAAATTCAGGTGACTCGATTGTGAATCCATTATCCTCCAAATAAACAACATCAGATTGTGATAGATTTTCTTCATTTATTAAATGATGATACCAATCATAATCACCTTTATGGTGAGGATAACGATGTTCTTCAAAAGCAAAGTCATGATTACCCGCAATGAAAATTTTAGTATCAAAACCTTTTATGTTCATAAACCATTCAACGAATTCTTTTACTTCGTGAGGTTTACCTACATTTGTACAATCACCTGCATGTAGTAATATATCACCTTTAGGTAATGGATTAATGTCATCCATAAGTTTATGGAGACTATGTGTGTCGGATATACAAACTATTCTCATGATATTAATATACTAAAAATTTATTTAAAATCAAAAAAAAACCGGAATTTCTTCCGGTTTAATTGGGGCCACACGGTTTTCACAGTAGTGCCATTCCACCACCTGTTTTTAATAAAACAGGAAACTTATTTTTCAAGTAAAGCTGAAATCGCTTCAAGTTCCATTTGTGCTTTCAATTCAGGTGAAATGATTGCGTTTAAACGAGCTTCAATCTCCGCCAATTCTCTACGTTTTTCTTGTATTGAAATTTGATTAACTCTAGTTTGAAAATCATTTTTCCATTCATCAACGGTGAATCCTAACCAAGTAAAATTATAATCAACACCAAGTTCCTTAGCAGCATTTTCAGATTTCTCTTTTCGGTCGATAATAAATGCTAACATTTCTACAATCTTACGAATATCGGTAACAGTTTGTACATTTATCCTATCATGTGCAGAATTCGCCGAGAACCCAAAGTTACCACCTGTCAACCAACAAGGTCTTTCTGCCTTTTCAATTGCTAATTTTTTTTCTTGTACCGAATTAAATAATTCACGTACTTTTTCATCTGTTGTTTTTGTTTTTGTTGCCATTTTTGTTGTTTTTTAAATGTCGTTTATTTTTTTTTAATTATGTTGGTAATTGAATGAGTAAACGGTTTGAGTAAAAGTCAAAGATAGAAGTAACTCAATTCATAGCCAACTTTGTCTCAAGGACAAAAAGGTTGATGGTAAGTGTGCTGGTGGTTGCTTTAATGGTTGCGAAGAACTGAGTCCTCGCAGATGAATTAGAAGTAACCAGATGGTGGTTGACATGTAAATATTATGTCAATATCACCCCCACATAGCCATCAATATTTTAGATGGAGATTAGTTGTGTGAAATCTACGGCTTGGAGCCGTAAACTTGGATTCGAACCAAGAGTAACCATTTAGAAGTAACACAAACTATAGCCATCAATATTTTGATTAACTAAAGTAAACGGAAAGAATGTTGGTAAATTTTTAGCATAAAATAGAAGTAACCAAACATATAGCCGTTAATGTTTTTTGTGGAAATTGTGTGTCTGTCTTGTTTTCTTATAGTAGTTGTTTAGAAGTAAGACGTTTGTTCCTTTACTTTCACCAATTCTAAGACCAAATAGCGGACCCATCTAATGTGTCGGGTACTTGGTGGTTGGTTATCCTATATGGAAGCTCACATAGCCACAAATATTATTTTAAAGAACTAAAGTAAGTGGAAAGTGGGTGAGTGATGTTTCATACCAAATTGAATTTTTAGAAGTAACTCGGCCCATAGCCACAAATATTTTTAAAGATGGGTGATTTTACACACCCATCAGTTTTCCTGTTGTCTCATAAGAAGACATAAAGTCTTCAAACTTGAAGTGAGTGTCAACATTATCATCTAATGTTACTTGACGACCTCTTCCTTCTACGTGTAGAAGAACTAAATCATATACACTTACTTTTGGTAATTGAGAGTATTGTTCAACAACCTTCAATGTGTTTTTAACATCACCTCTCGCTGTTACCCATCCACTTGAATCAATATCCAACATGATGTACTCTTTAGTTTCCAAATCAATAATCGCAATTAACGTATTAGTTGATTCTGATTCCAAAGATTGACAACTTGAGATTGTCTCAGGTAACCATGTTTTATTGGATTCAGGATGTTCTCTTTCCATGATACCGAACATACATTCAACGGTATTCAATCCACGACCATTAAAGTTTCTAACATCGAGTACCGCATATTTGTGTCCACGACTTAATGCGTCTTGAACATCAATATCAATGTACTCAGCACATGCACCTCTACGATGTCTTACGTCACCTGAGTGAACCGAGTTACCAACTTTCAAGTTACTGAAAGATAGAACTTCTTCTTTTTTATCTCCAACAAAAGTTACACTCAAATCTAAATCTTCGTGTCCTTGTTTATCGTACCAATGTACAAATGGACGAACAACTTTTGCGTTTGGATTATCAAGAGGAGTTCTTTGACCTCTCAATACTGGACGTGTTGAAAAGTTCATACTTCTCATGTTTGTTGGAAGAGGAATCTTTTTCAATTCTTCATCAATCCAACAGTTACCCAATTTATCTAATTCTGAAAACTTATCTCTAAGTGTTTCAAATAATTTTGAATGAATGTTTTCAACAATCTTCTTATCCAAAGCTTTCAATGATGGTAACTCAGTACGTTTTCTCGCACCTTTAATCATAATTGAACGATTGTTTTTATCTTCTAAACGATTCTCAAAATGGTTATACATTTCAAACAATACTTTGTTAGAAGTACTCTTAACTGCGTTACCGAAGTAAGACATGATAAGGTCAACATTCTTTGGATTAGAACGGATTAACCAATCCAATCTTCTTGAAAATTCACCTGGTCTTTCAGATAAAACTTTCAATCCATTTTCTAAACTTTTTTCAAACGCCTCGTCTAAAATACCATACCATGTTTTAACCTTTTCATTTCTGATTTTGTTAAAGGCATTTGATGCTTTAGGGAATTGTTTAGAATATTCCATTGGGTGTAAAATTTCACCTAAACGAATCCATCTTTGGTCTTTCAAAGACATTTCTTTTGGGTCACAATTAGTTTGTTCCAATAAACCCAAAATATATTTTCTCTCTTTACGAGTGAATTTCTTAAACTTGAATTTTTTACGTTCAACGTTTTCCACCTTTTGTGATGACCAACGATTTGCACGTACTTCTTTTTCAGGTACTTTTGGTAATGAAATATCACCACCTGACATATGTACCGCAATACGTAAAACATCCGTTGGTGTTTTAACTGGTAAACCTTCGATACCCATTGCTGCCAATGTACAAAGATTTTCTTTGAATGGAATAACATTTGGGAATACCAAAGTTTGACCATTTTCAACAAACCACTTAACAACATCCAAATCAGTTGGAGTTAATGAAGTGTTGATTGAAACTAAATCGGTGAAGATTTGTGAAAATCTTTCTTCAGCACCAAACTTAATCATATTGTATTTGATATTCTCAAACGCAATTGGTTTTTCGTAAGTTACTGTAGATGGTTCCCACGTACCATTTGACCAATAGTGAATAATTGCATTGATGTACAATTCAAAATCAGACATTGACATAACTTCTTGTGGGAAATTTTTGTACAATGGTTGATAGTTACGTTTACCACCCATAACTTCTTTCAAATATGAAATCACTTCATCATTGAAATTTGTAATGAAAGATAAATCCGATTTTGCTAATTCCGTAAAGGCATCTTGGTCTAACATGTACCCCCACTGCATTAAGTGGGATTGAACTGTGGCTACTGCGATTCTATTATCCATCCCGTCGTTAGATGGTACCACAAGACCTTTTTGTAGAGCGACGATATTCTTTGTCATCATCATTGTTGTAAATTTTGTTGTTAATAATCCTTGTTGTCAAAATCATGAAAGAAGGGAACGAGCTTCACTACTTTTTTGTGTTATTCATTTAAGCCTGAATAACCCCGTTTCATAATTCTTTTACAAAGATAAGGCGGTTTTTCTAAAAAACAAAGTTTTTTTCAATTTTTTTTAAAATTTTTTTTTCGTCACTTTTTCATATGCAATTTCGTAAATTTCATATTGTGTTTTTGACGTTTCTTTTTCAAGTAATTTTAAAGCCTCATCTCTGACTTCATCCATGATACCTAATTCGTAACACTTGTGAAGTAATTCTTCTAAATAATCGGAACTTGTTAAACCCATATTAAATTCTAACTAAATGATTGGCTGCATATGTTGTTAATGCTCCCAAATGTTTATATCTTACTTTATATCCCATACCTTCAACTAAACCAACGGCTTGTCTTAAAACACCGTTTGATTTGAATTTTGGGTCTGGATTCAAGTCAATATCAATCCATGTTGGTTTAGGTAAACCATTCTCTTTTAGGAATTCAGCAATCTCAATGGATTTCCAAACTTCATTCAACAATCTAGTTGGTGTATTATATTCCATCGGCATAGTTTCTCGTGTACATAAAACATGTGCACCCTTCCCTGGTGTGTATAATGCAATTACAACACCATAAATTGTTTTCTTATGACCATAACATTGTGAGTCGGAACCGATGAGAATTTCTACGTTCTCTCTTGTTGATACATATTCTCTGATGTATTCAACAATGTCTGGTACCTCAGTACCATAGAGAGTTCTAAATTGTTTCATTTCATTTCATTTATTAATAATTATGTTTAGCTGTAGTAGGAGGATTCGAACACTCCACGGTGCGATTCAATTGATAACACATTCTTGCAAGATGGTGGTCTACCCCATATTACCAATCTATTTCGTTCTCACCACCCCCGAGACAGGAGGGCTCGTCTGCCAATTTCGACACACTACAATTTTATTTCTTTTCTATCTAACGATATATTTTTACAAAATCTAATTTCTTTATTGTTCAATGTCCAAATTTCGCCATTATCCATTGCACATGTGAAAAGAATATGATGTTCTTGTGAATAATCAATAACGAGAAACGCATATCCCTCCATTCCATCACTCACTCTGATTATC
>JACCDH010359370.1_pt1 | contig 22151 bp, 21 predicted proteins | sample 7442481 | NCBI WGS metagenome assembly JACCDH01 (sample SAMN15323433, study PRJNA562643) | freshwater metagenome | isolation source: river surface water | place: USA:Blue River Watershed | collected 2017-08-15
GATCTCAACGATATCTTTTTTGATCTTCGCTAACATCTTGCCTTCCTTATCAAAATCATCATGCTGCGTTGAAACAACAATCGCATCAATTCTTACGGGTTCGTTTTTGTCGTTGTACTCTAATGTCACCTGAGATTTTGCGTCAGGACGTAAATATTTAATCGCCTTGTTCTCTCTTCTTAATGCAGCTAATTCAATTAGAATTTTGTGCGCTAAGTCCAAAGCGAGTGGCATATAGTCTTCTGTTTCGTTGCTTGCATAACCGAACATCATTCCTTGGTCGCCAGCACCTTGCTCTTCTTTTTTCTTTCTATCCACCCCTTGGTTGATATCTGCTGATTGCTCATGGATAGCTGATAAAATACCACAGCTATTCGCCTCAAACATGTATTCACTCTTCGTGTATCCGATTTTCTTAATTACACCTCTAGCAATTTCTTGAACGTCTAAATATGCTTTTGACTTTACCTCACCAGCCAATACTACTTGACCCGTAGTTACTAAAGTTTCACATGCCACTTTTGATTGTGGATCAAATGCTAAAAAGTTATCGATTAATGCGTCAGAAATCTGATCCGCTACTTTGTCTGGATGTCCCTCAGAAACACTCTCAGAGGTAAATAAATAAGGCATATTCTTTTATATTTAATTAATTTATAAATCAAATCCTTCTAATACAGATCTTGGATTCCATCCAAATTCTATTCTAGCTTTAGTATCATCAAAAGTAAGTGTTGATATTATTTTAGTTAATTTTGTTGAATTAAAAGGGAAATTATTACCTAATACATCACCAATTCTTGCCAAAATTATTGCTAAAAATAATGGTATATTAGGAACAAATGATTTTCCGATTTTATTTGAAATGCACTTACTCAATTCATTAAATGAAGGATGAATCCCATCTGTTAAATTATAAATTCCACCTACCTCGGCAGCTTTAAAAATGAAAAAAACAATATCTTCTGACAAAACCATACTTTTTTTAGAATTCCCACCTGCAATATTAAAATAAAATCCGCTCTTTATACCACGAATCATTGCACCTAAATTTCCAGGAGGATTTTTCCCTACAATAAGAGGTAACCTGAGTATTGTACATATTACATTATTTTTTTCACACCATTCTTGAATAATTAATTCTGCATCAATTTTGCTTTTGCCATATGGATCCTTTGCAAGTAATGGCGTTGTTTCTTTAATATTCTCTCCCTGTAATAATCCATAAACACTTACAGAACTAATAAAAACAAAATGTTTAGGTAAAATATTTTTTTCTAACCCTTCTAATAAGTTAATAGTTCCTAATACATTAATTCTATAAAATTCTAAAGCTTGTATATCTTTTTTTGGAATTGAATGTGCCTTTCCTGCAGAATGAATTATTAAATCAAAATGTTGATTAAATTTCGGAACTTCAAATTGAAGGTTACAATTATAATCAGAACTTGATCTAGCAAGAGTATATACTTGATAGTTTTTTAATAGTAATTCAAGAAAACATGATCCCAAAAAACCACTTCCACCCGTTAATAGGATTTTCATAAGAATTGAGAAAGTCTTTTAATAATTCTTCTTGGTATAAATAAAATCGGAATTTTTAAACCATTTAACTTCCAAGCTCTAAGTATTTCAATATTACCTAAATAAATGTTTTTATAGTTTTTATTGGTTGCACCACCTAATCTCATTTTAACTAAAATTTTATTGATATACTTTAACTTAAATGTATTTTTTTTAAAAACACGTAACATAAATTCATAATCTGAAGCAAGCTTGTATTCTATATTAAAAAGTCCCACAATTTTATAGACATTATTTTTTAAAAACAAACTCGGGTGAGGTGGCACTTCCCCTCTATCAAAAAATGTTAAATCGTAATCACATGAAGTCCATTTTCTGACTATTTTAGTAATGTCATTTTTTGCTACGTATACTAAATCGCCATAAACTATTTCTAACTTTTTATCTTTAATAAATTCATCTGCAATTATCTCTATAATTTTATTATTATCATATAGATCATCTGAATTTAATATGCCAATTATATCACCAGTTGCTTGCAATATGCCCTTATTCATTGCATCATAAATTCCATTATCTTTTTCTGAAACTATTACAGAAATTTTATCTCTATATTCATTAATAATTTCTAAAGTTCCATCAGTCGAGGCGCCGTCAACAATGATATATTCAATTTCATTATAACTTTGGCTTAAAACTGAATTTATTGCACTTCGAATAGTTTTAGCATTATTATATACAACCGTTATTATTGATACTTTCATTAATTTAAAAAATTGAATCTTTATCTTTGAATGCATCTATCATGCCACTAAAAAAATATATTATTCGATTATAATAAATTGAAATATACTTTTTTCTATAACAAAGAAGAATTAAGCCTCCAATTGATTTAATGAGAAAAAACCCTATTGAGGGAACTACTGCTAATTTCTTTGATTTTAATATACATCCAATTATATATCCATAACCCCTAGAATATTTTTTTACCTTTTCTACTGAAATTGAATTATAATTATCAATTTCATGGTATACAGTCAAAAATCCATTATAAACAACCTTCTTTTTATGCATAAGTGCTTTACACAAAAATGCAGTTTCTTCTCCACCCCCATAATAAGTACCTGCTCCTAATTTTTCATTGAACTGCATTTTAAAATCAGAAACCATTTTCGATTTTATAAATATACCTACAGATACAGGTAATTTTATTACATTAGTGAAATTAAGTACTTTTATTATGTCTCGTGGCCTATCTCCATAAGGTAATTGCGAAATTGGATCGAAAACACTTACACATAGAGCTTCAAATCCATTTAGGTTATCTAAAGTAAAAATTATATCATTTATAAAATTTTCAGGATACCAGCAATCATCGTCAGGGAAACCAATAAACTCCCCTTTATAGTACTTTAGGCCAATATTTCTAGCATATGAAAGTGGAACTTGTTTTCCCAAATCAATAATTGTCCAATTATTTTTAAAAAAAAGTTCTCTTAGATCAACATTAATTTCACCCTGATTTACTAAAATTATTTCAAATTTATTAACATCTTGAACTTTAACAGAATCAATAAATCTATTTAATTCAGTTACTCTGTTGTTAGTAGTAACAATTAAGGATAATTTCAATTTATTTGTATTAACCATAATTAGATTTAATAGAATTTATATTTTTATATATTTATGATTTTTTGAATGCAAAAAATAACTTTGAATATTGTTACCATAAATCACAAAAGCAGGTTTTCTCAGTGCTGCCGCTAAAGTTGCAGTACCTGTTGTTAAGCAAATTAACTTTTCACAAGAAACTATAATACCACAAAATTCTTCAAATGAATTATCTTGTATAGATTGATCAAAATCAATAACTGGTAATGCTAAATTGCTACGTGCAATAAATTGAAAATTTATTGCATAATTCTGATTATTAAAGTATTTTTCAATTTTTAAAGAGGAAAGGCCTCCTGAATATGAAATAAAATTTGGATCATATACAGTCTTTCCAAATAACTCTGGAAAAATTGGAACATCAAAATACAATTCAGGTTCATGCCACCTTATATTATCGTCTAAACCATACGATAACATAATTTGATCCAAAATATTTCCTTTTGCTTCATCAAAGCAAGAGATATGTTCCGAATTGTAATCATGAAAATTTTCTAACTCAGACAATCCATCAAAATATGGGTTTTTTTCCCAAATATATTTAAGGTGATTGGAATTTCTTATAAGAGATTTTTTTGATAAAAAAACTTTTTTATAACTACCGTTTTGTTTAGCTATTCTAGGAATATGAGAATAAAGCAAATGGTCTCCTAATCCACCATATGGAATATGTATAATTAAAGTTTCAGTACCTATTTTATTTTCTTCAATTTTATTGTCAATTATATGACTATTATAAAAAGTATTTACATTTTTAATATTAGTCTTAAATGTATTTTTGTTTTTTAGTACTGATTTATATTTTTTTAAATAAGAATAATTAGAAACCCTAAAGAATTCACGTACCAATCTGCTATAAAATCTTTCAAAAATATTCATTTTATTTTTTTGTGCTTTCTATGATATTATAGAACAGAGTATCAATTTTATCAATACAAGAATTTCTTTCTAAGTTCATCTTTGCAAGATTTTTCACAACTTCATTTTTCTTATCAACTGGTACTATTTCAAAATCATAAACTTTTTCTTGCTCATGCCATAAATCACAGTTTACCTGAGCCAACTCTGCAAAAACAACTCCAATTGAAGAACTATTAATTTCTCTAATTTCATTGCCCTTAGTTTTAAATACCTTATTTGAAGAGAATTTTAAATTTTCAAGAGGTATATCTCCATTCAATGCACATGCTAAATAAGAATCAATCTCGTTGGATAATTGATTCTCTTGTTTAGATAAACTTTCTAGTCTTGCTTCATCTTCAGTATGCCATTGTTTTAATTTAACAATGGTTAATTTATCACATAGTGATCCTAGTGTTTCCATAATTAATTATCTTTTAATTTTAAACTGTTTGTAGCTAACTCTTCTTCAACCAATAAAGTAACCATTTCACGAAAAGAGACCGAAGGTTCCCATCCTGTTAGTCTTTTTAATTTACTATTATCACCAATTCTAACTGTGTTTTTTCTGGTTAAAAAATCGGTATTAGACCTGATATAATCTAAATAATTCAATCCTACATGATTAAATGCATAAAAAAGATATTCTTTAATTGTACTTTTAATACCTGTAGCAATAATAAAATCATCTGGTTTGTCTAGTTGTAATATTAGATACATTGCGTTGACAAAATCTTCAGCATAACCCCAATCTACAATTGCATTAATATTACCAATTATAATTTCATTTGTTTCTCCTTTTAAGATATCTATTATTGTCGTCGAAATTTTTTTGGAAATAAAATTTTTCTTTCTATAAAAAGATTCGTGATTGAATAAAATTCCGACAGACGCGTATACATTAAAATTTTCTCGATACATTTTACAAGCATTACTTGCGGCAACTTTGGATATTGAATAAGGGCAATTAGGATTAATTGGAGAATTTTCGTTGATTAAATTAATTTCATTTGAATCGTAAATTAATGAAGATGATGCATAAAATAATTTTGTTTGTATGGAATGGTTTTTGATAGATTCTAAAAAATTAATTAAGGCTAAAGTATTTGTTTGAAAACTTTGATTAAATAAATCAGTACGAGAAATTAATAAATCTTCAGAAGAGTTGTGGAATGCAGCTAAAAAATAAACTTCATCTGGCAATTCAGTTTGAATTAAATTTTCTACATCTATGAACTTATTAATATCAAAATTGCTTTTGTGTAGTTCAATAACATTATATAGTTTTTTTCTTAAAAAATTAGATAATAATTTTCCATCTTGACCTTTCGAACCAACGATTATAGCCTTTTTAGTATTCAAAATAATTGACATTTTGATTTGTCTAAATAATTTCAATTTCTGGTAATGGGAATATAAATTTTCCGCCATTAGCAATGTATTCTTTTTCACGTTCTAGAATACTATCTTTAAAGTGCCATGGTAATACCAAAAAATAATCCGGTTTCATTTTTTTCGCTTCCTCTTCAGAAATAATTGGTATCAAAGTCCCTGGAGTAAATGAACCAAATTTCTCTTGATTGACCTCCGCTATAAATGGTATTTGTTTAGTTGTAATTCCACAAAATTGAAGTAAAACATTTCCTTTAGTACTAGCTCCATATCCAATAATTTTCTTCCCATCATCAACCAGTGCTTGAATTAATTCTGTTAAATTTTTTCTATGTCGAAAAACACGTTCTTCAAATTCACGATAAGGTTTCGGCGTATCTAATCCCATATCATCCTCTTGTTTTAATAACCAATTAATGATTGCATTATTAGATTTATGAACGGAGTCTTTTTTACATGCTGTAATTGCAAAGCTACCTCCATTAATAGCATTCATTTGAACGTCCATTACTCTAAGATTACATTGTTCTAGCATACTTTTTACAACTTTAAATGAATAAAATTCTAAATGTTCATGGCAAATTGTATCATAACTATTTGTACGTAGCATACTTGGCATATAACTTTGCTCAAAATGCCAAATTCCATCATTATCCAAGCAGGATTCTATATCTTTAACAAATTGAATTGGGTTTTCTAAATCATAAAACATTGCAATTGAGGTAATTATTTTTGCCTTTTCATTTGGAAAATTCGTTCGAAACTTTTCTGCTGTAAAAAAATCTGGAATTAATGAAATCTCATCTGTATAAAACTCTCTGAATTTAATTCCTGTTGGGTCAATTCCAACTTTTTTATGATTTCCTGAATATGCTTTTAACGATGTTGCATCATTGCTTCCAATATCAATAACTAAATCATTATTACTTAATTTAATTATTTTTTCTAAAGTTCTAATTTTTTGTTGGAGATGTCTAACCATTGAAGCATTTAACCCAGATCGATAGCCATAATTATCTCCATACATTTCATCTAAACTATATGATTGTTTCATTTGAAGCAATCCACTATCTGGACACCAAACTAAATCTAAAGGTCCTTTAGTGATGTTTTCATCTAATGATTTAGGAAAAACACCTGTCAAAAATTGTTCTCCTAATGACAATACTGTAACAAGATTAGAACTGTTACTAATTCTACATTTTTTAATTTCTGTATACATTTTTTTTAAATTTTACTTTTAGAAATCCAAGCCTCGAATATTTCAATGAATGTTTGATCAAGTGATTTGGTAATATCCCAATTAGGGTAATCTCGTTTCATCTTTTTTAAGTCACTATAGTAGCAAATATGATCACCGATTCTATTTGTGTCTGAATAATTGAAAATCATTTTCTTACCACTAATAGATTCTATAATAGAAAAAGCTTCTAAAATTGAACATGAATTATTTTTTCCACCACCAATATTATATACTTCTGCGATTCGAGGCTCTTTAATGAATTCTTCAATAAATCTAGCCACATCATAAGAATGGATGTTATCTCGTACCTGTTTACCTTTATATCCAAATATCGTATATGGTTTCTCTTCTAAATTACATTTAATCAAATAACTAAGAAAACCATGTAATTCAACACCTGAATGGCTTGGTCCAGTTAAACAACCACCTCTTAAACAAACTGTAGGCATGTTAAAATATCTACCATATTCTTGTACGGAAATATCTGCAGAAACTTTTGATGCGCCAAATAGAGAATGTTTTGTTTGATCGATTCTCATATTTTCAGAAATACCATTAATATAATATTCATCATCAAAATCCCAACGAGTATCGAACTCTTTCATTCTTATTTCATTTGGTGCATCCCCATATACCTTGTTTGTTGACATATGAACAAATGGTATTTCGGTACTATAACGACGAGTTGCTTCTAATAAATTAAAGGTTCCAACTGCATTTGTATCAAAATCTTCAAATGGTATACTAGCTGCTTTGTCATGACTTGGTTGTGCAGCTGTATGAATTATTGCATCAGGATGTATGTCTGAAATAAAATCTATTATTCCGTTTCTATCTCTTATATCCAGTTCATGATGTTTAAAATTATTTAAGGTGTTTGTAAGGCGATTTTGATTCCATCTTGTATCTCCAGAATCGCCAAAAAAAATTGCCCGTTGATTATTATCAACTCCATGGACTTGCCAACCTAGATTATCGAAATGTTTACACACTTCTGATCCAATTAATCCTGATGAACCGGTAACAATTAATTTTTTCATTTTAAAATTTTAGTGATTTTTTTAAATAATAAAGTATTAAGATTATGCCATATTTTAAAATTGAAATATCATGATAAGGGAAACGAAAAAAATAATATGACAAAGATGATTTACCAGTTGAATTAGAACAATATAGGCATTTTAAAAACCAGTTTTTCCTAATCGATCTGAGCAATGAATCATTTTTGTAAACATGATTAATATTATTTTTTTTGATAATGTCAATATATAATTCTAAATTTTCATCTAAGTAATTAAGTCCCAAATCACTTGAATATATAAATTTATTATGAACTTCAATTAGTTTAGAATTAGTTACAATACCCAAACTAGTTAATAAATTATCATGAATATCATAAAGGCATTTTTTTAGATTATTCTTGTTCTTAAACATCAGACTTCTTGAATTAATTCTATATTTAACAAGCTTCTTGTTAATATTGGCCATTTTAATATTATCAGATAATTGTGTAAATAACAAATAATCTTCCGCAATCGAAAAATTCGTATCAAATTTTATAAATGGTTTGATTTTTTTTTTGAAAACAATAGTTGAAGTAGAAAATGTATTATTAAATAATAAATCTGCCTTGATATCTTCCGGTGATAGTGATTCGAATGTCTTTAAAAATTGTATTTTTTTTGATTTTTCGTCTATAAAATATATTTTAGATCCCACTAAATCAATGTCTTTTCTGTTTGTTAGATAAGAAATACAAATTGAAAATTTGTTGAATAATGCAATATCATCAGAGTCAAAAAAAGCAATGAAATCTCCATTTGCTTTTGATAATAAAAAATTTCTTGCAGCCGATACGCCAATGTTTATTTTACTATCAAATAATTTAATTCTAGAGTCATTAAATTTACATATTTCTCCAATAGTATTATCTGTTGAAGCATCATTAAAAATAAGGAGTTCGAAATTAAAATAGTTTTGAAATAGTATTGAATTTAGAGTCTCATTAATGTATTTCTCTGCATTATAGGCAGGCATTAGTATTGACAAAAGATTCTTTTCTATAATCTTATCCAATTTGCAGGAATTAAATCTAAAGTTAAATTATTGACATCACCTTTAAACCAAATTTTGGGAGCAATTATTACTTTTCCTTTGTTATCACTAAGCCATGCTGCCCACCAAGCAAATGAGCTGTTTGGTATTATAAAATGTTTACAACTTTTCATGAGATACAAATAATTTGAAAACTTATAGCCCTTGTGAGTATGATCTACTATAGTTATATTTTTTATAAATGTAAAGTTGATTTTACACCAATCAATATCATCAGAAAATATATAAAAATGAACTTCTGAATTAATTTTACTTTTAATTAAATCAATTGCCTTAATATAGTAATCTATTTCAAGTGTTCCATGAAAACTGTTTGTAGCGAAATCGGCTCTTCTTACATTAATACAAACGCTTTGTTGATTTTTAATTTCATCATAGAGTGTTTGGGAATTAAATAATAATTCATTTTTAAAAGTAAATGTTTTCTTTATTTCATTTTCAATTTGATCAAAATATTTATAAGATTGCCAATATCCTTCAATAGTTGTATTATCTTTTAATAACAATATTTTATTATCAAAATTAAAAGATTTTTCTACATAGTAGGATTTTAATCTAACTGGTAATAATCTGTTAAAATTTCTCGTTATAAATCCAGATTTAAAACTAACTAAACCATTAAAAAGAGATTGATTATCTAAATTAAAAATATCTAAATCAAAATCTCTTTTTACAGAATGTTCATTAATTAAATTTGCTGTTAATATCGTGTCATCAATTGTAAACTTGGTATTTAGGCGATTAGCTAAATATAATCCAGCGCAAAATTGAAACATTTGATTACCCAAACCACCCATTAATTTTACATTAATCATAATTTTGATAAATAATTATTTATTAATACAAATAAAATTTGTTGTCAAATAGAATTCATCAATTTCAGAATAATTTTTTAATGGTTGAAGCCCGAATGGGGTAATTCTATTTATCAAAAATCCATTTTCTTTAAAAAAATACCAGAAATCCTGAAAAGTTGTTTTTGTATCAAGATTACATCCACCGAATTCAAATTGGATAATTTTAACTTTTTTTAAAGCTAATCCAAAACCATTCATAACATCAAGTTCAAAACCTTCAACATCAATCTTAACCACATCTATGTTTCGTTCATTTAAATTATTTTTCCAATAATCTTCGAATGTTATAATTTCAACCTTTTCAGATTCTTTATACTCTATGTCGAAATGATCTAGTCGTCTTTTTCCCAGACTCGCCATACCAGACCCCTCTTTGTCCGTAAACAATTGACCAATTCCGGATTTATTAGATAAGGCTTTGTTATTTATAAAAATCCTCTCAGTTGAAAATCTTGATTTTAAAATTTCAAAATTCTTCATTGACGGTTCAAATAAATGTATTTCAACATTTGGATATAATTTAAGAATTTCACTGGTATAATTACCAATGTTAGCGCCAATGTCAATGATTAAAGCTGGATTGTTAATAAGTTTAGTTAATATTTTTGCTTCCTTTTTCACCGTATGAGAACCATAACCTTTCCCTTGCAAAATTGCAGCGTAGAACTCGATTAGATTTAATATTTTATACATAATTGAAATTTTTGAAAGTGGTTGTTTTTAAATTTATAGAAAATAGCTTTATAAACAAGTAGAACAAAATCACAGTAAATAAAAATGTAGAAAAAGCAGTTCGAAATAATTCCGGTATTAATGCAAATAGAACCATACTAATTATAGAATTGTTCTTTATATAGTAAAGAATAATTCCAATATAAAATAAAAGGAATATTATTGAAAAAATTCCAAAATTATAATATAACTCTCCTACGAGATTTGGAAATATTTCAGTTGATTTGTCTATTGTTAAAGGTTTTCCAGACCATATAAATCTAGGAATAAAAGTTAGTGGAAATGAAAAGATGGAAATCCCGAAACCGTATCCATGCATATTAGAATAATCTTTATATCTTAGAAAATTGTCTGAAACTAACTGATATTCATTTGATAATAAAGAGCTTGTAAAAATTTGATTTAAGTTATAGTCATCTACACCTGCATATACTAATTCTCTATATCCTGAAATTAAAAAATTAAATACACCTAAAATAAAAAAAGTAAATAATAAAATAATGTATTTTCTTGTTTTAATAAACGGAATAACTGCCCAAATTAAAGATGTAATAATGAAAACGGAAGTCCTTCTTGCACCTAAGTATAAATTATCAAATAATATTGAAAGCAAAATTAATATAATTAATAAGCCATTTTGAAACTTACTACTTGATTTATTATAAAAACAACTATATATGAGTTTACAAAAAATTGATTTAATAATAATATCTACAATAACATATAGGTTCCCCTGTAAAAAAGGAGAGTCTCTAGTTGATCTATTAAACGGTGCAATATAATATTCTTTTGTAAGAATAAATATTAAGAAATAAGAAAATAAAAGAATTAAAATTAACGAATAGAACCTTTTTGTGCTAATAGCATTATAATGAATTTTAGATTCTCTTTTTTTAAACCTGATTATTAAAAAAAGAAAAAATATTGAAGTATAAATTATTAGAAAATAATAAATTTCAGAATCTAAGTTGTTGGAATAAAAAAATATTGGTGCTGTATATAAAATTAAAAAAGAAAATAATAAAACTTTAGTTAATGTTAGTATCCTTGAATTATTTATATAAGTTATATTTCTCAATTTTATAAACTATTTTAAAGAATTGTATATTATATTTCTGCATGATGAAATTACATTAAGAAGCCTTCCTTGGTAAAGTAATAATAGAATTATATTTATAAACCAAGTAAATCCGATTTCTAATATTAGTGCTAATTTAGATTCATGAAAAGGCAGAACATAACTAATTGTAAAGCAAAAAACAAATGAAATGATGAATGGATAAAAAGTGTCTTGTAAAAACCATTTCTTCTTCTCAGATGTTAAATATTTTCTGAAAAACCGAGGCACTAGAAATACTATATATGTTAAATTCATTAAAATCCATGAAAATGCTGCACCTTCTGCGTTATAGAATTTAACAAGTAAAAGAATCAAAGGGATAAGGAAAATTGACTGAATCGCATTAATTTTTGTTACTAACATCGGCCAACCGAATGCTATAGAACAGCTTCCTGGAACGTTTGGTACTCCATTTAGCATAGTACCAATAGTTAACAAACTTAAGAGTAAGTATGTATTTTCAACAATTTGAACATCTTTCAGCCAAATAAATAAAATATTTTTTGAGAAAAAAACAAATATTGCACAAATAGGAAATAATAAAATTGATAAAATATTTGAAAAAAGATGAAACATTTTTTTTAATTCTATTAAATCATTTTTTTCATACAACTGTACTAATTTTGGAAATATTGAATTATTAAACGGTATGATTATTAACCAAATAGTAGAAGCCGCTGTAGTTGCTATTGAATAGTATCCGAATGATTTAAGACTCAATATTTTTATTAATACTATTTTATCTAATTGTGTCATTAATAAACTAATTACAGAATTTAATGACATCGTTGCAGCAAATTTCCAAATTTCATTTAATGCTTTAAAACTGAAAGGTAATTTGTTATTAATTTTAGGCAAAGATTTCCAAAGATTGTATCTAAAAATTACAGTAGTTAAAAATGCTGCTGCGATTTGCCATATAAAATAAGACTCAATATCTGCTGATATATATTTTAATACTAATACAGATCCAATACCTTTAATAGTTCCAGTAAAAATCAAAATTTTATTAACTGAAATTTGTTTCTGAATGCCCATTAAGCCTCCTTGATAAAAAGAAACAGGAAATTGAAATGTAGATGCAATTCCCATAAGTTGAATAATCCTAATTGGAGACTTTACAGTATTAATATCAATTTTTATCCAATATTTTAGAATTAGATTTGATGTAAAAAAAATAACAAGTGTAATTAAAATTGCTAGTCCAACATAAATATATTCTAAAGTTTTAACAAGCTGCCTCTGCTTTGATTCACTATTAGGAAAGAGCGACAGCTTTGCAAGTTCCCTATTTATTGCAGAACCAATACCTAAATCTAATATAGAAAGTATGGCGTTTAAACTTAAATAAAAACCAATTAGACCATATCCTTCTACACCAAGTGATTTTATATAAAAAGGAATTAATAAAAATCCTAATAAACTAGTCCAAATTCTTCCTATATAGTTTGCTATTAAATTCTTAAAAGTACTATTCATCGAGTTAATTGCTATAAACCTCAAAAAGCAGGTTATATAAATGATTTGGGTTATTTATTTCAAGAAGTTTTTGATATCCCCTTTCTCCAACCTCTTTACAAAGTTTAGAATTGTTTTGTAAGTCATTTAAAATATTCAAAAAAGAAATTGGATCATTTTTTTCAGCTATAAATGCGTTTACATAGTTTTCGAACAAGTACTTATGTGCACCAACATTAAAAATTATAATTGGCTTTTTATGCAACAACGCTTCGTAAACAACATATTCAATTGTAGTTTCCCATAAAGATGGTATTAAAACTGCTTTCGATGATAGAATTTCGTTACTTAAACCGTTATTCCAACTTTTATTATAAATTACTTGAATGTTTGAAGAATTCTTAATATCTAATTTTCCAACTGGAAAAAACTTGATTTTAAATTCTTTATGCTTTTGGAAAAAATTAATTAAAAAGTCAACGCCTTTTATTTTCAAATTTTGACCAAAATATATTAATTTGTTATCAGTAGCTGTTGATTCATTAATAATTTTATTGTAATCAAATGGAACTGGAAAACGAAATATTTTTTTAGCAGGAACCCCATACTTAATTAAAATTTTATCTAATTCTAAATTACTAGACAGGAATATATCCGCAAGTTTAGACGCATTTTTTAGTTTAAACCTTTTATATAAACTAATCACAAATGGAATTTTAATACATTTTTTTATTATGGCATTTTGAAAATTTCCATCAGCACACAAAGTACAAGATTTTCCATCTCTAAAACCATAACCCTGTGCACAATAAAAATCCATAATCCAAGGCTGCAAAACAACTTTTGCATTAATTTTCTTGGCCTCTACAATAAATTCCGATGGTTTTCCACTATCAAATGAAGCAAAATGAACTACTTCTGGAGAATATTTAATTAAAATTTCTTTAAATTTTTTAAGATGTTTTGTCCTGAAAAGTAAATTTGTAATATTGAATCGCTTATTTGAATATTGAGGTAAGAAAGTTACAGATTGTTGAATATAAAATTCATCAAAATCAACATCTTCTCTCTTTTCAGAAGTTACAACAATATTAATTTGGTTGCCATTCTCTTTCAATATCTTAGTTAAATATCTAGCAACTTTGCCTCCAGAAGAGTTGAAGTAAGTACTATCGCAAACCAATAAGATTTTCACAGATAAATTTAATTAGAATTATTTGACCACTCTATTGCATTTTTTATTCCTTCAAATGCTGTAATATTTGGAGTCCAACCAATCATATTAGTAATTTTAGAATTATTAGCAATAAAAACTAATTGATCACTTTTACGTGTTGGTAATATTTCATACACCATTTGGATTGATAAAATCTTCTCAATCATTTTAAATAACTCTAAAAGTGAGAGGCTGTTTGAATATCCACCTCCAATATTAAATACATTTCCACTAATTAAATTAATATTTTTAGTCGCAGTGAAATAAAGATTTACAACATCGCTTGAATTCAAAACATCCCTGACTTGCTTTCCGTTTCCGCAAATTGAAAATTTATCGTTAGTTTTCCCTTTTTTAATCTCTAATGCTTTATTAATAAACCAGCCTATCCAACCTTGATCAATTGTTGCTCTTTGATTTATTCCATACATTGAAGAATGTCTGAAAACAACACTCTGAATGTCATACATTCTATTATAATCTAAAATATATTGATCTGCTGTTCCTTTCGAACAACCGTATGGAGATTCAAAACTTAATGGGAATGTTTCATCAATACCGTTAGGAAACTCTTGACATATATAGCGAGTGTCTGTTTCTTCAAATGTTAAATTTGCAAAATCACCATATACTTTATTTGTAGATGAATATATAATTATTGCATATGGGACAATTTTTCGTATTGAATCTAACAAATTAAATGTACCCATTGCATTTATTTCGAAATCTAACCTCGGATTTATTAAAGATGTAGTCATGGCAACTTGACCAGCCATATGAAAAATTACATCTGGTTTAACTTCATTGATTACATATTCAACATCTGTTAAATTTCGAATATCTTTTGAGTAATATTTAAAATTTCCCAATGTTTTAAGCCATTCTAAATTTTTTTCTGAACCGCTTCTAAATAAATTATCAAATACAAAAAGTTCGTCACCTCTATTTAGAACTTCTGCAGCCAAATTTGATCCAAGAAAACCACACCCGCCGGTAATTAAAACTTTCATTTTTTTTCTGTTTTTAATATTTCGATTATAGCGCTTTCTAAAGTGTATAAAGGTGACCAGTTTAATTTTTTCATACGATCTAAGTTAGCAGGGTTAATATGTAATTCATCACCTCTGTAAGGAATAGCTCCAAAATTTAATTTTGTTGTTGAATTTGTTAAACTATGCACTTTATTCACAAAATCTTTAATAGAAACTAGGTTTCCTGAACCAATTTCAATATCAGTTGATTTTATTTTTTCACAATTTACACATAACATAAAGATTGCACTAACTACGTCTTTGATATATATGAAGTCTCTTAGCTGATCTCCTTTTGTTAAATTAATATATGGTTCGTTTCTAAGACATGAATTAATTACATAAGAAGTAAACTTTGTTTCATCATCACCTGCTCCATACATGTGTTGCAATATCACATTTCTAAATGTAATGAAACTAAAATTTTTTGAAATAAATTTTCCAAATTTTGTGAATTGATGTTTACTGAATGAATATAAATTTGTATTTTCATTTAATGCGGTTCCGATGTTTATGAATAATACAGCTTTTTTCATATTTATAATTTGATTCAATAATAGCATTCCAATTCTATAATTTGAATCAAAAATATTTATCAGGCTATCATTCGCTCTGCCATAATTACAGATTGTATTAATAATTATATTTGGTTTTACTTTTTCAATTACTTTATTCAAATCGTTTTCATCTGAATATTGGATAATATTAAAAGTTGGATTGCTTAATAACCTATGTATGCTCGAATTTTTTCTAACTAAAATTGTTAAATTATATTCAGAATGATGGAATTTTTCAGCCAAAGCACTTCCAAGAAAACCATTTCCCCCAGTTATCAATATATTCACCTTACAGTCCTTTTAAATAAGTTCTTACGCATTCAACTATGTATTTATAATGTTCAATTTTAAGGCCCGGCCAAACGCCTAACCAAAATGAATTGTTCATTAGTAGATCAGTATTTTTTAAATCATCAATTTTGCGATGATTTAAATTATAATATGCTGGTTGTCTTAAAAGGTTTCCACCAAAGAATAGTCTTGTGCCAATTTTATTTTGTTCTAAATGTTCGACAAATTTATTTCTATTTATAGGACTGTCTTCTCTGATAGTTAACATAAATCCAAACCAGCTTGGTTCTGAGTTTTCAGTTGCTTTTGGCAAAATAAAATGCTCTTCAAATTCTTTAAACATTTCAAAAAGTATTGCATGATTCTCTTTTCTTCTTGTAACAAAATGATCTGCTTTTGTCAACTGACTTAGCCCTACCGCAGCTTGCATATCAGTTACTTTCAAATTAAATCCAATATGGGAATAAGTGTACTTATGATCATAGCCTTCAGGCAAGTCTCCTAATTTCTGACAATATCGGTCCCCACAAGTATTATCTTTTCCCGGAGGACACCAACAATCTCTTCCCCAATCTCTAAAACTTTCAGTTATTTTTTTTAATGAAGCGTTATTTACTAATACAGCTCCGCCTTCGCCCATAGTGATATGATGTGCAGGATAAAATGAAAGTGTTGCCAAGTCGCCAAAAGTTCCTGTTTTTTTTCCTTCATATGTTGCACCTAAAGAATCACAATCATCTTCAACCACCCACAAATTATACTTTTTAGCAATTGCCATTACAACACTTAAGTTAAACGGATTTCCTAATGCATGTGCAAGCATTATTGCTTTTGTTTTAGGTGTTATTGCTTTTTCAATATATTCTGTTTTAATATTATATGTTGGGATATCCACGTCAACAAAAACTGGAATACATCCAAACTGAATCATTGGATTTATAGTAGTTGGGAAGCCAGCTGCTACTGTAATTATTTCATCCCCTGGTTTAATGGCTCTATCTAATAACTTTGGAGAGGTTAAAGCATAAAATGCCAATAAATTAGCGGAGGAACCAGAGTTAACTAAAAAAGAAAATCTGCTTCCAAAATATCTTGCCAACTCCCTTTCTAATTTAATTGAAAATCTACCAGCAGTCAACCAGGCATCCATCATAGATTCAATTCCCCAAAGTACATCTTCTTCATCAATAACTTTTCCTGAAACAGGAATATAACTCTCACCCGGTATAATAACTTGGTTAATGTTTCTACTAAATTTTTCAATTAAAATTTTTTTTAAACTTTCGTCATTTAAATTTTTAAAATCAATTCCTTTTAAAATTTCAAGATTTTTACTCATTAATTTTACTTTGATAATATTTAATATCTGATTCCATTAATTTAATTGCTGATATTTTATTATAATAATTTTTATACCAGTTGATTGTTCGCTCTATAGCATTACCAGCATTTAAAATAGGCTTCCAATTTAGGTCCTTCATTGCCTTACTTATATCTAATTTTAATAAACCGGCTTCATGTGGATTGTTTGGATCTTTCACTATTACATAACTCCCTTCTTCCCAAAATTGTAAAGCATATTGTACCATTTTTTCAACAGATAAGGAGTCTGATGTGTTTGGACCAAAATTATAAGCCTGTGCATATTTGATTGGATCTAAATTTAATTTGGCTCCTAATTCTAGATAAGCGAATAAAGGCTCGATTACATGCTGCCAGGGTCTTACCGAATATGGATTTCTTATCTTAATTTCATTATTATTCTGCAAAGACTTTACAATATCTGGAATAAGTCTGTCTATTGACCAGTCACCGCCTCCAATTACGTTTCCGGCCCTTCCTATTGCAATAGATTTTTTATGATGATTATAGTTGACGGAATTAAAAAAGGAATTTTTATAAGAATCAATCACCAATTCACAACAAGCCTTGCTAGCACTATATGGATCATATCCACCTAATCTGTCATTTTCTCTATATGGATATTCCCATTCGTTATTTTGATATACCTTATCCGTCGTAATTAAAACTATATTACATTTTTTTTCTAATATTCTAATTGCATCTAATAGATTGGCTGTGCCAATCGCATTAACTTCAAATGTTTCTGATGGAATTTGATATGATAGCCTAACCAATGGTTGAGCAGCTAAATGAAAAACAAAATCGGGCTGAAATTCTAATACGGCTTTTTTCAACGTATCCCTATCTCTTAAATCACTAATTACAGAATCACATAATGCATCACCATTTATCTCTGTATATAAATTAATTTCGGTATCTGGAGCAAGTGCATAGCCTTTTATTACTGCACCCAAGTCACTTAATATTTTAATTAACCAAGATCCTTTAAAACCAGTATGTCCAGTTACGAATACTCGCTTACCAGAATAAGTACTTTTTAATTCATTCATCATATCCAAATTTTCCATTCTGCTTTACCTGAATTCCATAACTCGTTTAAATCCATCTTATCTTTCAATGAATCCATTGGTCTCCAAAATCCAGGATGTTTATATGATAATAATTGTTTTTCTTTTGCTAATGTTTCAAGTGGATCTCTTTCCCAAATTGTTTTGTCGCCTTCAACTATATAATTAAAGATCTGAGGTTCGCAAACAAAAAATCCACCATTAATCCAGCCGATGTCTTCAGATCGCTTTTCGTGAAAAGATTCAACTAGAGAATTATTATCAATTTGTAAAACACCAAACCTACCACTAGGCTGAACTGATGTCACAGTACAAAATTTTCTGTTTTTTTTATGAAATTCTACCAGTTCTTTTATGTTAACATTTGATACTCCATCTCCATATGTTAACATAAAAGTTTCATTGCCAACATATTTTTGAATTCGCTGAATTCTTCCTCCAGTAAGAGTTTCTAGTCCTGTTTCCACCAAAGTTATTTTCCAATCTTCTGCCAAATTATTATGAACTTCTAATTTGTTATTTTTTACATCAATGGTAACATCTGAATGATGTAAAAATAAATTTGCGAAGTATTCTTTTATAACATAGCCTTTGTATCCTAGACAAACTACAAAGTCATTATAACCATAACTTGAATATATTTTCATTATATGCCACAAAATTGGCATTCCTCCAATTTCAACCATTGGTTTAGGGCGAACATCAGTCTCTTCTGCGAGTCTTGTACCATAACCACCAGCTAGTATTACAACTTTCATAAATTATTTATTTAAACAATAAATTAGCTTCAAGGACTGTTTTTTGAATTCCATCTTTTAAATTAATTTTAGGTTTCCAACCCAGTTTATTTATTTTTTCAGTATCCATTAATTTACGAGGGGTCCCATCAGGTTTATTTGTATCAAAAATCAAGGAACCTTTGTATCCAACTGTACTTGATATAAGTTCAGCTAATTCCTTAATAGTTACATCTTCGCCCCACCCAACATTAACAATACCCTTATCATTATAGTTTTGTAATAGAAAAAAACAAGCGTCTGCTAAATCATCTACATGCATAAACTCTCGACGTGGTGTTCCGGATCCCCAAATAGTAACTGTTGGATCATTATTTTTATGAGCCAAAATTATTCTTCTAATTAACGCAGGCAATACATGTGAGTTTTCTGGATGATAATTATCATTAGTGCCATATAAATTTGTAGGCATGGCTGAAATAAAATTACAACCATATTGATCGCGATAACTGTCACATAATTCAATCCCAACAATTTTTGCTAGGGCGTATGGCTGATTTGTATATTCTAAATAACCACTCAACAAGTATTCTTCTTTTAAAGGCTGTGGAGCTAATTTTGGATATATACAAGAAGAACCTAAATACAATAATTTACTAACATTGTTTTGATAAGAAGCATTTACTATATTTGCTTGTATTAGTAAATTATCATACACAAATTCTGCACGATAGGTATTATTTGCTAAAATTCCACCAACCCTGCCAGCAGCATTAATTACAATATCTGGTTTTTCAATTTCAAAAAATCGTTTCACATCCGCTTGATTACGCAAGTCTAATTCATCAGAGATTTTTGTTACAATATTATCAAATCCTTCGAATCTTAGTTTTCTTTCTATTGCAGAACCTACCATTCCACGATGCCCTGCAATAAATATTTTATTTGTTTTCACCATTTGAATTATAAACCTTTTTGTTTTACAAATAATTCTTTTTTAAATAAAGCTAGATCACTTGAAACCATTTCTTTTACTAATTGGAATAAATCATATCTAGGCTTCCATCCTAATTTAGTCATAGCTTTAGTAGGATCACCAATTAACAATTCAACTTCAGTTGGTCTATAATATTTAGGATCTACTTTAACAACAACTTTGCCTTCTTCTAAGTTGTATTCACTAGTGTTTTTAACTACATAACCTTCCTCAAATTCATTTTTGCCTCTAAATTCTAGTTCTATTCCCAATTCAGAGAAACTCATTTTAACAAAATCTCGAATGGTAGTAGTAATACCAGTTGCCAATACAAAATCTTCTGGTTTTTCTTGTTGTAAAATTAAATACATGCCTTCTATATAATCTTTTGCATGTCCCCAATCTCTTTTGGCATCTAGATTACCCAAATACAAACAATTATCAATTCCTAATGCAATTTTAGCAGTCGCTCTAGTAATTTTTCGGGTTACAAACGTTTCACCTCTTTGCGGTGATTCATGATTAAATAATATACCGTTACAAGCATACATGTTATATGCTTCTCTGTAATTTACAGTTATCCAATATGCATACAACTTGGCTACTGCATAAGGAGAACGAGGATAAAACGGAGTGGTTTCGGATTGAGGTACAGCTTGAACCAAGCCATACAATTCTGAAGTGGAAGCTTGGTAAATTTTTGTTTTCTTTGTCAATCCTAATAATCTAACCGCTTCTAATATTCTTAATGTTCCTATACCATCTGCATTTGCCGTATATTCAGGTTCTTCAAAGCTTACATGCACATGACTCATTGCTGCTAAATTATAAATCTCATCTGGTTGAACTTCTTGTATTATACGAATTAAGTTAGTACTATCTGTTAAGTCTCCATAATGTAAATGTAGATGTCGATCAGGTATATGTGTGTCCTCGTAAATATGATCTATTCTTTGTGTATTAAACGAAGAAGCTCTTCTTTTAATACCATGTACTTCATATCCTTTATTTAATAAGAACTCAGCTAAATAAGCTCCATCTTGACCAGTTATACCAGTTATTATTGCTTTTTTCATTTATAATTTGTTAATACATTTAAATTATTTTTTACTCTTAAATTCTATAGGCGATTTAATCCATTCCGTTGGTGGCAATGCTTTAAAGTAATCATAGGTTCTTTTTAACCCTTCAGCTCGATCTACTTTGGGTTCCCATCCTAAAATGGTTTTTGCTTTTGTGATATCCGGTTGTCTTTGTTTGGGATCGTCCACTGGTAAATCCTTGTAAACAATCTTTACTGTAGAACCCGTTAACTTCAATACCTCTTCGGCAAAATCCTTTAAGCTAATTTCATTCGGGTTACCAATATTCACAGGACTTGAATAGTCACTTAATAATAATTTATAAATGCCTTCTACTAAATCATCCACATAGCAAAAGCTTCTTGTTTGTGAACCATCACCAAACACCGTCATATCCTCTCCTCTTAATGCTTGTCCAATAAATGCAGGCAATGCTCTCCCATCATTCAGGCGCATTCTTGGACCATAAGTATTAAAGATTCTGATGATTCTTGTTTCAACATGATGAAAAGTATGGTAAGCCATCGTGATGCTTTCCATATATCGCTTGGCTTCATCATAAACCCCTCTTGGTCCCACCGGGTTTACATTACCCCAGTACTCCTCGGTTTGAGGATGTACCAACGGATCACCATACACCTCACTTGTACTTGCTACTAAAATTCTTGCACCTTTCGCTTTGGCCAATCCCAAACAATTATGCGTACCCATTGCTCCCACTTTTAAAGTTTGGATAGGGATTTTTAAATAATCTATAGGACTAGCAGGTGATGCAAAATGTAAAATATAATCTATTGATCCTTCAATCTCAATAAAC
>JACCDH010431796.1_pt1 | contig 22151 bp, 14 predicted proteins | sample 7442481 | NCBI WGS metagenome assembly JACCDH01 (sample SAMN15323433, study PRJNA562643) | freshwater metagenome | isolation source: river surface water | place: USA:Blue River Watershed | collected 2017-08-15
AAACCAACTTTTTGTTCAACTTTTCCTTGTGGACTCAAACGCGGTCCTTGAATTTGAGAAAAACCTAGAATTCCGAATCCTGCGGCAAAAATAAGTGATAATGCAATTTTCATGTCTTTACTATTTTGGTACACAAAAATAACATAATTCGGAGTAAAATGTTCGTTCTATTCGACACGAATGAACTTATTACATCATTTGATTTCAGGAAAACATATGCGTTCCGTAGGCTGCAGCAATGAAAAAAGAGGCGACAGACATAATTAGGCCTAAGATTCCAAGTAAGTTCTTCTTGATCGCAGGGTACACACACATTAAAAATGGAACAATTGAAAAAATCAATAACATCGTCCCTAAATCAACTGGTTTTTCATACGCATCAAAAGCTACTTGGTATTCTGGAATTTCATAAAGCGGTGTAGCGCTACTTCCAATTGGATTTTCTGCTGAAATACGATCCATGTCTTTCTCTGCCATTTCAGCTGAAGGAACAATCACTAACATTAGGTACAAGGCAAACAATAATGCACCAAGTCCCAATGAAAACCCAATAAGCGATAGTTTTTGCATAGGTCAATTTTCACCTAATTTAATCATTTCCATTGATTTACAAACTATTAATTTGGATTTTTAATCTCGCACTTCGAACTTTTTTATAAGTGAGGAACAACGATTCGTTTTTACTCGAATTGCCATCCAATTCTTAAAAACAAGAAAAGTGACAATTGAAGAAACGAAATAAAGACAAAATGATAACTGTTAATTCTGTACAATCGACAATGAAAGTGCCGTCCAAAATTGACTACTCGATAGCACACATCCTTGTTCAATCATTTCGTGAATTTCGGCTTCTCGATTTTTGGAATAGGGTTTTTCGGTTTTAAAAAAGTTCAATTGATCTGCATCGTTTTTCAATGCTTCATGAATTGATTCGATTGTTGACAAATCTACTTCACTACTTGCTTTTCGGTGAATGGAAATCAATTCGATTTTATCTTCGCACAAATGAAAAACCATACAGGTGTCAACCGAACGAAATTCCAGGTATTCTATTTTTTCATAGACTTTTTGCAAAACGGTATCGCTAAATACTTCAACTAATTGAACCGCCTTATCAACGTCATTTTTATTTAATGCTTCCCATTCCTCAGCATGTACGCCATTTACGATTAAAAAATGTTTGAAATCTTCTTCCAAGTGACTCAATTCTTCGTTCGATAAAATGCGGTACTTCATGTGCTAAACTTTTTGCAAAAATAAAGAAGACAAAAGACTTTTATAAGCTACTAGCACAAAATAGTCAATTGAACGTTTATTAAGTTATAGAATAATAAGAAAGTAGTAATTTTGAACTATGAATCAAAAGAAAGGAATAGCAATACTTGGATCTACAGGATCTATTGGAACACAAGCGTTAGAAGTGATAGAAGCCTATCCTGATTATTTTGATTTACAAGTTATTACGGCTGGAAAAAATGCTGATTTGCTGATTGAACAAGCCTTGAAATACAAGCCAAATACAGTTGTAATTACCGAAGAAAGCTTGTATGACAAAGTAAAAACTGCCTTGATCGATGAAGATGTTCATGTATACGCAGGTTCTGAGTCGCTTTGTCAAGTTGTTGAATCCAATGAAGTACATACGGTTCTAACTGCTTTAGTAGGTTACGCAGGATTAAAACCAACCTTGCGGGCAATTGAAGCTAAAAAGACCATCGCTTTAGCGAACAAAGAAACCTTGGTTGTGGCTGGTGAATTGGTAACACGCTTAGCGAAAGAAAACGGTGTTAATATTTATCCGGTTGACTCAGAACATTCTGCAATCTTTCAATGCTTGGTTGGGGAATTCCAGAATAAAATTGAAAAAATCTACTTAACAGCTTCTGGTGGACCATTCCGCGGTTGGACATTGGAGCAATTGAAAGATGTCAAAAAAGAACAAGCCTTGAAACATCCGAATTGGACGATGGGTGCGAAAATCACGATTGATTCTGCTTCTTTAATGAACAAAGGATTAGAGGTCATTGAGGCGAAATGGTTGTTCAATTTAACCCCTGATGAAATTGATGTCATTGTGCATCCGCAATCGATAGTTCATTCCTTGGTTCAATTTGAGGACGGAAGCATGAAAGCGCAAATGGGTTTACCAGATATGAAATTGCCAATTCAATTTGCGTTAACGTTTCCAGCGCGATTTAAAACAGACTTTCCACGATTTAATTTCATGGATTATCCGCAACTGACTTTCGAAAAACCAGATCGTTCGGTGTTCAAGAATTTAGATTTGGCATACCGCGCAATGGAAATTGGAGGAACAGCAGCTTGTGCGTTAAACGCAGCAAATGAAATTGCCGTTGAAGCTTTTTTAAATGACCAAATTGGCTTTTTGGATATCGCAAACATTAATGAAGCAACAATGTTGCAAATTCCAGTGATTCAACAACCGGTTTATGAAGACTTCGTGAAAAGCGACGCTGATGCACGTGCATTTGCAAGATCACTTGTGCTAAAAAATTAACAACTTCTTAAAATAAGGTCATAAAAAAAGTCGCTTTTCAGCGACTTTTTTCATTATATGTGGGCTATAAAACCTTGTTTATCACCATCGAAATAATTTTCTAGGAGATGGTTGACTAAATATTCTCGGTACTTTTCACGCGTTACTTTCGGCGCGTAAATGTAACCTCTTCCAACAGATTGATGCTTGATGAATTTCTTCCGTTCAAGTATCCTAACAATTGTGGATGTTGTGTTATATGCGGGTTTCGGATTTTTATACAATTCCTGTATATCCTTTACAGCCGCTTTTTGAAGTTGCCATAACTTCAACATCACTTGTTCTTCTGCGGGGGTCAAACGTTCCATACTTGCCGTTTTTGTTTCCCTAAATCTACAAAAAGAAAACAAGAAAAACTAGTTTAACCCTTAAATTTCAATCAATTATAAATTTAGTTTCTTTTTCAAGGTTGGCATTACACCATCTTTGTGAACGTAAACATTGATTGTTTTGTATTTGAAATAGTTCTCAGAAACGTACAAATATCCTTTAGGATAGTTTCCTGTTCCCCATGAATTTTTTACCAAGAAATAGCGTGTTCCATTTTGGTCTTTGTACAAACCAACAATGTGCATACCGTGATCATCTGTCGTTGTTTTTTGGTCGTACCCTTTTTGGCGCAATTCAGGAGTAATTTCCAATTCTTTCATTGGTGTTACAAAAGCATTTGAAGCTTTGTCTGCTCCAGCGTCAGAGAAATTTTTGTTATCCTTTCCTTTCACTTCAATCGTTGAAGGATCAGCAGGAACGATTGCCAAACCATTTTTAAAGCTGAATCCTTTTTCAGAAACATCAGCTCCCCACGCCAAGGTATAACCATTTTTCAACGCATATTCTGTTGCATCAAACAAATCTTGTAAACCAACATTGTAGCTTTCTCCCCATGCCCAATTGTCAGGAATTGCCAACATGCATTTTTGATACATCGTATGGTTTGTGAAAGAAGTCAATGAAACATATTCATCCATGTTTAAGCCAATTGCTTTTGCGTATGAAACTGGCGTATATTTTTTCCCTTTAAATTCGAATTCTTTGATGTCTTTTCCTAAATACGCATCTAAAATACCGTTCATTGCAGACATCCAAGAAGTTGTCAAAGGAGCACCATGTGAATTTTGCATGTTTGTAAGCAAACCTTGCATTGCACCGTTTAACACTGCAAACAATTCACTGTGATCATGCGTTTCAGAACCATAATTCAACCCTGAATATACTTCTAAAGGAACAATTCCATAATTACGAATTACGAATGGAATATCATGAAAAGCACCACCTTCAGAGAAGTTGATTTTTCCATCCATACGTATAAATTTTTCTGCTTTGCTCTCATACGCTTTACGCACAATGAACATTTCTGACAAAATATCAGGTGTTTTATTTCCTTTGCGGATTAGTTCTGATTCAAAGTAAGAAAGAGCAGAGAAACTCCAACAAGTTCCTGTCATTCCTTGCGATTGCACAGGTGTTGCATCTAAATGCGCTACTTTCGTAAATTGATATTCACTTCCTTCAGCATTTTTTACTGGTTCAGAATAGCCAAATTGCGCTAAACTCACAGTTGACATTCCTAAGAATAGGAAAGAGAAAAATATTCGTTTCATCGTTTTTGATTTTAGAAAAGTAAAGATAATCGAAAATAGCCAAATTGATGCCAAGATGGACGATGAACTTAAAGAAAGAGAAAAGGCTTATTTTTTAAGAATCCAACCTTGTTGTCCAGCAGCTTGGACAGCAGAAATCACTGATTGTAATTCAGCGTCGGAATTCGCACCACCAGCACTAATTCTGTGCAGCCCATTTGTGACATCCAAAATATACGCGTTCACTCCTTTTTGTTTCAAGGATTGAATCAATTTTTTCGCATTCTCTTCATTGCCGAAACAGCCAACGATGTATTCACGTGAGAAGTTCGTTGATTGAGGTGTTGAAGCTTCAATTTCAGGAACTTCAGTTGGAGCTGTATCGTTTGCTAAGAAATCTAAATCACCCGCCAAATTATATGGTCGTTGATTGTACGTTTCATTTACCACAGAAATCGCATTGTCCAAATTGAATGTCATTGTTTGATGCGTTGCAACTTTGAATGCATTCACACTTGAAGCTGGTTGACTTTTATGGAATGGGTTAAAATCATCCACTGAAATAACACCCGATTTCAAAACGTTCGTTTTCATTGGTAACCAAAACGAATAAAACGCAATTGGTAAGAAACAAGCAGCAGCAACATAGCGCCAAACTTTTGTTTTCGACTTTAAAGCTGGATGTTGAATTACAACTGGTTCAGCTTGTACTGTTTTTTGTGCTTCTGATTCCGTATTGAAAACAATTGCAGGTTGCGCTTCCGTTGTTTCGCTTTCTTGAATGGCTTTTTCAATGGTTGTTTTTTGTACCAATTGAACATCTGATTCCGTCAAGAAATGAACTTTCCCAAGTCCATACGATTCTAACAGTAAATTGAAGAAACGATCTTGTTCGAAACAAATGTTTTTCTCTTGATCAAAAAACAAAAATCCCACTTTATCAATGGTAATACGTTCACCTTTTCGCAATTGTTCATTCCAATTTTCAACCACTTCACGCACGGCAGCAGTTGCTTCATTGTAATGAATTGAATTTTGAACAGCCAATTCGGCAATCAATAAACCATCGTTGTTAATCAACTGACGATTAAACAACAGCGATTTTTTCGGTGGGGAAATTAAACCATTTCGGTAATCAATTGACGCAGACGTTTGTTTTGCAACAAAACCTCCGAAAGAAGGAATTATCACACAATTGTGTCGTAATAATAATTCGCCAATAAGATGTTCAACTGTTACCATGCCTCAAAGTTAACAAATTAGGTCAACCTCTGCAAGTTACGAAATTGTGAAGAAAGAGTTACAAAAATGCAAGAACTTTTTCGACATCTTCTGGAACGTCAATATTTGGTGTTTCGATAGATGTTTCAACCATTTGAATCGTATAACCATAATACAACCAACGCAATTGTTCCAACGATTCGATTTTTTCCAAGGAAGTTGGTTCCAATTTGGTTAATTCTTTTAGCACCGATGAACGATAAGCGTACAAACCAATGTGGCGCATATATGGGTAGTTTTCCAAGGGATTTCCCTTCGAATGGTAGGAATTTGGGATTGCACTGCGGCTAAAATAGAGCGCTGTGTTTTTTGCATTTACAACCACTTTTATGCGGTTCGGGTTTTCTACATCTTCATGCGTCAAGGTTAAATTTCCCAGTGTTGCAATATCTGTTTTTGGGTTTTCAAAGGCATCAATTAACTGATCTAATTGACGAAAATCGACCAAGGGTTCATCACCCTGGATGTTAATTACCACATCCATTTTAGGGAAATTAGCAGCGACTTCTGCACAACGATCGGTTCCACTTGGATGGTTTTCGTTTGTCATCATGGCCTTTCCACCAAAACGTACTACTTCATCGTAAATTCGTTGATCATCGGTTGCAACAATGACTTCGGTGATGCGTGTTGATTTTTTTGCGCCTTCATAGACACGTTGAATCATGGTTTTTCCCTTTAAATCAATTAGTGGTTTTCCGGGAAAACGCGAAGAAGCATATCGAGCAGGAATAATACCAAGAACCTTCATTGTTGTAATTTTAGTTCAAAGCTACTCAATTTTAAAACTTGTTGAAGCTATTAAAATTTCATTTGTACTTGAAGCAAGAAATTTCTTGGTGCTTGAATATCTCCAGGACGCGTTGAGTATTCTGCATTCAGTACATTGTTGACCATGAAACCAATGCGGTAGTGTTTTTTAAATGAATATCCAATACGTGCATCTACAACAACAGATCCTCCATTGTGAATTTGACGGTATTCTTTCAAACCAGGTAAAATTTGTGTTCCAAACACACCATCTTCAAATGTGCGATCAATGTTTGGCATGAAACTATTGTAGCGAACGGAGAATCCGGCACTGAACTGTTTCCAAGTTGCTTCAACATCAGCTTTTGCCAAGTGTTTAAAACGGTATTTCAACATGGTGCTTCCTGAGTCAGAGAAATTTGAAACGTACAAGGAATCACTGTTCAAACTTACTGGATTCATGTAGGTATAACCTACCAATGTCACTAATTCAACTTGTCCGATTTTTCCTTGACTATTGAATGAAACTTCGCAACCCGTAATACGAGCTCTTTCGGCATTTTGCGCTTGGAAGCCCAACCAATTTTTAATATACCCTGGAGCAGCAGGATCAAACGACAAGATCATTCCTGGAGGTGGATACAATCCGAAGGTAAATTCCATCATGTTGTTGTATTCATTGATGAATCCTGCAACATCGATTAATCCTTTCCAATCACCCATTTTTACACCTTGTTTGACACCAATTTCAGCTGCCCAACCTTTTTCTGGTTTTAACTTCGAATTTGGAAAAATATTCAATGCACCAACACTTGTAACTGTGTATCTTTCAGCAACAGAAGGATAGCGAACACCTTGCCCAAAAGAAGCTCTTAAGTGCGTGTATTTAGCGATTTGGTAGTGAACACCTGCTCTGAAAATTGGATAAACAGGTAGTTTTTTTGTTGAATCGGCATTCAAATAAAACTCTGAATCTCCACGACGATTGTCTTGTTCAAAATATTCAAAACGCACTCCTCCCGTTAAATCAAGTTTTCCTATTTTATGTTCGTATTGTCCATAGAGGGCAGAGTTACTTGAAAAATGATCTCCAAAGAGGTTGGAATTTACCAAATTGTACATCGTTGTTGCTCCGGCCGTTATTACAATCTTATTTTTATACGTTCGTTGAAATTGATAATCAGCATACGACAATGTTGAACCAGAACTTTGATCTGGATTGGTCATGTTCACATTGTTGATATGGTATAAACGCGTTTTTAAATTGTGCTTATTGTTGTATTTATCAATGTATTTAATGTACGGATCAATGCTCAAGCGCAATCCTGTGTTGTAGGTTAAAGTTGAGGTCGAAAGACTTGTATCTGCCCCTCCACTTGGTGTGTATGCAAATGTGTCGCTTTGCCAAATGATAAAATTTCCTGTTTTTTGAAATTGAACATTGTAACCAACTCCAGCTTTTATGTTTCTGTATTTTTCTGGTCGAAAGAACATGGTTCCAGAAAGACGTGCTCTATCTTCTGTTTCCCCTTGACGGTAACCCTGATTTTTGAATCCAGTCGCAGAAATTGTGTAGCCAAACTTTTTGTGCATTTTTCCATAATATGCTTCGGCCTGGTAAAACATCGGATTGGATGACCACCATTTTAAGGTCTCACGTTTCGGATTTCCATAGATACCCGACATTACTTTCACGCGTGTTTCACCTTTTGAGGTTGGCTCACGCTCCGTCAAGGAAATGATTCCATTTAATGCTCCACTACCATATAAAACAGACGAAGCACCTTTCATGATTTCGATTTGAGAAGCTTGTTCCATCGGTATCGAATTCCATTTTGTATCACCTGCATCACCCGATAAAAGAGGAACACCATTCCAAAGTAACATTACACGACTACCGGCTCCGTAGGAGAAACCACTACCTCCGCGGATACTCACTTGGCCATCCATTGCATAAACACCTGGACTTTGGTCTACAGCTTGTTCTAAGTCAGTAATTCCTTTGTTATCAATCAATGTTGGTTTAATAATTTCCATAGAAATTGGCACCTCTTCTACTTTTTGAGTTCTTCGCCCAGATACAACAACAGTGGCAATGGATTTAATAGGAACTTCTAAATTAATCGTGATTTCACCTGGCCCATTTACAATCGTTGTATCATTAACATAAGACAACATGCTTGTGATGAGTGTAACGGGATAAGAAGTTACATCAAGTTGAAAATAGCCATTTGCATCTGAAATTGCTTTTGCACCATTAGAAGCACTAATTTTTGCGCCAACAACCGTTTCCTTTGTTTCAGAAGATTGGATTTTTCCAGTGAGTTGCGAAAATGCCAAAAAAGGCATGAAGCATATAAGTAGTAATCTCGTTTTCATAAATTAGGCTTTAAACCGTCTTGCATTGTGCTAAAAATACCAAAAATGCTGAATTATGCCTAAAAATTTAATAAATGAGTGCTTTACAAGATAAATTGAAGCTGAAGCAAAAACGTTCTTGGCGCTTGAATATCAGCAGGCCTACTCACATATTCTGCATTAAAGACATTATTAATCATAAACCCAACTCGATAGTGATCTTTGAATTTATAACCACATCTAACATCAAACACTAGGCTTCCATGTTGATTTCTTTCACGATAATCTTTTAAACCAACCAAGAATTGTTGTCCTAAGAAACCATCCTCAAATGGAGCGTCTATGTTCGACATGTAGCTATTGTAGCGCATCGAAAAACCTAAACTCATTTTTTTATAGCTTGCTTCCACGTCAATTTTAGCCAAGTGTTTGAAACGATATTTCAAGATGTTTGTCCCCGAATCCGAGAAGGTACTCATGTAGATAGAATCTTTGTTCAAACTAATCGGATTCATATAGGTATAACCAATTAACGTCTGAAGTCCAACTTCACCAATTTTTCCTTCACTGGCAAACGATGTTTCAATTCCAGTAATTCTGGCTTTTTCAGCATTTTTCGCTTGAAAACCAACCCAATTTTTAATGTAGCCAATATCGTTTGGATTGAACGATAATTGAATCGTATCAGGAGGATACAAACCAAAGGTAAATTCCATCATATTTGAATATTGGTTAATAAATCCAGCTACATCAATGAACCCTTTCCAATTCCCTAATTTTACTCCTTGCTTGAAACCAATTTCTGCAGCCCACCCTTTTTCAGGGTTCAGTTTTTCATTTGGAAAAATAATTACTCCACCAACGGAGGTTGCAGCATATCGTTCAGCAACAGATGGAAAACGAATTCCTTGACCAAAGGAAGCTCGCACATGTGTGTATTTTGCCAGTGGGTAATGAAGACCTAAACGAACAATTGGAGAAATAGGAATTGTAGTTGCACCTATTTCAATTTTCGAATCTGGTGTCCGGGCATCTTGCTGAAAATATTCCATGCGTAAACCTCCTGTAATATCCACTTTTTTCAATTTCACTTCGTATTGGCTGTAAGCAGCAAGATTTACAGAAAGGTGGTTACCAAATACGCTACTCAAAATGCGGTTGTTTAGAGTTGTTCCTCCAAACGTAATTGAACCAAGTTTCTTGAATTTGTGTTGCACCTGATAATCGGCGTAGTACATTTCTGCTTTTGAAGAAGCAAAAACATCTGTTTCATTTCCTGTTGTTACAAGGTAATACCTTGTTTTTAATTCATGTTTGTTTCCATGTTTATCAACCATCTTTAGATATGGATCCACATTTACACGAATCGAACGCTGATAGGAAATTGAAGAACCAGAAGCATGCGGATCTTGACCTCCAAGCGCAATGTAGCCCAGGGAATCACTTTCCCACAAGATAAAGGCACCTTGATATTGGTATTGAGCGTTGTAATTTACTCCCGCTTTTAGCTTTGGAAATTTTGTTGGCTTATAGATAAACGCTCCATTTAGACGAACTCTATCTTCCACTTCCCCTTTTCGATACCCATCACTTGTATAACCATTTAAAGAAAATGTATATCCAATTTGTTTGTGCATTTTACTTAAGAAAAAATCGGCAGTATGAAACATGGGATTTGTTGTCCACCATTTTAAACTTTCGCGCTTCGGATCACCATAAAGTCCCGATTGAACCCTGGCTCTTATTTGCAATTTATTGGTAGGATCATTTTCAGTAAGCGAAATAATCCCATTTAACGCACCACTTCCATATAAAACTGACGATGCACCTTTTAGAATTTCAATTTGCGACGCATTTTCCATTGGTACCGCATTCCATTTCGCATCACCGAGATCAGGAGAAATCATTGGAACTCCATTCCACAGTAATAGCACGCGACTCCCTGCTCCGTAGGAATAACCACCACCACCACGGATACTTACTTGTCCATCCATTGCATACACACCAGGGCTTTGGTCAACCGCTTGCTCCAAATCTGTAATTCCTTTGTTATTGATTAAAGCGGGCTTTAAGATTTCCATTGAAATCGGAACATCCTCTATGCGTTGTGATCTTCTACTCGCTGTTACGACTACAACATCCATTTTTTTCAACTCCAATTCCAAAGAAATTACCAAGGTGGTATCCTTCGTTACAATCATTGTATCCGTTTTATAGGTTGCCATGGATACAATAAGGGTAAATGGGGTTTTTGATGCATTCAATTGAAATCCACCATTCAAATCTGTCAATGTTTTTTCTCCAGATGAACAACTAATTTTTGCTCCGATAATCGGTTCGTTGGTTTCTTTATCTATTACTTTTCCGCTTGTTTGAGAAAAGATAATAACAGGTAATAGCATACATAGTAGTAGTAATGCTTGACGTTTCATTTAAACAGTTTTCAATTCGGTTTGGAGTAAAAATACTTATTTAATTTTCATATAGATTGCATTTCAAAAAAACTTTCTCTCTGCTTTTATAATCGGGTAATATTTCATAACTTCAGTAGACCTTAATACTTTTTACATTGAACAATTCAAGCATCATTTATCAGATTGGGCTTACATTTTTGCACGGCATAGGTCCCAAAAAGGCAAGCATCTTAGTTTCAAAACTTGGAACTGTTGAGGCCGTATTTCATGAAAAACTACATGTGATACATCAACGAACTGGCATTAGTGAATCAATTCTCGTAAACATGAAGCGCGATGAAGCTTTAAAACGAGCAGAAAACGAAGCGAATTATTGTCTAAAACACGGCATACAAACTCATTTCTATTTGGAACAAAACTATCCGCGTCGCTTGAAACAATGCGATGATGCGCCACTATTGTTATATAGCAAAGGAACTTTTGATTGCAACCCGGAAAAATCCATTGCGATTGTCGGCACAAGGAATGCAACTCCTTATGGTTCAGATTTGTGCCAAGAATTTATTGAAAATCTTGGTTCCAAGGGAATTCAAATTATCAGCGGGATGGCCTATGGCATTGATATTATTGCTCATCAACTGAGTGTGAAACATGGTATCCAAACACTCGGTATTTTGGGACATGGATTGGACCGTTTGTATCCGAGTTCACATCGTAGAACAGCCGAGCAAATGTTCGAGAACGGTGGCTTAATGACTGAATTTGTTCCAGGAACAAAGCCTGATCGTGAAAATTTTCCGATGCGCAATCGCATAGTTGCCGGCATGGCAGATGCAACAATCGTTGTCGAGAGTAAAACTTCCGGTGGATCATTAATTACAGCTGAATTAGCCAATGATTATAATCGGGATGTGTTCGCATTTCCTGGAAATGTTGGTCAACAATTCTCAGCAGGTTGTAATTTGTTGATTAAACAACAAAAGGCGCAAATGGTCTTGAATGCCGAAGATTTTTTGGAGCAAATGGGATGGAACACAGACAATGAAATCAAGAAGCAAGCCATACAGCGCAGTTGTTTGGTTGAACTTGATGATCAAGAAAAAGCCATTTTTACGGAATTAGAAAGCAATCCGCAGGAACATATTGATGTACTTTCCTACAAAACAAAGATTCCAATTTCCAATTTGAATGTAAAGTTGTTTCACTTAGAAATGAAAGGATTGATTAAATCTTTGCCTGGAAAAAAATACTGTTTGGCATAAAAAAAGGTGTTGCACAATGTACAACACCTTTTCTATCAAACTGATTGATATTATCTTCTAACTCCTGCTTTCAAGAAACGACGATTATCCATCACTTCCGCTTTCTTTTTCAAGCCATTCATTACCATTCCTTGAATGTTACCTTTCGCAGATGCTAACAATTGTTCTTTTTCTTTTTTGAAATCTGCAGCTGCTGGAGCTTTAATTGATTTGTCAATACGGATTACATAAACACCCAATTTACCTTTTAATGGTAATGTTGTTTGTCCAGGTTTTAATCCTGAGAAAATAGAACCTACCAACTCTGGTTCAAAACCAGCACCTGTAATTTGAGGATTCGCGAAGGTAACTTCCGCTTTCATGATTTCTGTTCTCGTTTTTTGAGCAATTGCTTTCAACGATTTTGCTTTAGACAATTGCGCTGTAAAACGTTTCGCTTTTTTCTCTTCCAATAAATCACGTTTCATCACGATCTCAGCGTCTTCAAACGTAGGAACACCTTTCTCACGAATTGAAGAAACGATTGCAATGATGTAACGCTCTTTATCCTTGATTGGTGCAGATGTCATGTCACCAACTTTCGCTTCTTCGTTGAACGCTAATTTCAAGATTTTGTCTTCAGCTAATGTTGTAGTGAAACCATATAATTTCGGTGCTTCTTCCAAAATACTCAATGGACGAACGAAGTAACCAGCTTGTTGAGCGATTGTATCAAACATTGCTAATTTCTTTCTGATATCTTCCAATTGAGAAAGTTTACCGTCCAATTTGTACAACAATGAGTACACTTCACTATCTTTTCTATCAACTGTTTCTTGACTTGGTTTAAATGTTTTAAATACAGAAGCTAAAACAGGCAATGTCGTTGCATCACGCTCCATCACTTCAATAATGTGGTAACCAAAATCAGACTTAGCAATTCCAATCGTTCCAATTGGTTTTGTTGCACAGAAAGATGCAAACTCAGGAACCATATCTGCTTCAATGAAGTTGTCGATTACACCACCTTGAGGCACAGAACCTTTATCGTCAGAGAATTTAGTAACGAATTCACTGAAGTTGTCTTTGTTCACCAATTTCAATAAGCTATCAGCTGTTTTTTGTTTAACATCCAATACTTTTTTGTCTTTTGATTGGTTCGTAGCAATCAAAATATGACGCGCTTTGATGCGTGAAGGTGTAAATCCAATTACTTTAGAGATTACAACATTTCCTTTGCTATCGTATGGACCAACAACTTGACCGATACTTGCTGTTTTGAACACAGTATCCATGTATTTTGGATACGATTGTAATTTTTGCGCTTTCTCGTTGTCTTCTGGAACTGCAGTTGCACGTTTGTCAGAGAAGTATAAAGGAATCATACTGTTTTTAACTACAAACACTGAATCGTTCGTTGAAGCAGAGAATTCATTTTTCAATTTTACCATTTCACGATTGAAACGAATTGAATCGTATTTAGATGGATTAACTACAACATCAAAATAACGAACCTCTCTACTTGCGCTTCGGTTTTCGTATTTTTTATCGTTTTTGTGTTCTTCGTAGTACGCTTTTAATTCTTCGTCAGAGATTTTAATTTTCTCATCTTCGATTTCACTGTAACGTTTTACAACATACGAAATCGCTTTCTTCTCGTTTTGAGCGTAGTATTCTTCTTCAGCTTCTAATTTTGTAACATACAATCCTTGACCAACAATAGCGAAGTATTTTTCTTGTTTTCTTTTGTCAGTGAATTGTTTTCTAGCATCTTCCCATTGTTTTTTCACGTTCGGGTCAGCTGATGTTTCCATTTCTTGGATACGTTTTTCCAACAATTTGTAGTTGAACATTCCCGTAATAGAATCTGTAAATCCTTGTTGCAATTCAGGTAAAACTGAAAAACCGTCTTGACCATATAAATATGATTTCAACTCGTTGTCGCTCACATCGATTCCTAACGCTTCATATTCTTTTTCGAAGATGATTGACTCTACAACATAGTTCCAAGCTTTGTCAGCCGAAGCATCTTGATCTTTTTGCGTGTATTCGCGCTGCTGTTGTTGGAACTGCATTTGATCTTGTTGTTGAAATAAGTTGTTTGCTTCTTCGTATTTTTTGAAGTCAACCATTTCACCGAATACTGTTCCATAACCAATTTGCTCATCAGAACCCGTTCCCATCTTACCGTATGCTCCCAAAATGAAAGCTACCAATGCAAGTCCAATTATCACTACAAGTAATACAGATTTTTCTCGAATTTTTCCGATTAATGCCATTTTCTTTTTTCTTTAAGGTTGCGAATATAATTAGATGAATTGATTTTTAAAAATTTATCGAGCACTTTAAAAAAGAAAAGCCGTTCTTATTGAACAGCTTTTCTCAGATTTTATGTCTTTTTTATAATCCTCCTCTACCAGTTGTTGGTGTTTTTGGAGTCGATTCTGTTGGTTTTAATTCTGGTTTACCTTCCAATTTGATTTTATTATCTGGACAAGCTCCTATTTTATCACCATGCGCTTGATGCGCTGGCCATTCAGATAAAGGAATTTCCAATGTTGTAGAAACTCCGTTTTCAGTGTGACAAATTGTTGTTTTCGCTTGACCAATTTGACCTCCATTTCCTGTTGTTCCAGATCCATCACCAGTTGAACCGCTATTGTCACCACTTCCAGATGTTGAAGGAACGTAATTAACTGTAATTGTTTCAGTTGTCGTTCCACAATCATTTGTAACTGTCAACATAATTGTATTTGTTCCTTGAATCAATGGAAGATTTGCATTGAACATACTTGTTGAATTGTCATAACTGAAGGCAGTAATTGCACGGTTATTTAATTTCAAAGCCATTACATTTCCTGGATTCAATACCGAAGCAGAGAACGCAAAGTTTTGATCGGAAACAGTCAAACCATTTGTCGCTGGACGAATAAACGTAATTACTGGTGCAACACATGGTTGGTAAGTAACAGTGATTGTTTCAGAAACTGTTCCGCAATCATTTGTAGCAGTAACAACAAATGTGTTTAATCCAGCATTCAAATTCACTTTTCCGGTCAATCCCGTTGATTGATTGAAACTAAATCCTTGAATTGGCGAACCATTTTGAGTAACATTCACACTTGAGTTAGCAGTCAGATTTGAAATTGAAGCATTCATGCTCATTGAAGCCGTATTCACCACCATTCCGCTTGTTGAAGGATTTGTGAAAGAAATCACTGGCATCACACATGGTGTATAGTTTACAGTTACTGTTTGCGTTGTTGTTCCACACGCATTTGTAGCTGTAATTACGAATGTGTTTGCTCCATTGTTCAAAGTTATTTTTCCAACTAATCCAACGCTAGAGTTGAAAGTGAAATTCGTAAGTTGGTTTCCATTTTGCGTAAACACAATGTTCGAACTATTTTCCACATTCAATACAGAAGCATTTAATGTGAAAGAAGACGAATTAACTGTCATTCCTGAATTTGCAGGATTTACAAAGGTCACAACTGGTAATACACAAGGCTTGTAAATCACAGTGTATTGTTGAGATACAGTACCACACGCATTCGTTGCATTTACAACAAAGGTATTAACACCAGTTACCAACGTAACATTGCTCGATAAAGCTCCAGTTGTACTGTTGAAGTTAGCTGGAACAGAATTGCTTCCGTTAAATGAATACGTAATTCCTTGGCCATTGCCCATGTTCGTTAGCAGCGCATTAAATGTAAATGCTGGATTGCTAACTGTTGCACCTGATGCTACTGAATTTGTTAGACTCACAGTTGGTGGAATACAGTTGTTGTAATTCAATGTTAACGTTACAGCGTCTGTACCACAAGGTGTTGTTATTGACAATACAATTGTGTTTAATCCAGGCACCAAATTAATTGTACTTTGGAAAGCACCTGTTGCATTGTTAAAACTGAAATTAGTGATTCCTCTACCATTCACATTCAAGGTAATTCCTTGTCCATTTGTTGCATGTTGAATTGTTGCGCCCAACACATAAGATGATGACGTCACAGTTGTTGATGCTGGCATGTTCAAGGTAATTGCAGGAGCAATACAATTATTATAGGTAACAACAACGGTTTGTGAAGCTGTACCACAAGGTGTTGTGATAGAAACAAGAACCGTGTTTTCACCTGGATTCAAGGTCATTGAAGCTTGAAGAGCACCAGTTGCATTGTTGAACGAGTAATTTGTTACAGGAACATTGTTTAATTTCAATGAAATACCTTGTCCATTGTTTGAATTTGTGATTAATGCACCAAACGTAAAGTTTGCTGTTGTTTGTGTGCTGTAATTCATCGATGGTGTAACAACTGTAATTGTTGGAGCCACACAAGGTGTGTATGTAACAGTAACTGTTTCCGCATCTGTTCCGCAAGCATTCAACGAACTCAAAACAAAGGTGTTGATTCCAGGATTTAATGTCACAGTGCTTTGGAAAGCTCCCGTGGCATTGTTGAAACTGAAATTCGTTACGTTGTTTCCGTTTTGGTTAAACGTAATACCTTGTCCATTGTTTGAATTCTGAATCGTTGCATTTAAAACAAACGTTGGATTAGAAACATTCGTTCCGTTTGAAGCAGGCGTTACAAAATTGACAACAGGAGCAGTACAATTCGAATAGTTAATTGTAATTGTTTCTGTGTCTGTTCCACAAGGTGTATTCACTGTTACAATAAATGTATTTAATCCAGGAACCAATACAACGGAACTTGTTAAACTTCCATTAGAGCTGTTCAAACTGTAATTCGTAATTGCTCTACCGTTCAACGACAATGAAACGCCTTGTTGACCAGTACCTACATTTTGAACCAATGCTGAGAAGTTGAAATTAGCATTGTTTACTGTTGTGCCATTTGTACTAGGAGTTACAATTGTAATTACTGGTGGAATACAGTTATTATAAGTAATCGTTACCGTTTTAGAATCTGTTCCACAAGCAGTTGTTGCCGTAATAACAAACGTATTCAATCCAGGTGCTAAGCTGACATTTGCTTGTAAAACACCAGTTGTAGCATTGAACGAATAATTTGTAATGGCAGTGTTGTTCAATTTAACCGCAATTCCTTGACCATTGTTTGTGTTTTGGATCAATGCAGTTAAGTTGAAATTAGCATTAGTAACAGTCAAACCATTCGAAACTGGCGAAGTAATGTTAACCGTTGGCAATACACACGGTTGGTAATTTACAACCACTGTTTCAGCATCTGTACCACACGATGTAGTAGATGTTAAAATGAATGTATTCAAACCTGGTAACAAATTCACTGTTGCTTGAATTGCTCCAGAAGCATTGTTGAAACTGTAGTTTGTGATTGAAGCATTGTTCAATTTCAAAGAAACTCCTTGACCATTGTTTGAATTTTGAATCAATCCACTAAACGTGAAACTTGGTGTAGAAACAACCATTCCATTCGAAGCTGGAGATGTAACACTTACAACAGGAACCAAACATGGTTGATAGTTGATTGTAATCGTTTCTGTGTCTGTTCCACAACTGTTTGTAGATTTAATTACAATTGTATTCAAGCCAGGATTCAACGTTAATGTTGCTTGCAAATTACTTGTAGCATTGTTGAATGAGAAGTTTGTAATCGCACGAGTGTTATGCGTTACCGTGATTCCTTGACCATTGTTTGAATTCAAAACAGAAGCATTCAACACAAAATTTGGCGAAGAAACTGTTGTACCATTTGATGCAGGTGCAATTGGAGTAATTACCGGAGCAACACATGTTTGGTAATTCACAGTTACTGTTTCTGTCGCTGTTCCACAACTATTTGTAGAAGTAATAACAAAGGTGTTTAATCCTAGAGCCAAGGTAACAGTTGCTTGAGCAGCGCCCGTTGAAGCATTGTAGTTTACATTCGTTAAAGCGCGCGTGTTGTGTGTTACTTTAACTTGACTATTAGCACCATTTTGAATTAAAGCAGACAAGGTAAAGTTTGCTGAACTCACTGTTGTTCCACTTGTCGTTGGAGAAACTAAGGTAATACTTGGGACAATACATGTTTGATAATTCACAGTATAAGTCTGTGTCATTGTTCCACATGCATTTTGAGCTGTAATCACAAAAGTGTTCATTCCAGGAGCCAAGTTCACAGAACTTTGAAGTGCCCCAGAAGTGGTATTGAACGTGAAGTTCGTAATGTTTACATTGTTTTGTGATACCGTAATTTGTTGGTTGGAAGCATTTTGAACAACAGCACTTAAGTTGAACGGTGCCGATGTAACAGTTTGTCCACTAACTGTTGGATTCACCATTGTAATAATTGGTGATTTACATTCTTGGTAATTAACGGTAATGATTTTTACATCAGATCCACAGCTGTTTTTTGCAGAGATTTCAAACGTATTCATTCCAGGAACTAGCACAACTCCAGCTTCTAAACGATCTGTTTCAGCATTGTAGCTGAATGTGTAATTGTTCACATTGTTTTGAAGAACAACAATGTTTTCTCTTCCAAGTACATTTTTGATCTCAGCTACAAGTTGGTAATTTTGAGTTGTTGCAACTACTCCATTCGAAGTTGGATTGATATACATGACTGTAGGGTTCAAACAACCACCAGCTGTATTGTAGTTATCAACGTTTCCAATTGTATTTTCTGTATGATCTGCTCTTCCGCCTCTAAAACGGAAATTCACAAATGCAGAAGTGTAGTGATAAATATCACGGTATTTACTAGAAGGATCAATGTAACCATCGAAATTATCAACTAAGGTAAATGTTGTTTTGTGCTCCAAACCAATTGTTACACGTTTTCCAACTTGATACCCAATTCCAAAACCTAAGCTTGGCATGAACTTCACATTATAAGTGCTTTCTTTGGTTCCATCTAGCGGTGAATCATACATTCCATCTACCAAACTATTGATATATGGTTTGCTCGTCACTTGATTGGGATCATAATTATAGTAACTGTCTGTAAGATCAATTTGGTTTTGCAAATCACCATACGATTGATACCACGTAAAACCAACACCTCCAAAAATGTATGGATCAATTCCAGTGCGCTCGCGAACACCATTAGCATGAATAGCAAGTTCCAAGGCAAGACGATGTACATCTGCTTGGAAATTGTTTACTGTGAATCCCAATGAATCCTTGTACGTTTGTAGCGCGTAGCCAGGTTGATTTGTTGGATTGTAACTAGTTAAAGAAGTAGAATCATAATCTTGACCGTACCAGAATCCACGCAAGTAGCGGGCACGGATGTCAAAATATATTCTCTTTCCGTAATTGTAGTTATATGATCTACCCAAGGTTAATCCATATCCAACATTATTACGGTTTGCCACATCAGTGGTTTGCCAAGTTGTTCCAAGATTGAATCCTAAGAACCACTTCGAACTATTATCGTAATCTATCTTTTGGGAAAATAAGGATCCCATGGATAGAAGTAGGCTGAATGCGAGAGTAACTATTTTGTTCATATGCCATTATATTAAATTGTTCGGCGAAAAAAAACCTATTATTGTGCCAAAAAAACATAACTTCATGTTTTTGGCGGATTAAAACTATACATTTTATTCCAAGGCTGATTAAATTTGTTGTTATTTGTTAGAAAAACAAGGGGTTGAAGAACATGAAACTGAAGGTTGTTATTTTATTGTTAATGCCGTTTTTGCACCACAATTTGGTGGCACAACAGTCTTATAATAATTGTAATTCAGCTCTTGAACTCTGCCCAAATCAGCTCTTTTCGGTTTCTAATATCGATGCGAATAAAACATTTTGTCCGGGTTGTGAAGATGATTTTACCTTTTGTTTCACCTCCAATAATTCAATTTGGTTCACGTTTACAACAAATGCAACAGGTGGAGCAGTTCAAGTTGATTTTACCAATTTAGTTTTTCAAACAAATCCTGGTCAAGACAACGCGCTTCAAGCAACGATGTTTTCAGCCACTGTTCCATGTAATGCCGCTTCTTACACGGCAATTGGAAATTGTGTTTCGAATGGTACGGCACCTTTTTCCTTAACAAGCGCAGCACTTTTACCTTCAACTACTTATTATATAGTTGTTTCAGGCGATATGAGTGGGGCTGGAATTACTGCTGCCGCAGAATGTTCGTTTGATTTAGCAATTAGTGGAGCCGCTGTAGACCGTCCAATTCCTTCAATTAGCTTAACTACAAGTTCAACCGCTATTTGCTTGAATGAAATTTTCACAGCCAATGCAACTGTTACTGATTGTCCAGATACAGGAAATTATACGTGGTTTGTGAATGGAATTGAAGTTGCTACAACTGCGCTTCCAAGCTTTCAATCAAGTAGCTTGCAGGATGGAGATATTCTTTCTGTAGAAACAAGTTGTTATTTATTGTGTGCTGAAATTGTCACTACAGCAACACCCGCCATTTCAGTTTATTCCTTTCCACTTGATGCAGGACCCGACCAAACAATTGCAACGGGATCATCTACGACACTTTCAGGAACTACAAGCGCGCCCGTTTTTTCGTGGTCATCAACTTTTTATGTTAGTAATCCAAACAGTTTGACACCAATTGCTTTTCCAGAAGAAACAACTGTTTTTACATTAAGTGCAACAGAGAATGGCTGTACTCAAGAAGATTACGTCACAATTACCATCACTGAAGAGCTTGTTTTTCCAACCACTTTTTCACCAAACGATGACAATACGAATGACGTTTGGGAAATTACAGGGGTGAGTAATTATCCAAATTGTTTTGTCCGCATTTTTGATCGTTGGGGACAAGAAGTGTTTCAATCGACCGGATATTCGAAACAAAAAGCGTGGGACGGAACAGGTAAAGCTGGAAAATTGGCTGAAGGTGTTTACTTCTATATTGTTGAACTCCGTGATCCTGATAAACAAGAATTTAAAGGAAGCATTACATTGATTCGATGAAAAGTATGTGGATTACATATTGCTTTTTCATGCTTTCAATCTTTGGAAGTGAACTTGTTCTTGCTCAACAAACGCCGCAATACACACAATGGTCGATGCACCAATTTGCCTTGAATCCAGCACATGCAGGAATAAAATCGTGTATAGACATTCACACACTTTATCGTGCACAATGGTTGGGATTTGATGGGGCTCCAAGAAGTGGATTTTTGACCTTGAGTACGCCACTAAAATCTAAACGAAGTAAATATTTAAGTGCGCGACAAGGATTGGGATTGCGCTTTGAAACCGATAAAATTGGACAGTTCAATACGAATCGCATGAACATTGCGTATGCGGCGCATTTTAATTTCACGCGCGATAATCGTTTGTCATTGGGAATTTATGGCGGTGTCATACAAATGGGTTACAATCCAGCAAATTCGGTAACAATCAATCCAGATCCTGCTATTTATCAAGAAGCATCGTTTGTTTCGCCGGATGCCTCGTTTGGTGCTTGGTGGAATGGAAAGAATTATTACTTCGGCTTGGTGATGCAGAATTTATTTCGCCCGAAATGGGATTTAGGAACGGATTCGCGCTATCGTTTTCACACCTTGTTAAACGGAGGATATCGTTTAGGCTTGAATGATAAACTAAGTTTAACGCCCGCATTTTTATTAAAAATACCACCTCGTGCTCCAATGGCGCTTGACCTGCAATTAATGGCTGATTTTAGTAACAAAGTGAACATTGGAATTGGCTATCGCAACACAGACGCCATGACCTTTTTCGCCGGAATGAAATTCAACCAACGCTTATCTATTCAATATTCGTTTGACTTAACACTCTCTGCTTTGCGAAATGCGAGTAGCAACACCCACGAATTATCCTTAAGTTTCTCCGCGTGTAAACCTGAAAACACGAACCAATCACGTTGTCCGTTGTTTGAGTGAAATATACCTATTCCCCGAAGTTATTCAACTTTCACTGTTTATAATTCCCGCTTCTTGACGCAATTGCAAGCCTTAACTTGTTGATATTTGTTAGGCTAAAATAAATGTTATGAGATTAAGTGGTGTTATCCTTGGATTATTGGTGTTGGGAGCTTG
>JACCDH010836214.1_pt1 | contig 22145 bp, 21 predicted proteins | sample 7442481 | NCBI WGS metagenome assembly JACCDH01 (sample SAMN15323433, study PRJNA562643) | freshwater metagenome | isolation source: river surface water | place: USA:Blue River Watershed | collected 2017-08-15
CGGCATGAGCATGCAACTGGCCCGCATGCTCAAGCAAGCAGGGCAAAGCGCCCCTGAAGTCAAGCCCGTGCTGGAGGTCAACCCCGAGCACGCGCTGGTCAAAAAGCTCGACGGCACGGTCCATTTCCACGACCTGGCCCACATCCTGTTTGACCAGGCTCTGCTGGCCGAAGGCGGCTTGCCGGCTGACCCTGCGGCTTATGTGAAGCGGGTGAATGCGCTGCTGAGCTGATCTTTCGCTATTTCCCCGTAGGTCGGTGGCTTCAGCCCCGATACAGGCCTGCGCCAAAGCATGCAGTGTTGGAGCTAAAGCTCCAACCTACGGGGAAGGGGCGTTGTAGGTCGGTGGCTTCAGCTCCGACATGACCTTCTTGAGCGCAAGCCCAAGTCGGACCTGAAGGTGCCGACCTACAAGCCCCCGGAAGATAGAAGACTTCACAGGGCCAGATCAACAGTAACCCACAAGACAAGCCCACTTCGTTGCATCGGCTAAATTGCCCCGATGCACACCACACCCGCCGACCCCTCCCTCATCGATTCCCGCCAGGCTGCCTGGCGATTGCTGGTCACGCTGGGGCTGGTGGTGCTGGGCAACAGCAGCATGTACATCGTCTCGGTGGTGCTGCCCGAGGTGCAGGCCGAGTTTGGTGTGGGCCGGGCCGATGCCTCGCTGCCGTACACCTTGATGATGATCAGCCTGGGTCTGGGCGGATTGCTCACGGGCCGCATGGCCGACCGGCATGGGCTGATGCCGGTGCTGTGGGTGGGTGCTTTGGCTGTCTGCGGTGGATTTGTCTGGGCAGGCCTGTCGGGCAGCATCTGGGCTTTTGGCCTGGCGCACGCGTTGATGGGGTTCATCGGCAGTTCATCAACCTTTGCGCCCCTGATGGCTGACACCGCCTTGTGGTGGAACCGCCGCCGGGGCATTGCGGTGGCCATTTGTGCCAGTGGCAACTACATCGCGGGCACGATCTGGCCGCCGCTGGTGCAACGCGGCATCGAGACTTTGGGCTGGCGCCAGACCTACATCATGCTGGGCATTTTTTGCGGCATGGGCATGTTCTTGCTCGCCTTGCGCATGCGCCAGCGCCCGCCGCTGGTCACGCTCACACCCGCCAATGCCGCAGCGCCGGTGCTGGACCGCAGTCGCCCCTTTGGCCTGAAACCTTCTCACGCGCAAGGCTTGCTATGCGTGGCGGGTGTGGCGTGCTGCGTGGCCATGTCCATGCCGCAGGTGCACATCGTGGCCTATTGCACCGACTTGGGGTTTGGCGCGGCACGCGGGGCCGAGATGCTCTCGCTCATGCTGGCCAGTGGCATCGTCAGCCGCCTGGTGTTTGGCGTGATCAGCGACCGCATTGGGGGCATCCGCACCTTGCTGCTGGGCTCCATGCTGCAGGGCGTGGCGCTGCTGATGTTTTTGCCTTTTGACGGCCTGGTGCCGCTGTACCTCGTGTCGGCCATGTTCGGCCTGTTTCAAGGCGGCATCGTGCCCGCGTACGCGATCATCATCCGCGAGCACTTTGACCCCAAAGAAGCCGGCGCCCGGGTGGGCGCCGTCATCATGGCCACACTGCTGGGCATGGCCTTGGGGGGCTGGATGTCAGGCTGGGTGTTTGACCTGACGGGCAGTTACCACGCGGCCTTTTTGAATGGCATCGCGTGGAACCTGCTCAACCTGTGCATCGCCAGCTGGCTGTTTTGGCGGGTGCGTCAGGCAGGCTGAAACATCCCAGCCAGCTGCACAGAGCGGCTGGCTTCTTGCACCACATTGCCCACCATGTCGGCGGTCACGGCCGACAGCGTCCAGCCCAAGTGGCCGTGGCCGGTGTTGTAGAACACATTGGCTTTGCTGCCACGGCCCACGCGGGGCATCATGTTGGGCATCATGGGGCGCAGCCCAGCCCACGGCACCACCGAGCGGGTGTTGATTTGGGGGAAGCACTGCTCCACCCATTCGATCAAGGGGCGGATGCGGTCGGCGCGGATGTCGCGGTCCACGCCGTTGAACTCGGCCGTGCCCGCCACGCGGAAACGGTTCAGGCCCAAACGGCTGGTGACCAGTTTGGTCTCGTCGTCGAGCAAGCTCACGTTGGGGGCCCCGGCCTGGCTTTGTTCGTCGTTCAGGTTGACGGTGATCGAATAACCTTTGACGGGGTAGATGTTGACGCGGTCACCCAGTTGCGACGCGAAGTCGCGGCTGGCCACGCCTGCACACACCACCATGCCGTCGAAGGTGTGCACCACGCTGCCTTCGTCGCCCGCCACCGTGATGACGGCTTGTTGGCCGTCACTGCGCACCGATTGCACATCTTGTCCGTACAAGGTCTTCACGCCCAGGCGCTCGGCCGCTGCGGCCAGGCCGTTGGTGAACTTGTGGATGTCACCGGTGGAATCGCTCTCGGTGAAGTAGCCACCGTAATAAGTGCCCGCCAGGGTGGGCTCGATGGCCTTCATTTCTTCGGGCGTCACGGCGCGGCGTGGCAAGCCGCCTTTGGCCAGCATTTGCGAGACGCGACCGGCGTGGTCAAAGCCCTTCTTGTCACGGTAGATGTGCAAGATGCCTTCTTTTTTCAGGTCGAAGTCGATGCCTTCTTCTTGCGCCCAGGCAAACAGGTGCTGACGCGCGGCCACGGCCAGGCGGGCGGTCTCGACGGTGTTGCGCTCGTAATGGGGCATGGCCGCGATGAACTCGGCAAACCACGACAGCTTGTGCCAGGTCGGTGCGGGGTTGACCAACAAAGGCGCATCGCTTTTGAGCATCCACTTGATGCCCTTGAGGATGGTGGACCAGTGGGTCCAGACCTCGGCATTGGAGGCCGAGAGCTGGCCGCCGTTGGCAAAAGAGGTTTCCATCGCGGCGTAGCGATGGCGTTCGAACAAGGTGACGGCAAAGCCGCGTTTGGCCAGGGAATAGGCGGTGGTGACACCGGTGATGCCGCCGCCAATGACTGCGATGGTTTTCATGGGTATGAGCTTTCCAATACGTCAAAGGATGGGGCCACCGCATGCAAGCCGCATGCCGGTGGCGCCCCCTCTGTATCAGGACCTGAGAGATTCACGGCGCACACGGTGGCGCGTCGCTTGCTCCTTCGGTGCACTGGCGGACGAATCGCCAGCAGCTCTTCAGAGAATTGGCATGTGACCGGTCCTTTGGCCTGAGAGTTTCCGGGGCGGTTGCTCCTTCGGCGCTGCCTGCCGCAAGCGGTGGCAGTCTCTCCCGATCACATGTCGACACAAGGTCGATGGTTTTCAATCATTTTATACGGCGAGGTAAGCCTTCACCAGTGCGGTCCAATACGCGCTGCCCGTGGCGATGTTCTCATCGTTGAAGTCATACGCTGGGTTGTGCACCATGCACGCGCCTGCCGAATCACCGTCGCCATTGCCGATCAGCAAATAGCTGCCCGGCACTTTTTCCAGCATGAAGGCAAAGTCTTCGCTGCCCGTCAGTTGCGGCCCGTTCAGGGTGACGCGCTCTGGCCCCACCAAATCGAGCGCCACTTGGCGGGCAAAGTCCGTCTGTGCCTGGTGGTTGACCAGCACGCAATAACCTTGTCGCCATTCCACCTCGGCACGCACGCCAAAGCTTTCGGCTTGCGCGGTCACCAGCGCCTTGATGCGTTGCGCCAGCAACAGGCGCACCTGTGGGTCAAGCGCTCGCACGCTCAGCTCCAGGGTGGCCAGGGCCGGGATCACGTTGTTGGCCTGGCCTGCATGCAAAGCCCCCACGGTGACCACCGCGGTGTGCAGCGGGTCCACATTGCGCGAGACGATGGTTTGCAAGGCCATGACGATGGAAGACGCTGCCACCAGTGGGTCGGCCGCTCGGTGTGGCATGGCGCCATGGCCACCGGTGCCGTGGATGCGGATGGTGGCGTAATCGCTCGAGGCCATGGCCGCGCCATCGCGAAACACCAAATGCCCCACCGGCATGCCCGGCATGTTGTGCATGGCAAACACCGCGTCACAAGGGTGGTGCTCGAACAAGCCGTCGTCCATCATGCGCACCGCGCCGCCACCGCCTTCTTCGGCCGGCTGAAAAATCAGGTTCAGCGTGCCGTCAAATTCAGGCGCTTGCGCAATCGCTTTGGCTGCGGCCAGCAGCATCGCCGTGTGGCCGTCGTGGCCACAGGCATGCATCAGGCCTTGGCGGGTGCTGGCCCATTCAGCGCCGGTGGCTTCCTGAATGGGCAAAGCGTCCATGTCGGCGCGGATGCCCAGCTTGCGCTCGCTGCTGCCGCGCTGCAAGGTGCCCACCACGCCAGTGCCGCCCAGACCCCGGTGCACTTGGTAGCCCCAGCTTTGCAGCTTGGCCGCCACCAGGTCCGAGGTGCGGTGTTCTTCGAACGCCAACTCAGGGTGGCGGTGGATGTCGCGCCGCAGCTGGATGAATTCGCCCACCCGCTCGGTGAGCGCATCACGCAGATACGTCATGTCACTGAGGCTGCAAGTTGATCGACTTGGCGATCGCGCGGAACTGCGCCGTGCCATCGGCATAGGCTTTGCCCACGGCTTGCAGCGACAACGGCTTGGCCACCAGCTGGCTGTTGGCCTCCAACCCACCCCGCACAGCCGAGTCGGTCAATGAGTCGGTGATCGCCTTGTGGATGACTTGCACGATCGGCTCTGGGGTGTCCTTCCTCACGAAATAACCGGTCCAGATGTTGAAGGTGAAGTTCTTGAGCGACTTGCTTTCGGTGATGGCGGGGTAGTCCTTGACCGAGTCCAAGCGTTCGCTGTTGAGCATGGCCAACACTTTGAGCTTGCCCTGCTTTTGCAGTTCGTCATAAGCCTTGCCAAATGGCGCCAAAAAGATGTCCACCTGTCCGCCCAGCAAATCCTGGTTGGCGGGCGCTCCGCCTTTGTAGGGCACATGGGTCATCGGGATGTTGGTGGTCTTGGACAGGTGCTCACCCAGCAGGTGATAAAACGACCCTGGGCCCACGCTGGCGTAGGTGATGGGGCGGCCTTGCACGGCCTCTTTGCGGGCGTAGTCCAAGAACTCGTCCACGTTGCGCACAGGCAAGTCCTTGCGGGCCAAAAAGGCGATCTGCGCGGTGGCGATCATTTGCACCAAGCGGAAGTCTTCGCTCTTGAACTTGACGGCCGAGATGGCCAAAGGCGCCAAGATCAGCTCATTGGGCGAGCCTTGGAAAATGATCTGACCATCGGCCGGGGCGTTCAGCACTTTTTGCGCTGCGATCGAACCGCTGGCACCCCCCAGGTTGTCCACGATCACGGGCTGGCCCATGTTTTTGGACACGGTGTTGTTCACGGTGCGGGCGATCACGTCAGACAAACCGCCAGCGGGATAAGGCACCAACAAGGTGACGGGTTTGCTGGGGTAGGTTTGGGCGCTCACGGCGCCGGCCAGCAGCAGTCCGCTCAGCAAGGCGGCCACGCGACGAAGGGTTGGTTTCATGTCTCGACTCCAATAATTGGTTGATGTGGGGCCATCGTAAAAACCCGTTCCTATAATGTCCAATGCATTTTTATGCGACCTAGCATGATTTTCAATTATGGATTGGAATGCCCATGACCCTGGTTCAACTCAAGCACTTGATCGAGCTGGCCACCAGCGGCTCCTTCAGCCAATCGGCCCTGAAGCTGCACCTGACGCAACCGGCGCTCAGTCGCAGCATCAAGGCGCTGGAAGACGAACTGGGCCAGGCCCTGTTTGACCGCATCGGCCGCAAAAACGAGCTGACGCCTTTTGGGCAGCACATCGTGCAGCGGGCCCGCGTGCTGGTGGACGAAGCCAAAGAGCTGCGCCTGTCCAGCTTGCAACTGCAAAAAGGCGAGATCGGCCAATTCCGCGTGGGCATGGGCTCGGGGCCGGGGGCGATGCTGATGACGCCACTTTTGATGCTGATGGCCAAGGAGCACCCGCAGGCGCAGATCGACATCTCGCGCGGCAGCACAGCGCTCTTGGTGCAGGCCCTGCGTGAGCGCACGCTGGACGCCTTGATCTTGGACATCCGTTCGCTGCAACCGGCCACCGACCTGAAGGTCGAAGCCATGCAGGAAATGAAGGGCACCTTCATGTGCCGTCCACAGCACCCGCTGGCCAAAAAACGCAGCGTGCCTTTTGAGATGCTGCTGGACTACCCGATCGCATCGACCCCTTTGAGCGACGAGGTGGCGCGCATCCTGATCGAACGCTTTGGCCCGCAAGGCCACCCCGACAAGCTGGTGAACCTGCGTTGCGAAGAAGTCTCAAGCTTGCTGGAGGTGGTGCGCCACAGCGACGCCATCGTGCTGGCCATCCGCGAATCCGCGCCCGACCTGGTGGAGCTGCCGGTCACGCCCGCGCTGAACGCCAAGGCCCGCTTTGGGCTGGTGACCATCGAAGGGCGCACCGAAGCGCCCTTCATGTCCAAGGTGCGGACGCTGATGGACCGGGTGATGCGCGACCGGGCCTGAGGCCCACGAGCGCCACCTGGGCGCGAAGCGCCTTCAGCCCACGCGTGCACCGCTGGCGCGGTCAAACAGGTGCGATGCGTCGGCGGACCACTGCAGGTGCACCGCATCGCCCACGCTCGCTTGCAAGACACCGGGCACGCGGGCCGTGATTTGGCCTGCGGCGGTGTCCACCGTGGCATAGGTTTCAGGACCGGTGGGCTCGATCATGCTGAGCTTGCCGGGCAAGCCTTGCGCCGCAAAACTGATGCTCTCAGGGCGCAGGCCATAAACCAGTTCAGCGTTTCCGTGCGCTTGCACTGCTGTGCGTTGGGCATCGGTGATGGGCAGTTCCACACCATGCGCTGTCAATGCTGTGCCCACGCGCTGTGCATCCACCATGTTCATGGCCGGTGAACCGATGAATTCGGCCACAAAGCGGTTGGCCGGGCGGTTGTAAATCTGGGCGGGCGTGCCGAACTGTTGCACCCAACCGTCTTTCATCACGGCGATGCGGTCACCCAGGGTCATGGCCTCGACCTGGTCGTGCGTCACATACACGGTGGTGGTTTTCGTGCGCTGGTGCAGCAGTTTGATTTCGGCGCGCATTTCCACGCGCAGCTTGGCGTCCAGGTTGGACAGTGGTTCGTCAAACAGAAACAACTTGGGGTCACGCGCCAGGGCCCGGCCCATGGCCACGCGCTGACGCTGGCCACCCGACAGTTGCCCGGGTTTGCGGTCGAGCAGATGGCCGATTTGCAGCATCGCCGACACGCGGTCCACCGCGGCTTTGCGCTCGGCCTTGGGCACTTTGCGGATCTCCAAGCCAAAGGCGATGTTTTGCGCCACCGTCATGTTGGGGTAGAGCGCGTAGCTCTGGAACACCATGGCGATGTCGCGGTCCTTGCTGGGCAGGTGGGTCACATCGCGCTCGCCGATGTGGATGCTGCCGCTGGTGGGGTGGTCCAGGCCTGCGATCATCGACAGCAAGGTCGATTTGCCGCAGCCAGAGGGGCCGACCAAGATCAAAAATTCACCGGCATCGATTTCGAGGTCAATGCCTTTGAGGATGTGGACCGTGTCGTTGTAGGTCTTGTGGATGTTGCGAATGGCGAGTGCGCCCATGGTGTTTTCCCTTTAGCCCTTGACGGCGCCAGCGGTGAGGCCGCGCACAAAATATTTACCAGCCACCACGTAGACAAACAGGGTGGGCAATGCCGCGATCAGCGCGGCGGCCATGTCGACGTTGTATTCCTTGACGGCGCTCGAGGTGTTGGCCAGGTTGTTCAGGCCCACGGTGATGGGTTTGCTGTCTGCACCCGAGAACACCACGCCGTACAAAAAGTCGTTCCAAATGTTGGTGAACTGCCAAATCAATGTCACCACCAAAATGGGCAGCGACAGCGGCAACACGATGCGGCGAAAGATCATCCAAAAGCCTGCGCCGTCGAGCTGCGCGGCTTTGATCAACTCGTCCGGCAAGCCGATGTAGTAGTTGCGAAAGAACAGCGTGGTGGACGGAATGCCCGCCACGATGTGCACCAGCATCAAGCCCCAGATGGAGCTGGCCACACCGAGCCAGCCGAGCACCTGGCTCATGGGCAACAGCACCACCTGCATGGGCATGAACACGCCAAACAACATGAAGGCAAACAGGGTCTCGCTGCCACGGAACTTCCACTTGGACAGCACATAGCCATTAAGCGAGCCGATCAAGGTGGACAACAAAACCGCTGGGACCACCATCAGCACCGAGTTCCAGAAAAAGGGCTTCAGGCCTTCGCACTGCACGCCGGTGCAAGCGGTGTCCCAGGCTTTGAACCACGCGTCCAGCGTGGGCGCCGTGGGCAGACTCAGCAAATTGCCTGCACGCAATTGCTCAGCGTCTTTGAGCGAGGTGGTCAGCATCACATACAGCGGCACCAAAAACCAGGCCGCGAACAGCAGCAGCATGGACCACAGGATGAAGCGATGAAAGTTCAGGCGGTTCATCGTTTGCTCCGCAATTCCGAATACAGGTAAGGCACCACAATGGCGGCCACCGTGGCCAGCATCACGGTGGCGCTGGCCGCGCCCACGCCGATCTGCCCGCGTGTGAAAGCGGTGGCATACATGAAGGTGGCAGGCAAGTCGGTGGCGTAACCGGGACCGCCTGCCGTCAGCGCCATCACCAAGTCAAAACTCTTGATCGCCAAGTGCGAGACCACCATCAAGGTGCTGAAAAACACTGGGCCCAGGCTGGGCAAAATGATGCGCCAGTAAATGCGTGGCAAGCTCGCGCCATCGACCTGGGCGGCCTTGATGATCGAATCGTCGATGCCGCGCAGCGCCGCCAAAAACAGCGCCATGACAAAGCCCGCGCTTTGCCACACACCGGCAATGACCACGCAGTAAATGGCCATGTCCTGATCGACCAGCCATTCAAATTTGAAATCGGTGTAGCCCCAGCTGTGCATCAGGTGCTGCAAGCCCAGGCCGGGGTTCAAGATCCATTTCCAGGCGGTGCCGGTCACGATGAACGAGATCGCCATGGGGTACAGGTAAATCGTGCGCAAGACGCCCTCGCCGCGCACCTTTTGGTCGAGCAAGATGGCCAGCAACACGCCCAGCGCCATCGCACCAGCGATGAAGCAAAAGCCAAACACGGCCATGTTCGTCATGGCCACGCGAAAGCGGTCACTGTCCAACAAGGCGCCGTAGTGCTGCAAGCCCACAAACTCGTAGTTGGGCAAGATCCGCGAGGCGGACATGGACAGGTAGCCGTTCCAGGCCATCAGGCCATAGATGAACAGCAGCGACAGCACAAAGCTGGGCGCAATCACCAGCTTGGGCAGCCACGCGGCTTGTTGGGGGGATGATGCAGACATGGGTGATCCAATCGAGACCGGCTCGGGCTGCAAGCTCGTGACCTGCAGCCCGGCGGCTAAAGAAAGCACAAGCCCGGCGGGCTTGTGCGAGCCGACCGCACGGCCGGCTCAAAGACTCACTTGACCTTGGCGGCCGAAGCGATCTTGGCTTGAGCGTCTTTGGTGCTCATCTTGTCGTCGTTCCAGAACTGGCTGACCGCGTCTTGGATCGCGCCAGAAGTGGCCGAGCCAATGGCCATGCCGTGGGCCACCGAAGGCACCAGGCCGCCGCTCTTAGCGGTCGACACGAAGTCGTTGGAGCTGAGTTTGGCGCAGTCGTCAAACTTGGCCAGGTTCATGTTCAGGCGCACAGGGATGGAGCCCTTGTTCAGGTTGAACACTTCTTGGAAGTCGGTCGACATGATGGCCGAGGCCAGGTCTTTTTGGGCCTGGGTGTTGGCATCGTTTTTCAGCTTGAACATGGCAAACGAGTCCACGTTGAAGGTGAAGGACTTGGCGGTGCCAGGGGCAGCCACGCAAGAGAAGTCAGCGCCTGGCTTTTTGCCAGCCGCGACGAATTCGCCTTTGGCCCAGTCACCCATCAGCTGCATGCCCGCCTCGCCCTTGATGACCATGGCGGTCGCCAGGTTCCAGTCGCGGCCAGGTGCGTTTTTGTCGGTGTAGCCCTTGACCTTCTTGAAGGTGTCGAGCACCTTGGTCATGGTCGCGCCGGTCAAAGCGGTTTGATCCAACTGCACCAAAGCCTTTTTGTAGAAATCGGCCCCGCCCACACCCAGCGCCACGCTCTCGAAGGTGGTGAAGTCTTGCCAGTTTTGGCCACCGTGCGCGACGGGGATGATGCCGGCCTTTTTCAGGGCTTCAGCCGCGACAAAGAACTCGTCCCAGTTGGTGGGCACTTTGGCGCCGGCTTTTTTGAACGCGGCGTTGCTGGCCCACAGCCAGTTCACGCGGTGCACGTTCACGGGGGCGGCAATGTAGTTGCCCTTGTATTTCATGACGTTGGCGACCACGGGAGGCAGCAAGGTGTCCCACTTCTCGGCCTTGGCCACGTCGTCGATGTTGGCCAACACGCCTTCAGCGGCCCACTCTTGCAAAGCGGGGCCTTTGATCTGGGCAGCTGCCGGGGCATTGCCCGACACCACGCGCGACTTGAGCACGGTCATGGCGTTGTCACCGCCGCCGCCGGCCACGGCGAAATCTTTCCAGGTGTGGCCCTTGCCTTGCAAAGTGGCCTTCAGGGCTGCGGCCGATTTGGCTTCGCCGCCGCTGGTCCAGTAGTGCAGGACTTCGACTTCACCGGCATGGGCTGCCAAAGTCACCACGGCTGCCGTGGCCAACAGGGTGCGCTGGAACATTTTCAAAGTTTTCAAGGGTGTCTCCTGGTGTGGGGGCCTTGCCCCGGGGTTGATGTTCGAGGCGGTTATTGAGCTTTTCAGAACCTCGACCGCCGAATATTAATGTTTCATTAATTTATTAACACTAGTTTAAACCCTGAGGCCCAATTCACCAAAATCAAGGCTTCAGTCTGAACAATCCATTAAGCTTCGGGCATGAAACTGCTGCTTGCCGAAGACGATGCGATGCTGGCCGATGCCCTCACCACCCAGTTGGGGGGCGCCGGTTTTGAGGTGGAACACGCGCCCAACGGGGCCGTGGCCGACTATTTGCTGGGCAAGCAAAGCTTTGACATCGCGGTGCTCGACATCGGTCTGCCCATGCTGGACGGGCTGTCGGTGCTCAAGCATGTGCGCCAGACCCAACCGGCTTTGCCGGTGCTGCTCTTGACGGCCCGTGACGCGCTGGACGACCGGGTGGCCGGTCTGCAAGCCGGGGCCGACGACTACGTGACCAAGCCCTTTGATTTCCCAGAGCTGGTGGCGCGCTTGCAGGCCTTGCTGCGGCGCAGCCAACCGGCCAGCGCCTCGGCCCTGCTGGGGCGGCTGAGCCTGGATGCGGCCTCGCGCCGGGCCTTGGTGGCCGGCGATGCGCTGGATCTGAGCGGCCGTGAATGGACGCTGCTGGAGCTGCTGGTCAGCCAGCAAGGCAAGGTGGTCACCAAAGAACAAATCACCCAGGCCTGGAGTGCCGAAGGCGGCGAGACCGGTGGCGGCAACTCGATCGAGGTCTACATCCACCGCCTGCGCCGCAAGCTCGAAGACGCAGGCTTGGTCATCCGCACCGTGCGCGGCTTGGGCTACCTGATGGAAGCCGAGGCCTGAGCCCTTCATGTCACAGGCGTTCCCCCCCACAAGCCCTGGGCAAGCCGGTGTCTCGCTGGCCCGGCAACTGCTGCTGTGGGTCTTGCTGCCGCAAATGGTTTTGTGGGTGGCCGGCGGTGTGGGCAGCTACAAGTTTGCGGCCGGCTACGCCAACCAGGCGGTGGACGACAGTTTGCTGCAGGCCAGCCGCTCGTTGGCGCGACAGCTCAAGCCCATTGGCAATGGCTTGCTGATCGACTTTCCACGCGCCGCGCAAGACGTGCTCGAAGCCGATCCCTCGGACAGGCAGCTCTACATGGTGAGCTCGCCGCCCGGACAGTTCATTTTGGGCAACCAGGCTTTGCCACCGCCGCCGGCATTTTCAGGGGCAAGGGCCAAGGCCGAGCCGCAGCTGAACAAGCCTTACTTTTACGACGGCACCATGCCCGAGCATGACCGGGGGGCGCGGCACGCGGCCTCGGGCCAGCCGCTGCGCTTGGTGGCCCTGTACCTGCGCTTTGGCGAAGACGGCGCCACCCCCCAAACCATGCTGGTGCAAGTGGCCCGCAGCAGCGCCAACCGCGAAGAGCTGGCGCAGCGCATTTTGGTGGACATGCTGCTGCCCATGTCGATTTTGATTTTGCTGTTGACGGTGATCGTGTGGCTGGGCATTCGCGCGGGCCTGTCGCCGCTGGCACGGCTGCGCCAGCAGGTGGAAGGCCGTGCGCCGACCGATCTGGCTCCTTTGCAGCTGGCCTCAGCCCCGCGCGAGCTGTGGTCGCTGGCCACCGCCATCAACACCTTGCTGTCAGCGGTGCAAAACACGGTGGCCACCCAAAAGCGCTTCATTGGCGATGCGGCCCACCAACTGCGCACGCCCTTGGCGGGCCTGAAAAGCCAAACCGAGATCGCGCTGCAATCGACCACCGACCCCGAGCTGCGTGCCCGCTTGCAACGCGTGCACGAGAGCGCCACGCGCAGCGCCCATTTGGTCAACCAACTGTTGACGCTGGCACGCGCCGAGCCTGAATCGGTCATGGCGCAAGACCGCCAACGCTTTGACCTGCACCGCATGGCACAGACCCTGACGGCCGAATGGGTGCCCCGCGCTTTGAAGGCCCAGATCGATCTGGGCATGGACGAGCAGAGCACCCCAGCGGTCTGGGTGCATGCCAACGAGCTGTTGATCCGCGAAGCCCTGACGAATTTGATCGACAACGCCTTGCACTACGCGGGCGCAGGCAGCCAAGTCACAGTGCGTGTGCTGCCCGCACCGCTGACGCCGCCAAACTTGAACCCATCCATGGCCTTACTGGAAGTGATCGACAACGGCCCGGGCATTCCGGCTGGCGACAAGGAACGCGTGTTTGAGCGCTTCGTGCGGGCGACCGACGCAGGCAACGGCTGCGGTCTGGGCCTGGCCATCGTCAAGGAAATCGTGGAGCGCCACGCAGGCCAGGTGGAACTGGCCGATGCGGACCCAGGCCTGTGCGTGCGCGTGCGCTTGCCCATGGCGGGCAAACGCTGAACTCGAAACACATTGGTAACTTTCCGGAGCGCGCTGCGCCTTTTCGCCTGATACCCTAGCCGCCAACACACACATGGCCCACATGAACCACAACACCCCAGCCAACGCCCCACGCCTTTTGGGCGACATTGGCGGCACCAACGCCCGCTTTGCCTTGGTGCATGGCGATGGCACGCCCATCACGCAAGAAATCACCCTGCCCACCGGCCAATACCCAGACCTGGCCGCCGCAGCCCAAGCCTATTTGAGCCAAGCCGGTCAACCCGCTGTGCGCGAAGCCTGCATAGCGATCGCCAACCCCATCGACGGCGATCTGCTGAAAATGACCAACAACCATTGGCAGTTCTCCATCGAAGCCACGCGCCAGCAGCTGGGCCTGAGCAGCCTGCTGATGCTCAACGACTGGGAGGCCATGGCCATGGCCGCACCGGCCTTGAGCGACAGCGACCTCGCGCAAATCGGCTCGGGCGAGCCCGTGCCGAATGCGCCCAAAGGCTTGATCGGCCCCGGCACTGGCCTTGGCGTGTCCTCGCTGGTGCGCTCGCGCCGTGGCGACTGGGTGCCGATTGCGGGCGAAGGTGGCCACGTGAGCCTGGCCCCCACCTGCGAGCGCGAAGCGGACATCCTGCGCATTTTGTGGCGCAGCTTTGCCCACGTGTCGGCCGAGCGTGCGGTCTCAGGCATGGGCCTCGAAAATTTGTACCGCGCCATTTGTGAACTCAACGGCAGCGCCGCCGAAGCACTGACGGCCGCGCAAGTGTCCGAGCGCGGCTTGGCGGCCAGCGATGTGGCCTGCGAAGAAGCCCTGGAACGCATGTGCCGCCTGCTGGGCAATGCCGCGGCCAACCTGGCCGTGACGCTGGGCGCTCGCGGCGGCATCTACATCGGCGGCGGCGTGATTGGCCGCTTGGGCGACTACTTTGCACAGTCGGGTTTTCGCGCCGCATTTGAAGCCAAGGGCCGCTTTGAAAACTACATGAAACGCATCCCAACGTACGTGATCCGCGCCGAGCAACCGGCGCTGATCGGCTGCGCCATGGGCTTGGGCATCCACCCGGGCCGCAGCTGAGATTGAAACTCAAACGACCAAAGGCTCTTCCTGCATTTGCTCGATCTGCTCTTGCAGCATTTGCACCTGCCCACGCCAATAATCTGGCGTTCCGAACCACGGGAAGTTGACCGGGAAAATCGGGTCTTCCCAGCGACGCGCCAGCCAGGCGCTGTAGTGGATCAAGCGCAAGGTGCGCAGCGGCTCGATCAGGTGCAACTCTGAGCGCTCAAAGTCGCGCACCTGTTCGTAGCCATCCACCAAGGCCGACAACTGCGCCGTGCGCTGGCGGCGATCACCCGACAAGAGCATCCACAAGTCCTGCACCGCCGGACCCATTCGGGCATCGTCCAAATCCACAAAATGCGGGCCACCGCCGGGCAAGTCGGTGGGGGTCCACAAGATGTTGCCGGGGTGGCAGTCGCCGTGCAGGCGCAGCAGTTGACGGTCTGTTGCGCCCTGCGCCATCTTGTCCTGAATCAGCGTCACCGCCTGTGCCAACGTGGTCTGCCATTCGCGCTCGACTTCAAGCGGGATCATCTGATGGGTTTGCAGCCACTCGGCGGGCTCCCGTGCAAAGGTCTGCACGTCCAGCGTGGGGCGGTGCGCAAAAAGCTGCGCTGCACCCATGGTGTGGATGCGTGCCAGAAAACGGCCGATCCACTCCAGCACTTCAAAGTCGTCCAGCTCGGGCGTGCGCCCGCCGCGCAAGGGGCTGACCGAAAAATCAAAACCCGCGCTGTGGTGCAAGGTTTGACCACCCAGGGTCAAAGGCGCGACCACCGGCACTTCGCCCGCCACCAATTGGGCGGCGAAGTCGTGTTCTTCCTGAATCTGCGCACGGCTCCAGCGGCCCGGGCGGTAGAACTTGAGCACCACCGCCTGATGCCCCTGCTCGGGTTCGTCCAGGTGTACGCGGTAGACGCGGTTTTCGTAAGAGCTCAGCGCCAGCAGGCGGCCATCGGGCCACATCCCCAGCTCGGACAAGGCGTCCATCACCCGGTCGGGGGTGAGTTCGGCATAAGGGTGTTCAACGGTCGGTGTTTCGCGCATGCGTCGATTGTGGCGCAGTGGCTGCGCCTTCCAGAGCGTCACCGCACAAAACACGGCGCGACAGGCGCGCTGCTCGGTTTCAAATGGGCGAAAATCCTTTGATGCGCAAACACCCTCGCCGGTTCAGCCGGATCATCCAGCAAGGCCTGATTTACTCATTGCTTTTGGCCATGACCATTTTGGGTTTGGGTGGCGTCGGCTTTTGGGTGATCGACCCGCAAATCCAGACCCTGTCAGATGGTTTGTGGCTGGCCTTCACCACGGCGGCCACCGTGGGCTTTGGCGACTTGGTGCCATCCACCCACGCATCGCGGGCTTTCTCGGTGGTGGTGGTGCTTTTGGGCTTGGCTGTGCTGTCGCTGGTCACAGCCTCGCTGTCGGCGATTTTTGTCGAAAAAGAAGTCGAAGCCGAAGACCGTCAGATTGAGAAAGACCTGATGCACGAGATCCGCCAGTTGCGCCGCGAAGTGGCCGATCTGCGCCAAGAGATCAAAGCGCGAGACAGCCAAACGCCTCACTGACCTGTGAAGCGGGCCGCGCGTTTTTCCACAAACGAGCGCACACCTTCGGCCGCATCGTCCGAACGCGACAAACGCTGCTGCACGCTGATGAAGTCATGCATGGCCACCAGCGGACCGTGCTCGACACCCTTGAGCACGTTTTGCCGCGTGGCCACCACGGCCAGCGGCGCTTGCGCGGCAATTTGCTCGGCAATGCGCATGGCCTCGGCCAGCAAGCCAGCGGCGGGCACCACCTTTTGCACAAAGTTCAGGCGCAGGGCTTCGGCGCTGTCAAACACATCGGCCGTGAGCAAGTGCAAGAGCGCATTGCCCATGCCTGCGCGCTCGGCCATGCGCAGCGTGGCGCCGCCCGTGGCCATGATGCCGCGCTGCACCTCCAGCTGCGAAAACCGGCAGTCATCGGCCGCGACCACGATGTCGGCGGCCAGCATCAGCTCAATGCCCAACGTGTAGGTGATGCCCTGCACCGCCGCCACCATGGGTTTGACGCGGCGACGGTACCCTTCCATGCCCAAGTTGAGCGGGTCCACCAGACCCAGCGGCACCGACTTTTCGCCGCGCTTCATCAGCGGCGCAATGGTGGGCAAATCCAGCCCGGCGGTGAAATGGTCCCCCGCCGCACACAACACGCCCACGCGCAGAGCGGGCTCGTCGTCGAGCCGGGTGTAGGCCTCGCCCAACTCGCGGAACATCTTGGGCGTGAAGCCGTTGCGCTTGGCGGGGCGGTTGATGGCAATCTGAAGGACCGCACCATGCACGGTGCAATCGATCTGGCCTTCGGGGTGGGGCGTGGTGTTCATGGGGCCATGGTAGAGGCCAGCATGACGATGTTTCGTTCACGAAAGTGACAACGCGCCGAATTCCTTGCCGTTATGAGTCGGCGAGTAGCGCAGGGTTGAACGGATCAGGGGCGACGCGTGCTTGAGCGAAGCGAGTTTGCGGCGCACCCCGTTCAGACCGAGCAACGCAGCGTGCCCGGAGCGCCAGCGGAGGGACGGCGAATCCGGCTCGCCTTCTCTTTGCTTACTTTCTCTTGGCGAAGCAAGAGAAAGTAAGTCGCCCGCCGGGGCGAGACCCGGCTTGATCATGAATGGCGCACAAGATCGATGGACGGCCATCCAACGATCTTGCAACAAGCACTTCAGTACTTGTAAACACCCTGCCCGGTCTTGCGACCCAAGCGACCCGCCGCCACCATTTCTTTGAGCAAGGGGCTGGGGCGGTATTTGCTGTCGCCAAACTCCTTGAGGTAAACCTCCATCACGGCCAAGCACACGTCCAGACCGATCATGTCGGCCAGCGCCAGCGGGCCAATGGGCTGGTTGCAGCCGAGCTTCATGCCCGCGTCAATGGCTTCGGCTTCGGCCAAGCCTTCGCCCAGCACGAAAAAGGCTTCGTTGATCATGGGCACCAAGATGCGGTTGACCACAAAGCCGGGGGCGTTCTTGACGGTGATGGGCGTCTTGCCCAGCGCCAGCGCCATGTCATGCACCGCGTCATGGGTGGCGTCGCTGGTTTGCAGGCCACGGATGATTTCCACCAGCGCCATCATGGGCACGGGGTTGAAAAAGTGCATGCCGATGAAGCGGTCCGCACGTTGCGTGGCGGCGGCCAGTTGTGTGATCGAGATCGACGAGGTGTTCGACGCGATGATCACGTGGGGGGCCAGCATGCCATCGAGCTGCTTCAAGATCTTGACCTTGAGTTCGTGGTTTTCGGTGGCGGCTTCGATGACCAGCTGAGCACCCTTGAGGTCGTCGTAGCTTGAGCTGCCTTTGATGCGGCCCAGCGCAGCGGCCTTGTCGGCTTCGCTGATTTTTTCTTTCTTGACCAGACGGTCCAAGCTGCTGGCCACAGTGGCCACGCCTTTGGCCACGGCGGCATCCGAAATGTCGACCATCACCACTTGGATGCCCGAAACAGCGCACGCCTGTGCAATGCCATTGCCCATGGTGCCTGCGCCAATGATGCCTACGGTCTGGATGCTCATGCTCAATCCTTGAAAGTGTGTATGGGAAGTAAAGGAACAATCTTAGCGGTTGGACAGGGGCGGATTGCTGACACCTTTGCTGTGATGGCGATCCAAAAACAAGGGGCGCACCGAGCCCTCGGCCACTGGTCCCCATTGGCCGCCCGCACAACCTGTGCACTGCACCACCCGGTCAATGGCCAGATGGTTGCCTTCTTGGCCTCGTGACACCAGCAAATGCAAGACGTAAACACCCTGACGCTGGCCCACGGCGGCATGTGCGAGGGCCCGCCCCGCCTGCGGCCCGAGTGCCACGCAAATGACTACGGCGCGTATTTCCGCGATCCGGATGGGAACAAGCCGTGTCTGGCTTGTCATGGGGCGGGGTCAATGACTGTTCTTGGTTGGGTGTACGCAATGCTTGCAAAGCAACGGTTGCTGGCACTCAAGGATGTAACGTAAACATGAAAATTTCGATTAAAGCAGCTAAAATTTATCCACATTTACTGGCTTTATCTCAAGCTCGCAGTACCTCGAATGACAAGTCGGTATCGAAAGGAAACACCATGATCGACATCGCTTACTGGCTTGTCTTCTTTTCGGCAGCACTTGCTCTCAATCTTTCGCCTGGACCAGACTTAATCTATATTCTTTCGCGTTCCATAGCACATGGGAGGCGGGTAGGCTTGGCCTCAGCAGCCGGCGTCTGTACTGGGGCGTTTGTGCATGTCCTGGCTGCATCCATAGGCCTTTCAGCAATTCTTTCAACGTCCGCAACTGCTTTCACTGTTGTGAAGTATGCAGGTGCGGGATACCTTATTTATCAGGGTGTCAAATCGCTGCGCTCTGCAGGTGCAACATTCAGCGCAGCCGAAGACATTGAATCGGACGCATCAGCTTGGCGCGCATTTCGCCAAGGCGTGTTGATTGACATTCTCAATCCAAAGGTGGCTGTGTTCTTCATGGCGTTCTTGCCGCAGTTTGTGAGGCCTGGCCACGGCAGCGAATCGCTCCAGCTTGTGATGCTCGGCACGCTGGTCATCTGCGTTGCAATCATCGTTGAAGCATTTTTCGTGTTGATCGCCGCCAAAGCGACCAACTTCTTTAGAGCCCATCCCACGGCATCAGTTTTGCTAGACCGAATACTCGGCAGCGTTCTCATTGGCCTGGGCATTCGTTTAGCAATGTCAGAACAACGCAGGTGATTGGGCTGATGCTTTTGAAGTGGCAACAGAGCCACCACATGACGCCACGCACTCAAGCGCTCGAGCTCTCGAGCGCTCAAGGATATGCGCGGCAGCCACAGTTCGCTGCGTGCATTTGACAGTGCAGGCTTCAAAGACATAACGGAATATTACTGGGCGAGTGCATGTCGAAATCGTTCAAGACCCACATTCAAGCCCGTTTGACAATCTGCTTCCCACTTTGAAACCCTTGCCCTATGCCACGTCTGACTTCTTTAGGACCCGAACTCTGGTGCGCCACACACGACTTCAAGATTGGCTGGATGAAGGCATCCACCCGCATGACTGTTGTTCGCCTGGATGGAAAGCATCTGTGGTTGCACTCACCGATTCCTCTCGACAACGAGTTGCTGTCTGAATTGGCGCAATTGGGTGAAGTCCGTGCGGTGGTTGCGCCAAACAAGGTGCATCACTTGTTCCTAGCTCCCTGCGCCGCTATTTTTCCCAATGCCACGATCTATGGCGCTCCCGGTTTAGCCGAAAAACGTCCAAGTTTGCCCCCCATGCTTGAGTTAACCAGCAAGCCATTCGCTGATTGGGAAGGGCACCTCGATCAGGTCTTCATCGAGGGTATACCTTTTGCCAATGAGACCGTCTGGTTTCATCATGCATCGGCCACACTGATCATTACCGACCTTGTGCAATGCTGGGACGGCAGACTTTCATGGCCTGAAAAAATGTATGCCATGTTGACAGGCGTCAATGCCAGACTGAACGTCCCCTACACGGTGAGAGCCCTGGTGCGTGACCGGGAAGCGTTCCAGCGCAGTGCTGCTCGCATCCTGAAGTGGCCGATCCAACGGATCGTCATGGCTCACAACACCGTGATCGATGTGGACGCGCATGCGCGCATGCACTGTGCGCTCGCTCCGCTCATCAACTCCTGAACCGCTTGCGGGTCAACGCCAGCGCGATCCAGAACGCCACCACCGCAAACACCGCCAACACCAGCACATGGCGCAGGGCTTGGTCTGGCCAGCGGTCTAAAAACAGCGGGCGCACCAAATCCACCGCCACCGACAGCGGCAGCCATTCGGCGATGGCGCGGACGATGGGTGGCAGCTGCTCACGCGGAAAGAAGATGCCCGAGAGGAACATCATGGGCGTGAGGAACAGCGTGAAGTAATAGGTGAAGAAGTCGTAGCCTTTGGCCAGCGCATTGAAGATCAGCGCCATGCAGCTGAAGGTGATGCCCACGCCCAGCAGCACGGGCCAAGCCACCAGCAGCTTCCAGCTGTGGCTGATGCCCAGGGCCAGCATCACGCCCAAAATGGCCGTGACGGTGAACAGCGATTTGAACGCGGCCCAGAGCATTTCGGCCAGCACCACATCGTCCAGGCGCACCGGGGCGTTCATGATGCCGTCCCAGGTTTTTTGCACATGCATGCGTGAGAAGGCCGAATACAACGCCTCAAAGGTGGCCGCGTTCATGGCGCTCATGCAGATGCTGCCGCTGGCCAGAAACAGGATGTAGGGCACCTTCTCACCGCCCAGCTCGATCTGCCCGACCAGCGAACCCAAGCCGTAGCCAAAAGCCACCAGCCACATGAGCGGCTCGGCGATGTTGCCCACCAGGCTGGGGATGGCCAGTTTTTTCCAGACCAGCCAGTTGCGCAAGAACACCGGCCACCAGCGCATGGACAAGCGGGGCGCGGCCCAGATGTTGTTTTGGATTTGACTCATGGCTTAACCCTCTTCCCGAATCTGGCGTCCGGTCAATTTCAGGAACAGGTCTTCCAAGTTGGAAGGGCGGTGCAGCGTGCGCAAGTTGGGCCAAGACTCCAGCGCGTGCATCAGTGCGCGGCTGTCATGGGTATAAAAGAACACGGTTTCGCCGCTGACCTCGACCCGACCGGCCAGGGCTTTCAAGCTGGCTTCTTGCGCCAGCGCCACGGCCCCATGACCAAACACCTCGACCACCTCGGGCTCCAGGTGCTCGGCGATCAAATCGCGGGGTTTGCCTTCGGCGATCTTGCGGCCTTGGTCCAACACCAAAAGGCGCGAGCACAAGCGCTCGGCCTCGTCCATGAAGTGGGTGGTCAGCAAGATGGATTTGCCTTCTTGCAGCAGCACTTGCAGGCGCTCCCACATCAGGTGGCGCGCTTGCGGGTCCAGGCCGGTGGTGGGCTCGTCCAGCATCAAGAGGCGCGGCTCGTTGATCAGGGCGCGGGCCAGGCTCAAGCGGCGCTTCATGCCACCCGACAGCTCGCCGGGTTTGGCTTTGCCTTTGTGGCTCAGCGCCGCAAACTCCAGCAGTTTGGGGATGCGCTCGCGGATGGTGGCGGTGGGCAGGCCAAAGTAACGCCCAAACACCATCAGGTTTTCTTCCGCCGTGAAGTCGGGGTCCAGCGTGTCCATCTGCGCGACCACGCCCAGCTGGCCTTTGATGGCCAAGGCATCGCCAGGCATTTGCAGGTGGTCGAAATAGCGGATGTCGCCAGCGTCGGGCACCGATAGGCCCAGGCACATGCGCAAGGTGGTGGTTTTGCCCGCACCGTTGGGGCCAATCACGCCCAGGCATTCGCCCGGCTCGATGTGGAAAGACAGGTCATTGACCACCGTGGCATCGCCGTAGCGCTTGACCAGGTGATCGACCGAAAGCAAAGGGGAGTTCATGCTGCCATTGTGCCTGTGCAGGCAAGGTCGGCGCTGAAGCTGCCGACCTACGGGACAGCACCGTTGCAGCCTGCGGTAGGTCGGTGGCTTCAGCCCCGACAGGGCGCCTGCGCCAGAGCCCATCGGGCGGGCCGATAAAATCGGGGCATTGTCTTGATCCGCCCTTGGCGGCCCCCTCATGTCTTCTTCCTTTTCTGACCGCCTGGCGGTCTTGCCGCAGTACCTGATCCCCAAACAAGCCCTGACCGCTTTTGCGGGCTGGGTGGCGGGCAGCCAGTGGGGCGGCGTGACCACCGGCATCATCGACCGCTTTGTGCGCCGATACAACGTGAACATGAGCGAAGCGGCCAACCCGGACACGGCCAGCTACAAGAGCTTCAACGCGTTTTTCACGCGCCCACTGAAGGCGAGCGCTCGCCCATTGGCCGCAGCTCCCTTTGTCAGCCCGGTGGACGGGGCCATCAGCCAATGCGGGGCGATTTCAGGCGATCAGGTGTTTCAGGCCAAGGGCCACAGCTACAGCACACGCGCTTTGGTGGGCGGCGATGCGGCGCTGGCTGCGCAGTTTCAAGACGGTGAATTTGCCACCTTGTACCTCAGCCCCCGCGACTACCACCGCATCCACATGCCCTGCGCAGGGCGCCTCTCGCGCATGATTTACGTGCCGGGCGAGTTGTTTTCGGTGAACCCGACCACCGC
>JACCDH010279433.1_pt1 | contig 22143 bp, 19 predicted proteins | sample 7442481 | NCBI WGS metagenome assembly JACCDH01 (sample SAMN15323433, study PRJNA562643) | freshwater metagenome | isolation source: river surface water | place: USA:Blue River Watershed | collected 2017-08-15
AAAGCAATATTTTTTTTAGGTAGCTCATCGAAGTAATAATAAATCTCCTGTTTTTATTTTTTTAGTACCATCAGAAAAAAACAACTCTACTTTCCATATGTACACATCTTGTTTACATAGTTGACCTTTATAGTATCCATCCCATCCAATATTTATATCGTTGCTTTCAAACAACAACTCACCCCAACGATTATAAACTGTTAATCGATAATTTTCTGCCCCTTCCACTACTGGATAAAAAACATCATTGTTGTATTCACCTCGATTAATAAATCCTCCATTGCCCCCATTAGGGTTAGGAGTAAATGCATTTGGCACTACCACATTTCCACCACTCTCTGCCTTTACTGCTTTTGTTTGAACAAAGGTATCGGTACAACCAAAAGCATTGCGAACAATTAATGTGATATCGTATTCGCCTTTTTCCAAATAATAATGAGTTGGTGATGCTTCAGTAGAAGTAAAACCATCGCCAAAATCCCAAAAATATTGTACAGCATTTTGACTTAAATTAAAAAATACAACAGGATCACTTGGAATAAAGACTACTTTTGGTTGCGATATAAAAAACGCATTCGGCAATCCATATACATTCACACTATCTACGTGTACATCGAGCGATTGCCCACCTTCACCATAGGCTATTAAACTTACTGTATACAAACCACCTTCGGTATAGGTATGTATCGGATCTTTTTCGTTTGATTTTTTACCATCACCAAAATCCCATTCATAACGATCGGCATATAATGTATTATTTGTAAATGCAAGCGTTAAAGGTGCACAACCCTGACCAGAACCTATAAAACTCACAACAGGCGAAGGTGGTTCTATTTTAACGATGCGTTGTAAAGTATCGGCACATTGCGAATTAAACACAATTAATGTAATGGTATATGTACCCGGATTAGCATACGAATAAGTTGCTGGATTTGCTAATAAAGAACTATCGCCATTACCAAAATACCATTTGTAATTTAAACCAGCTTGTATGTTTTGATTGATAATATTAAAAGTATTCTGCGGAAATTTAATGATAGCATTACTTACAATAAAATCGGCATTTGGTCGAGGTAAAATTCGTATCGTTTTTATAAATTCTGATGTACATCCATAGGCCGAACTTGCAATTAATTTCAACTCAGCAATACGAACACTTGCTGTATTATTTATTATATTGATGGTAGGATTTACAGCGGTATCTATTAATGCATTATCGATAAACCATTGGTACGAAATTGTATTTGTTGAAGTATTAAATACATTGCTTACAAATGGACTACATAAAATTGTATCGCTTAAGTTAAAGTTAGCTCTTAGCTCTGGGAATACTGTTATTCTTCTGCTAAATGTATCTACACATCCAAAAGAATTTTGAACCGCTAGTACTATATCACGTTCGATAGGAACATTGGTTGTATTCGTAAAGGTTTTTTGAAAAGTAGCATTTGTATTATTGCTGGTTTCTCCATCACCAAAATCCCATTGGTAGGTGATTCCAGGCGTCGATTGATTTGTAATGTTTAATTGCAAAGGTTGACAACCAGAACTTAAGTCGGTAATAAAACTTGCAGTAGGTTCGGGCAACACACGAACTCTTATGGTAGTATCGCTACTGCAACCAAAGAGAGAAATAACTTGTAATTTAATATCATAATACTGATCAACATTCGAAAGATTTGCGATGTTGAAATTTCTATTTTGAGAAGAATCGATTAATGAATTATTTAAATACCAATAATATTTATTCCCATTAATTGAGCGATTATCACTGAATGAATTGTAGGGTGAACACATAAGTGTATCAATCGTAAACCGTGCTTGTACTTTCGGATATACAGTAATAGTTCTACGTTGATCTTGAAAACAACTATCGTTATTAAATGCTCTTAAAATAACTTCAAATTCTTGTGCAGCTGTACCGTTATTGGTATACCTGTGTTGAACTGAAGTTGTAGTATTACTTAACAAAGAATCTCCATCACCAAAATACCAAATGAAGCGCGAAGCATTGGTACTTGTATTTTGAAACTCTATTGTATCAGGAGAACATATAAAACTATTATCAGGATTAAACATTACTCCAGGTAATGGTTTTACTCGGATGGTTTTAAATACGGTATCTCTACAACCGAAAGCATTTTCAAAAATTCCTCTGCATTGATAGTCTACAATATTGTTCGTTAAATTAACATAGGTGTGTTGCGGCGAAGCGGTGTTCGACGATTGAGCATCGCCAAAATCCCATTGGTAAGAAACAACACCTGGGAATGAAGGAAAGTTAACTATTAAGGGAGTACAACCAGAATCGACATTAGTTGTAATGCTTAAATTTTGATCTGGATAAACAAGTACTGGCAAAAAAGTAGTATCGGTACAATTAGCAACATTTCTGGCAATAAGACGGACATTAAATACTCTAATTTGATTCGTATTGTTTGTAAACTGATGAATTGGATTTGGAAGAATACTCGTATTCCCATCATCGAAATCCCAATTGTAAGAAATTGCTCCAGTAGAGGTATTTAAAAAATTAATTGGACTTGGATTACATGAAGGTAGAGTGTTGGCCGCAATAGATGCTATAGGATTCGGAAACACTACAATAGTTTTAGTGATAGAATCTCTACAACCAAAAGTTGTTTGAGCGATTAGTTTTATACTGATGGTATCGTTGCTTGTGCCATTGTTCGTAAAGGTAAATGTAGGTGAACTACTTGTGCTAATGGTTGTGTTTCCTCTCTTCCATACATAAAAATTAGGATCAGCATTCGAACTACTATTATTGAGTGTAACGTTAAGTGGTGAACAACCAGAAATTACACTAGGGTTAAAATTTGCCGTTGGTGGAAATTGTACGTTGAGCTGTTTTATGATTGTATCCGGACAAGCATTTTGTGATTGAACTATGAGGCGAACATTATAAATACCTGGTGTAGAAAATACGTGCGTAGGATTCGTTAGGTTGGATGTGTTATTTACTCCCGAAGAAGGATCATCGAAATTCCATGTGCGCGAGGTAATATTGTTTCCTGGATATTGTATGGATGTGTTGGTAAAAGCGGCCGCTTGATTTACACATACACTACTTACTGTAAAATCGGCATCCGGACTACGGAAAATATTTACAGTACGAGTACGATCGTGTGAACAACCATCGGCAGAAGTAACGCGCAAACGAATAGTTGTAGTTTGAAAATATTTTTGTGATGGAGGAGTTTGACCAGTAAAATCAAAGGTTCCATTGTTATCAAAATCCCATTGCCATTGTGTTGCATTAGTGGAGTTGTCGGTAAAATTTACCACTAGTGAATCGCAACCATTAATATTATTCGCTTGGTTATTCAAACTAAAATTTGAAGTAGGACGAGGCAAAACATAGATACGTTTTATAAATGTATCGGAACAGGAGAAACCTAGAGGGTTAGTAACTATTAAACGAACATCAAAGAAAATAATACCTGCACCAGTATTATTAAAAGTGTTATTAGGGTTTGTTGCAGTACTTGTATTGCCATCTCCAAAATTCCATGCGTAGGTCATTCCTACCGTACTAGCATTACTAAAGCTCATTGCAGATCCACCACAAACAGTATCAACAGAAGTAAAGAAAGCATTGGGTGGATCAATAATACTTATTTGACGAACTGCGGTATCGATACCACAAAAACTACTATCGAGTAAAATAATAGTATAGGTAACTGGTCGTGGCGTACCTTTAAAACGAATGGTTCGTGCATTGCTAGGTGGCCATGGAATCCATGCGGTTACACTATCAATTCCCGGACCTTTAAAATCTCTGATAATCCAACGCTCAAAACGTTGCTGCGTATTACCATCAGCAAAACAATTACGAATGGTGCTATTTGTAAAGGTAACGGTTGTATCGGGATAACATAATACAGTTTTATTTGCATTGATTATTGCAGAATCTAAATCATACACTTGTATAGGACCATAGGTGTTTGTTGATACAACACTACCCGTGCATCGATTTCGTGCGGTTAGTGTTACTACGGTATTACAAGAAACTCTGTTGCGTAGGTAAACGTGCGAGATGGTATCGTTTGCGTTCGTATGATCGAATGTATCAACAGGGGTGCCATCACCATAATCTAAAGTAAAAATAGTTGTTTTAGAAACATTGGTCGACTTATTTACGAATTGAATAGTGTTGGGTGCACATATTGTAGTTACACTACCAGTTAATGGAGTAATTTGAGCAATAACACTACGTTCATTTATAAACCTAATTTGTGTTACACACAGGGGAGCCAATTGTGTAACCGTAATTAAATACGTATCAATGGCTGCCGAATAAACATGGTTTAATACTTGACCTGCAGCAATGGAAGCAAAATTTTGAACTGCTCCACCATCTCCCCAATTAATCGTACTTGCTGTTAACGCATTTACATTTATAAATGAAAGGGAAACATTCGCTGGACTAGCACCAATTATACAGTTCACATATACGGGTTGTGCTGTGGTGTCGCCGGCTGCATCAATAAATTGTATACATTGAGCATTTGATGATTTAGAAGCTACTAAAATCAGCAGAAAAGCAAGAGAGAATAAAGTAAGTTTTGCAAATTTCACAACGGTATGCTTACTTCTACGCATAGTTAGTGTAGAGGTTACAATGCGGCAAAGATAAGAATGAAATATTACTAAACTTACGTTCTATTGATAAGAGTTTATTAACAATTATGCTACAAATTCTTAGAAAGAAAGCTATTAGTCTAATTTATCGGCAAGGAGTTTAATTTCTATCAATGGGGATATATTTTCATATAGAATTCCATAAACAGCTCTACAAATAGGAATATTAACTTTATGATTTCGATTAATTTCGTGAATACATTTTACTGCATAATATCCTTCGGCGATCATTCCCATTTCGAATTGTGCGGATTTTACAGAGTACCCTTTCCCAATCATGTTACCAAAGGTTCTGTTTCTACTGAACTGCGAATAAGCGGTTACTAATAAATCGCCCAAATAAGCCGATTCTTTAATATCTCTATTGATAGGATGAACAGCAGCTAAAAATGCTTCCATTTCGCGTATGGCATTTGATATAAGCACCGATTGAAAATTATCACCATAATTTAAACCGTGGCAAATACCGGAAGCAATTGCATAAATATTTTTCAAAACAGCGGCATATTCTGTTCCATAGATATCGTCGCTGGTGGTAGTTTTTATGTAACGAGTAGTTAAAAAGTTAGCAAAACTCTGAGCATTATCTTGATTTTCGCAAGCAATGGTGAGGTATGATAATTTCTCGAGCGCCACTTCCTCAGCATGGCAAGGGCCACTGATTACTAAAATTTGATCGATAGGTACTTGGTATACTTCTCTAAAATAATCGCCAATGATATAATTATATTCTGGTACAATTCCTTTAATAGCAGATACAATGTATTTATTTTTAAATACTGATGGATCTATCGATTGAAGGGTTGTGTGTAAAAAGGCTGCAGGTACTGCAAAGATAAGGCATTCTGCATTTTCAATAATATCAGATAGGTTTGAACTGATGTTTTCGGGTTTAAGATTTACTTCAGCAGAACGTAGGTAATTTAAGTTATGACCGTATTTAACAATGTTTTCGATAGCACGTTCATCACGCATCCACCAACGAACTTCATGCTTAGCATCGCATAACATTTTAACAATTGCGGTAGCCCAGCTCCCACCCCCAATAACGGCAATTCTTGAGCACTCTGATAAGTTTAGCATCACTAAAGATAATAGTTTGGGCAAATATATAAAAATAAAGCACGAGCAAATTTAATTCGGAGTATGACTGCAATCATAAATTAATGATTTCCAAAGAGTCAATTTTGATGTATCAATTATAAACAAATCACAATTATGAAAAAGTTATTCATATTAACATCCATAGGCTTCGCACTAGCAGCTTGTGGAGGAAGCTCAGACAGTGCTCAAAGCACTGAAAATTCTAGTGTTGCAACAACACAAGAAAGTACTGCTAGTACAGAGAACCCTAGCTACGACCCTAAGCGTGGTGAAGGTAAATTTGATCATGTAGAATTAGGCGCAAGTTTAGATGCTGCTATGGCAACAAAAGGAGAAGAAGTGGCTGGAGTAAAATGCTCATCGTGCCACAAAACAAGCTCTGAAAAACTAGTAGGACCAGGGTGGGAAGGAGTAACAAAACGTAGAGCACCAGAGTGGATCATGAACTTTATTACTAACCCTGATCCAATGATTGATAAAGACCCAGAAGTACAAGCGCAATTAGAAATATGTTTGGTAAGAATGCCTAATCAAGGATTGAATGATGAAGAGGCTAGAAGTATACTAGAATACATGCGTAAAATAGACGGAGTTAACTAAACCATCAATATAAATAATTATGAAAAAAAATATGCTAATGGCTACAGTATTTGCAGCAAGTGCATTACTTAGCCTACAAGCTTGTAAGCCAAAAAATGCTAGCAATGCCGTTTCGGGCGATGCTGCAGAAAAAGCTTATGTAGCACCGGGAAAATACGACGCTTACTATAATTTTGTGAGTGGCGGTTTCAGTGGGCAAATGAGTGTTTACGGTTTACCAAGTGGAAGATTATTAAGAGTAATTCCTGTATTTTCTGTAGATCCAGAAAAAGGATGGGGATATAGTGAAGAGACAAAACCGATGTTAAACACATCGCACGGTATGGTTCCTTGGGATGATTTGCATCACACCGAACTATCGCAAACAAATGGTGAGATAGACGGACGTTGGGTGTTTGGGAATGCAAACAATACACCACGTGTTGCCCGTATCGATTTAAAAACATTTAGAACTGCTGAAATTATTGAATTACCTAACAGTGCTGGTAATCACTCTTCGCCATTTATTACTGAAAATACTGAGTATGTAGTTGCGGGAACTCGTTTCAGCGTACCTAGCGATAACAGTAATGGTGATGTAGGTATTGATACTTATAAAGAAAATTTTAAAGGCCACTTAAGTTTTATTGGAGTTGACAAAGAAACTGGCAAAATGAGTTTGACATTTCAAATTCGTTGCCCTGGTGTAAACTTCGATTTAAGTCACGCTGGTAAAGGAAAATCACATGGATGGTTCTTCTTCTCATGTTACAATACAGAACAAGCCAATACTTTGTTAGAGGTAAATGCATCACAAAAAGACAAAGATTTTATAATGGCGGTGAATTGGAAAAAAGCAGAAGAATATATTAAAGCAGGAAAAGGCAAAAAAGAAAAAGTTAAGTATGCTCATAATACTTATAGCGATGAAACTCACAGTGCCACTTCAAAAATAATGGAAGAAGTATTGGTTTTAGATGCTGAAGAATTAAAAGATATTTGCTATATGATTCCTTGTCCAAAGTCGCCACACGGTTGTGATGTTGACCCAACAGGAGAATACATTGTAGGTAGTGGTAAATTAGCTGCATTAATACCAGTGTTTAGCTTTGACAAAATTCAGAAAGCGATTGCTGATAAAGCATACGATGGTGAATATGATGGCATCCCTGTAATTAAATACGAAGCTGCATTATATGGTGAAGTTAAAAAACCAGGCTTAGGCCCATTGCATACCGAGTTCGATGGAAACGGAAATGCATATACTTCATTCTTCGTATCATCGGAAGTAGTAAAATGGAACATCAAAGACTTAAAAGTGTTAGATAGAGCATCTACTTTCTACTCAGTTGGTCACTTATGTATTCCTGGTGGCGATAGTAAAAAACCATCACCTAATTACTTAATTGCTTACAACAAAATTACTAAAGATCGTTACTTACCAACAGGTCCTGAGTTATCGCAAAGTGCACAAATATTTGATATCTCTGGCGATAAGATGCAATTGATTTTAGACTTCCCAACTATAGGAGAACCGCATTATGCGCAAGCAGCTCCAGCAGAATTGATTTCTAAAAACCAAGTAAAGATTTTCAAAATTGCTGAGAACAAACATAAATATGCAACTAAAGGAGAGAAAGAATCGAAAGTTGTGAGAGAAGGAAACCAAGTGCATGTATACATGACATCTATTCGTTCGCACTTCTCACCTGACAATATTGAAGGTGTAAAAATTGGTGACGAAGTATATTTCCACGTTACTAACTTAGAGCAAGATTGGGATGTGCCGCATGGCTTTGCTGTAAAAGGCGCAAGCAATGCAGAGTTACTTATTATGCCAGGTGAAACTGCAACTTTAAAATGGGTACCAGATAGAGTAGGTATGTTCCCAATGTATTGCACCGACTTCTGTAGTGCATTACACCAAGAGATGCAAGGATACGTAAGAGTATCGCCCAAAGGCAGTTCAGTACCATTGAAATTTAGCTTAGGCAATACCTCAGCCTCTGCGAAGTAATAAAAACAACAGAAGGAAGTAGATTCCTACTTCCTCTTTTTATTTTTTTCTTATGAAAAGATTAACACAGCTACTTCTAATAGTAGCATCGATCGCATTATTCATTTCTATTTTTGTTCCTATTTGGAGAATAGATTTAGATGCACCTCAATATCCAGAAGGTTTAGGTTTATTAATTTACTCTAATAAGTTAGCCGGTGATGTTGATATTATTAATGGCTTAAACCATTACATAGGAATGAAAACATTACATGCCGACGATTTTGTGGAGTTTACAGTATTGCCATACATTATTGGTTTCTATGCCTTGTTTACCCTACTTGTTGCCATCTTAAAAAACAAACGCTTATTACAAATTCTCTTTGTATTGTTTGTCGCTTTTGGAGTAATCGCGATGATCGACTTTTGGAGATGGGAATACGATTATGGACACAATTTAAATCCGAATGCGGCTATTATCGTGCCGGGTATGGCTTACCAACCACCACTCATTGGCTTTAAACAATTATTGAATTTTGGAGCCTATTCTGTACCAGCCATTGGAGGAATACTATTTATTCTTGCAGGCATATTAATGCTCGTAAGTGTATGGATGGAAAGAAAAAACAATAGTTATACAAAAAAAATTAGCTTAGGATTATTGTTTTTATTTGGTGTAGGACTAAACTCTTGTACCGATATTAATCTACCCGTAGCTATAAAATACAATGCCGATGCATGCGATTATTGCAAAATGACGATCCTAGACAATAAATTTGCGGCAGAATTTAAAACAAATAAAGGAAGAGCATTTAAGTTCGACGATTTACAATGTATGCTAGGTTATATTGGTGAAGGCAATGAATATGCAAAAGATGCTAGCCATTATTTCGTATGCGATTTTTCAAGCAATTCATTAATTCCAGTGGATAAATCTACAATTATTTATTCTGAAAGTATTAGTAGTCCTATGGGCGGAGGAATGGCGTGTTTCAGCAATATTGATTCGGCTACAAAATACAAGGAGATTTACCAGGCCAATTCATTAACTTGGCTGGAACTCCTTAACCAAAAATAACAATGAGTATTCGTTCCGTAATTGTACTATTTCTATTAGTGTTCACAAAGAACGTTTTCAGTAAAGAGCTACATGTAGGCAAATCGCAAACGTATACAAAAATAAACGACGCGATACGTATGAGCGCCAATGGTGATTCTGTATACGTACATGAAGGTATTTACAAGGAGAAAACTATTATCATTAATAAAAGCATCTATTTTATTGGCATCAATAAACCTGTTATTGATGCAGAACACAAATACGAAGTAGTAAAAATACATGCAAACAATGTAGTGTTTACAGGCTTTGTAGTTCAAAATTCAGGCTACGCTAGTTTAGATGATCCTGGAGGGATTAAAGTTTTTGAAAGTAAAAACGTAAAAATTACACACAATGAACTAAAAAATAATTTCTTCGGTATTTACTTACAACAATCGAACAATTGTTTAGTAGCAAACAATAGAATTGAAGCTAGCGGAACCGACGAGCAGCAAATAGGCAATGGAATACATTGCTGGAAAAGCGACAGCCTAATTATTGAGGCAAACAAAATTAATGGACACCGCGATGGTATTTATTTTGAGTTTGTAACAAACTCTGTTATTTGGAGAAACATCTCATTCCAAAACATCCGTTACGGTTTACATTTTATGTTTTCTAATGATGATGCCTATATATCCAATGTATTCAAAAATAATGGAGCCGGTGTTGCCGTTATGTTTACACATCGGGTGAAGATGTTTAATAATTATTTCATTAATAATTGGGGTGATGCTGCGTATGGCTTACTGCTTAAAGAAATTTCAGATAGTTACATTTTAGGAAACGATTTCCAATCGAATACTACAGGCATTTTCATGGAAGGCACTAATCGAATTTTAGTGGAACACAACAACTTCGATGAAAATGGTTGGGGAATGAAGATCCAAGCAAGTTGTATGGATAATACGATTGAACGAAATAATTTCAGAGCAAACACTTTTGATGTGAGCACCAATGGAACATTGGTATTAAATAAATTCAGCGAAAACTATTGGGATAAATACGAGGGATACGATTTAAACAAAGACGAACTTGGCGATGTGCCCTATCGCCCATTGAGTTTGTTCTCTGTGATGGTAGAAAAAAATAATACCCTAATGCTTCTCTTCAGAAGTTTTATGATAAACCTACTCGATAAATCTGAAAAAATAATTCCTAGCTTAACCCCAGAAAACTTTATCGACGAGAAGCCCAAAATGAAAGCATTTCAAATATGATTAAAATAGAAAATCTATATAAAAAATACACAAAGCTTGAGGTTCTAAAGAATGTAAATGCAGAATTTAGAGCTTCGGAATGTATTGCACTCATTGGCCCCAATGGCTGCGGTAAAACTACTCTTATAAAAAGTATATTAGGCATGGTAATACCAAGTGCTGGGAATATATATATTAACGGGAAAAATATTTCAAACGAAATAAATTACCGAAATGAAATTGGCTACATGCCTCAAATTGGCCGATATCCTGAAAACATGAGCATTGGCCAAATTATTGAAATGATGAAGGAATTACGCTCTTCGGTTAGGGAGCACGACATGGAATTATATGAAGCTTATCAACTAAATAAAATACTTGATAAACGTATGCGTACTCTTTCTGGTGGCACCACGCAGAAAGTAAGCGCAGCCTTGGCTTTTATGTTTAACCCAAGTGTTTATATTCTCGATGAACCAACAGCTGGCTTAGATCCCATAGCTTCAGAAATATTAAAAGAAAAAATGTTAAGAGAAAAAGCAAAGGGAAGATTAATTATTATCACTTCCCATTTGCTAAGCGATTTAGATGAATTAATATCTGAAATTGTATTTATGCAGGATGGCGAACTTTTAATACATCAAGCTATAGAACAATTAAAGACTAATACAGGTGAGCAAAAAATCTCGAAAGCTATTGCCTCTTTATTAAAAAAACACAAACATGAATAGGATAATAAAATTTATTATACTCGATATTTTAAGGAACAAAATTATGTTCTTTTACACCATGCTCCTATTTGTGTTGAGCATGAGTATTTTTAGCTTGGAAGACAATGAAGCCAAAGGAATGTTAAGCCTTCTAAACATTGTACTTTTAAATGTACCATTGGTGTCTATAATTTTCTCTACCATTTACATTTACAACAGCTCCGAATTTATTGAGCTATTAATTAGCCAGCCCATTAAACGAAACAAAATATGGATGAGTTTATTTATCGGATTAAGTAGTTCACACATTATTGCTTTTTTAATTGGCACGGGCATTCCTATATTATTATACAGTTTCAATAGCAACGGATTTCTAATGATTGCCTTAGGTACATTTATTTCCGTAATATTTAGTGCCATTGCTTTTTTATGTTCTATACTCTCGCGCGACAAAGCAAAAGGTATAGGTTTATCCATCTTACTTTGGTTATTTTTTAGTTTACTGTTTGATGGTATTATAATGTTTCTTTTGTTCCAACTATCAGATTACCCTATAGAGCACTGGATAGCTCTTGTAACAGCTTTAAACCCTATTGATTTGGCACGTATTACCATGTTGCTACAAGTAGACCAATCGGCATTGCTAGGTTATACTGGTGCGGTATTTAAAGAAAACTTTGGTTCTACCATGGGAATAGTATTGGCAACAACTTTGTTATGTGTTTGGGTAATTGTACCCTTTATGATTTCGTTAATAAAATTCAATAAAAAAGACCACTAATTTCATTTATAAAAAAAGATGAAAAAAGATATACAAAATAGAAAAGACCTAGAGAAACTCATTGAGTTGTTTTATGGTATTGTAAAAGAAGACAAGGCCATTGGCTTCTATTTTACAGAGGTTATGAAAGTTAAATGGGAGCATCATTTACCCACCATGTTAAACTTCTGGGAAAACCTCGTATTTCACCAAAACGATTATGAAGGTAACCCCATGTCGATTCATAAAACCATCAATAAAAAACACAAAATGAAAGCGAGTGATTTTACTCGTTGGACAAAACTATTCAATAAATGTGTAGATGAACTATTTGAAGGAGAGAATGCAGAGAAGATAAAATTTAGAGCAGGCAGAATTGCAAGAATAATGAGCGATAGTTTATTCAAAACAAAAAAAAGCATAGAGTAAATTACCCTATGCTTTAACAATAAATCTTATAACCAAATGAAATTTATTGTCCTGGCACTAAAACATGATCAATTACATAAATCACCCCATTTGAAGCCTCCACAGTACCAATTATTTTAGCCTCATTATTTACATAATAATCTTCACCTTTTTTGGTAATCTTTATATTTCCACCATTCACCTGACCAACAACTTGGCCATCTTGGAAATTTTCTAATTTATAAACGCCAACCGAAACGTGGTATTGTAAGATATCAATTAAGGCATCTTTTTTCTCCGGAGTTAATAATGATTCAACGGTACCTGCAGGCAATGCATCGAAGGCTGCGTTGGTAGGTGCAAATACGGTGAAGGGTCCGGCATTGCTTAATGCATCTACTAATTCAGCAGCTTTTACAGCGACTACTAAAGTCGTGTGGTCTTTACTCGATACGGCTACTTGAACAACATTTGGGTTAGATACATCGTCTTGTACTGCCGATTGTCCAGCTCCTTGTTCAGTAGCTTCGTTATTACTTGATGGGTTCTCTGTTGTGCTTGCATTTCCACAGGCTAATACAAACATCAAACTAGAAATTAAGATAGGTTTTACTAGTGTTTCCATAACGTTTAATTGTTTACTCAAATGTAAAACAACTAAAGTGCATGGGTTATGAGTCTAGTCATAAATTCTATATTTTTTGAACAACCATAACACACTCAGAACAATGGCTATACTTACTAAAAACAAATACACATGAATGTTTGGTAAAAGGGTGCTAAATGCTCCAGCAATGCCTTGCACACCTAATAAAAACTCATTAATTAAAATACAAATAATAAATAGTACGAAGGCATTTAAATTTTTAAAGGATAAGACATTTACCAATAAAAAACTTAAAATAAATACACTTATAATTACTAATAATACTAAATGTAAATAGGCAATAACAATAGGTCGCAGACTGTATGCTAAGTGGCTTAAATACGGTATGGTGGAGCCGAGTTGCAACATCAGCTTTAGTGTAAAAGCAGCTAACAATAAATAGATAATGTTCCTAAGTGTTACATTTATGTTCATTAACAATATTTTTTTATTGTTATACATTTGCAATAAAAGATCGCCCCATACATATAACTGCAAAAATGCCGAAAGCACAACGGCAGTGTATAATGTCATAGGTATTTTCATCCATAATACTGATAGAAAATAATTTGGAATAATGGATATGCAAAATGTTAATGAAATAAATTTTAATCGTTTTAAATCTATTTTATTATTCAGCACATAAACAAACAGGCCCATACATGCGGCTATAAACCAACCATTGTATTGAAAGTGTAAATAATAATAAACACTTGCTAGTTGTAATTCTTGATTATAAATTTTATTGATGGCCATGTATGCTAAGGCGAAAGTCCCCAACATAGAAAGTACATTAAAGAACAATGCAAAATAAAACCATCGGTTAATTAATTTAGGCAAATTACTTTTGCTCAAATCTCTAATATAATAATAGGCAAAAGCAATAGAGTTAATGAGTAATAAAAACGAAAAAGCATTGGAACTTATGTGATATCCTTTAAATATAAAAGAAAAAAGCATCGCATAAGACAATAGTAAATTAATGATAAATATTCGTTCGTATTTTTTAAAATCTACAATATAGTTTTTAGACAACACATGAACTAAAAGGAGATACAAAGCCTGACTAATCCAACCTATAAATGCGAAATGCGAATGTGCATGTTGTATGTGTTTCTGATCGAGCTGAGGCAATGAGAAAACAATTTTATAACGCATTAATAAGCCTAAGCAAGCAACTATCAATAAATTAAATAGCAGCCAAAAGGTCCATTTTTTACAGTTCATTAGTAGTATAATTTATGCTGACGAATTTCAATTTTATTTGACTTTTGAATTTTCAGCAAAGTTCTGATGACAGTTTCTACCCGCAATCCTGTAAAGTTCGCAATCTCTTGGCGGGTGTAAGGAATTAATATTTTCCCCTTCGTTTCAACATGTTGTTTTTTATACGAATTGAGAAAGGCTAAGATGCGATGTTCTGGATTATTGTTTGCAATTTCTCTTGCTGTAATGGATTTACTATAAATTCTATTTGCAAATAATATCACAAATCTTTTTAACAATTCAGGGTACTCAGCAAGAATTTTATGAAAATTCTCTAAAGATATTCTCAAGAGAATAGTTTTTTGTATACAAACTGCAGAAGCAGGGTAAGGTTCATTAATAAACAATACAGGCTCTCCAAAACTTTGCCCAGGACCAAAAACTCCTTGTATATATTCTTTGCCAGCCTCGTTGGAATTATACATTTTTATAGAGCCTTCCACAATTTGATAATAATATCGAGGATGCTCCGATTCCATAAAAATATGATCGTGTTTGTCGTAGGTTTTATACACCCCACCCCAGGTAGTAAGCAGTTCTTGGTCGATGTGCATTTTTAATTAGTTAAAAATGATAAGCCTTGATTCACTGAATTCCCTAAATCTGAAATTTTATTTTTCTCAAATATGTTTAATAATATATCTCTTGCTTCTTTGTACTGATGGTGAATAGCACAGGGCTTAGCATTATTACATTTATTAAGTCCTAAGCCACATTGTATAAATAAATCTTTCCCATCTATGGCTTCTATGATGGTCATGATGGGTAGTTTTACTTGTGATTTTGTAATGTAGAAACCGCCATTCGGACCTTTTTCACTACAAATAATATTTTTACGCACGAGAACTTGTAAAAGTTTCCCTAAAGTGTGTTCACTCACTTCAATGGTATTTGCGATGTCTTTTATAGTAAATCGTTGGCTCGAATCAAGTTTCGATGATAGGAAAACCACTGCATTTATGGCCGCTTTACATGTATGACTTAACATATCTATGCATTTAATATTATTTTACCTTTTTCCGAAATATTATCCGACGACCACTTGGGTTCAAATACCAAGTTAACGATAATCGAATAATCATTGAAATATTGTTTTAATGAACTCTCAACATTACGGGCAATAGATTCCCCCATCGGGCACATTTCCGTGGTGAGTGTCATAGTAACTGCAAGTTCACTTTTAATACGATCGAATGATAAATCGTAAATAAGACCAAGGTCTATTACACTCAGTCCTATCTCAGGATCTAATACGTGCTCAAGGGCCGATATTGCAATACCCTCTTCTATGGAACTATTATTTAACATACGCTTTGTGTGAGGCTACTTTAAAAACTTGATAACAATAAATTATGGAAGCAATACATAAAAACAATACGGCAATGTTTGAGAATAGGTTGTTTTCAATAAACACTGAACTTACTGTTGCTGCTAATCCAATTAAATAAATACTATTGCTTATTTTAACTAAGGGTAATGAGTATAAATCTTTGGGGTTAATTGTTGTATTGGCTTGCTCTTTGTACACATTATTCCAAACTATAAAGGGCAATGTTTTAAACGTCATGCCTTGCGATAACAAGCTCAACCAACCAAAAAATATTAACACTCCGTAAGCAATTATATGTTGATGTTCATGTTCTTTAAGTAGCAATACTAAAATGAAAATAATAGCAATAAATAAGACCATAAATGAGAATGCCGAAATCATCATCGTATTTTCCACCTTCTTTTTAATTCTATTTTTATACGATTGATAAACATAGTATAGCAGAGCAGATACACTACTCAGCAATAAAAATGCGACTATAAATTCTAGCCATATTACAGGTAGTATTGTTTGGGTCAATATGAACATCAACAATGTACTATGTAAAAAATAGAATATTACGTTCAAGAGTCTATCATTTGAATATTTTGAAATAAAAAACATCGGAATAAGCTTCGCACTTACACCGATGATTAAAAACAAAAACCAACCTAATATCCCAATATGCGAATGTAATTTTATATAATACAAGGAACTTTCTAATAACAATGAATACCTAAAATTTAAGGCAAGGCTAAACCCTAGCAAGACTGTTATCAACAAATAAACAGAAGCTGATAAAATATATAACGAATGTATATTGTCCGATTTTGAGGTAGTAGCTAATACATTAATAAAATATGCTATTACAGCAAGAGAATATACTGATGCTGCAAGAATAAATAACAGATCAAATTCGAAAAAATAAAATTTATAAATTAAAAAAGGCAAGGAAATTGCCGATAAATAGAAATTTATTTTCAGTAATTTATTTGAATACAAATTAGAATTGCTTAGTACCGGTAATAATTGAAAACTTGCGCCAAATATTAACATACTTAACCATGCGAGCGACATGCTATGTGTAATGGCTAATAAACTAGGAACAAAATAGTGCCCGTTTAATTTTGAAACATTAAGAAACAATAAAACACATGAAAATGCAAAAGCAATAGCAGCGTACTTAAAATACCAAACAATTACTTTTGCATTAACTATGTTTGTTCCGCTCTGAATCATTTTATCAGAATTAAATCTAACTCTTCGTCGTTCAAACTATTTATTCTATAGGTTACTTTTCTATCGGAAAGCTCTGGAAGTAGAAAAACAGGCAACTTATGGTGATGAACAAATAACACTTCTCCTTTATCCAATTGGTCTAACTCATGTAAAATTGTAATCATTGGCATAGGCATTTGCATCTGTCTTACGTCAACCTCCTTCCATTGATTCTTATACTTGTCGTACAAATATTGCCAATCGTTCGATTCATCTAATTCAACCACATTGCTTAACTCAACTTTTTGCTCATATACACAAAATTGCACTACCACTTTTTCTAATGATTGTTCAATAATTCTGTAACCAAAACCACGTTTAGTTAGTAAATTGATCAGCGGACTGGGTAAAAACGAATTGGTAATTTCTAGGATTTCATATTTTTTCAATTCGTTCACCTTCGTCATTATTGATTTTAAAGGGTCTAAACCATGTTGTAATATCGGACGAACGTCCAATCTTACAACATGAAAATGATCTTCCACTTGCCAATTTTGTTCTAATGGAAATGCTTTCTCTTCACTTACCTGAAAATTAAAACCAAGTGGACGAAGCGCTTTTTCAAAATCAGATAAATTACATGAAGCAATTTTGCAAGCCATTGCTATGCTTGTTCTTTTCGCCATTAACTTATACAAAATAGGATTTCTCAATTTTTCAAACTTCGAAGATATTCCTACGATGGCATCCAAAGCTCTTGGGTTTGCTTGAATGATGCTGGCAATTTTTGTGGTTGAAACAATTGTCATTTGAGTAGATCTAATGCTTTGGGGAATAATATGTTATTTTCTAAATGTATATGCAATGTTAAATCGTCGAAAAACTCTTTTAAAATACTATACAATAAACGGTAAGAATTACATGCATTTTCTGGAGCAAAAAATTTATTGCTTAACAATTCTATTTCTTTCATCATTGCCCCTACCGACTCGTGTTCCATTTCCATAAGTTGAATAGGTTCTTTTAGCAATGAATTGTGTACATCTGTTTCATTATTTACTAATTTTTTGATGTATGGAAACACAACCTGCTCTTCTTTTTGCATGTGCAGCAATAATTCCCTTGTAATTAATAAAACCAACTGATTTATTTTTAGCAACTCCGGATTCTTTTGCGAATGTTTAGTGCTAACTTTTTCCGATAATTCTGTTAAAAATGGAATGGTTTTTTTAACATATAAATGATGGACATTTACAATATAATCACTCAAAAAATCGAGCTTAAACTCATCAAAATTTAATACTGTTTCCGCTTTATTCGTTCCCGACTCCAATTCTTCGCGTATCGATTTAATCTCTATCCCCTTCTCTAAACATACTTCCTCCAAAGATTTTTTACCACCACAGCAAAAATCAATTCCATATTTTTTAAATACCTCTACCTTACGTATATCTTTTGCTGCCAAATCGGCAATAGTTTCTGTATTATCTAATGCTCTCTTTTTAATGAGCACCTTCCATACCTCCGGACCACTTAATTCATATTCCCATTGAAATATATTCCCACGTTCTGCTATTAACTGATAGTACAATGGTTTCGGATCGTGGTCGTTAATAATTAATAAGGTGTCGAGCTCATTTAATTCATCGAAAAGCTCAAATATTCTTCTATGCCTATTAATGGGTTCAATTACTCTTACGTCGATTTCGTTTACTATTGTATTTTCCATAATGTGTTGTTTTGATAATCAAAAGTAAATCAAAAAAAAATATTAAGCAAACAAGTACTTAAATACTTTTATTGTTTGCTTAAAAAAGGAGATTTTCATGACAAAACCTCCTTAATAACTATTTCTTCTTCTCATCAACAAAGAGTTCTTCTTCTTTCACCACTTTCACCAAAGAACCGTTTTTAAGCTTTTTTGAGATTGCTAAATATGGTGCATTTACCACTTCTTGACCTTCTTTTAAGCCCGATAATATTTGTATGTATTGATCGTCTTGGATACCTGTTTTAACCAATTGCATCTTCACTTTTCCCGACTCTACTACAAAAACGAATTCAAAAAACTCATTACTTTCTGCTTCTTGTTTTTCTTTTTTGTTATCGTCTTTCTTTTTAACCATTTTTAATGCAGGCGATTTATCCATATCGGTTGTATCGTCGCGTGTGGTAACCGATTGAATAGGTACAGTTAATACATTTGTTATTTTTTCAGTTTGAATATCAACCGTAGCTGATAGTCCTGGTCTGAATGGAGAAACTTGATTTTTTTCTTTAATTAAATCGGCATACGATTCAGGTAATACTCTAATTTTTACACTGAAGTTTGTTACTTGATCGGCACTGCTACCCACTACGTTTGCTGAGTTTGCAATTTCCGAAACGATGCCTTTGAATTTTTTATCAATAAATGCGTCGATTTCAATGGTTGCTGTATCACCTAAACTCAAGCGGTTGATATCATTTTCGTTCACGTCAACATTTACTTCCATCGAATTTAAGTTTGCAATGCGCATCATTTCCGTTCCACTCATTTGTGTAGTTCCTACAACACGTTCACCTTCTTCAACATTTAACTTTGAAACAGTTCCGTCTACAGGTGAGAATATCGTTGTTTTAAACAAATTATCTTTTGCCTCTTTTACAGAAGCTTCGGCACTTTTAATATTAAATCGTGCTGCTTCTACTTCTGCCTTCGCAACCATGTAATTACTTTTTATTTGCTCATAATCGGCATCAGAAATTACTTTATCGTTGTGCAATTTGGTATTGCGTTTATAGGCTTGTTCTGCTTGTACAAAACGAGCTTCTGTATTTGCTAAATTAGCCTTGCTATTATTTAAACTTGCAGTAGCACGGTCGAGGTACGACTCATACACATCCGGACGAATTTTTACTAATAGCTGTCCTTTTTTTACTTTATCACCTTCTTTAACATACAAAGCAATAATTTCACCTGAAACATCTGGAGAAATTTTAACCTCCACTTCTGGCTGTATTTTCCCTGAGGCCGAAACTGTTTCAACAATGGTTCTTAAGCTTGCTTTCTCTACACTTACTTGCTCTAAATTATCGGCACCAAACCAACCTGCTTTTTTACCTGCTACCAGTATAACTAGTAATACAGCTAAAGCAATACCACCGTATATAAGTAAAGATTTTCTTTTATTCGCCATCTTTGTGTTTTTTTGATAAAAGTATTAAAAAGTTAAAGGATTTCCATTGTAAAAATCGAGTAATTTAACTCTCAACAATAATTCATACTTTGCTTGTACTACATCTGCATCTGATTTCGCCAAATTCGTTTTAGCAATTCCATAGTCTACCGCGTTTAATAAACCAACATCAAAACGTTGTTGACTGTATTTAAATGCTTCTCTAAGCGATTGATTGTTTTTCATGGTCGATTCATATTTCTTACTAGCTGCCCTTACATCAGAAATCGCTTGTTGAACATTTTTGCTTAAGGTAAGTTTTGCTTGTTGTAAGTTGATGTTTGCACTGGCCATGTTTATGCTCGCACGCTTTACATTGTTCCTTGCACTGAAAGCATTAAATATTGGAATCGATAATTGAAATTGCCAGAATTGTGAAAAGTTAACATCTATTTGTTTACTAAACGACATCGGGTTTAAGTCGGCATAATCGGAACCCAATCCTGCTCCTAAGCTTAAACGTGGATATAAACTACCTTTTGCTGCTGCTAAACTGTATTTCGCTGCATTGTATCTGTATTCTAATAATTTAATATCTGGTAAATTAGATTCAGCTTTACCATATACCTCTTGTAATGTTGCAGAGGTGCTAGCTACTAAGTATTTGTCGATATTTTGTGGGCGTTCTACTTCAAAGTTTTCGGCAGGATCTCTGTCTAATAATTGAATTAAATCTAATCGAGCTAAGTCTAAGTTATTTTGTGCAGTAGTTACACTTAGTTCGTCGGTTGCTACTTGCGATCTAATGTTTAATACATCTCCTTCGGTTGCATTACCAACAGCTGCATTTTTTTGTGCTCTGTCGAGTTGTGTTTTAGTTACTTCCAACTGCTCATTGGCAACACGCAATAAATCTTGGTTAAACAATACATTTAAATAGGCATTAATTACCATCAAAGCTATGTCATTCCTGTTTTTTTCTAAACTTAACTTTTCAGCTTCTAACGACTGTACTGAGCTTTTGTAATTATTTACACGGTTGAAGCCGTTGAATACGGTTACGTTTGAGCTTGCATTTAAGTTAATGGAAATAATGTCTTGTGAAACGTAAGAGTTTGTTAAAGGGTTAATAGCACGACCATACGAATGTGCTCTCGATGAAGATCCATTTAAGTTTGGATACATCGCATACCTTCCATCCGACTTATTAACTTCGGCTAAATCGACATTTAATTTCGATTGTTTTAAGTTTAAGTTATTCTCCATGGCATAACTCACACATTTATCGAGTGTCCATACCTGAGCGTTGGCTTCCATAAAGCCTAAACTGATGAAGAGCAAAGAGAAAAATAATCTCATATTATTATAATTTAATCCTCGTAAAAATATGTTAATTTCGTGCACACACAGTATTGAAACAGCGTTGTTACAGTAATATTTTTTTTATAATTCATGTATTTCGTTAAAAATCCAAGTTTCTTTAAATTGATTTACCCTTCATTAACTTGGGAAATAAAAACGAATGAAAAAGTTCTGTATTTAACATTCGACGATGGTCCCATACCTGAAGTTACCCCATTTGTATTAAATTGTCTAAAGAAATACCATGCAAAGGCCACGTTCTTTTGTATTGGCGACAATGTTAGAAAACATCCTGCAATATATAAAATGATATTAGATGATGGTCATAGCGTTGGAAACCATACATTTAACCATCTCAACGGCTGGAAACCAAAAACTATTGATTACCTAGCAAACATTCAATTGTGCAATGAGTACGTTGATAGTCGATTGTTTAGACCACCTTATGGTAGAATTTCTAGTTCGGAAATTAAGGCATTTAAAAATCGATACCCGAACAATCAAATTATCATGTGGGATGTCCTTTCTGGAGATTTCGATACACAAATAACCGACGAACAATGTTACCAAAACGTTGTTAAAAATAGTAGAGCAGGTTCGATAATAGTATTTCACGACAGCCTAAAAGCCATGCCACGCTTAGAAAAGGCATTGCCTAGAGCACTTG